>Ga0325414_1003869_pt1 | contig 15636 bp, 13 predicted proteins | sample PopdelMetagenome_8_FD_206183 | JGI IMG/M metagenome (GOLD analysis project Ga0325414, IMG submission 206183) | Populus deltoides microbial communities from Bellville, Georgia, United States - Leaf-PdKOR-R3 | ecosystem: Host-associated > Plants > Phyllosphere > Phylloplane/Leaf | place: USA...
TTTTTTATTTTAAAAGTATTTTTTTAAAAATAAAAATAAAATTAATTTTTTTACTTCAAATTAAGTTTTTTTTCTAATCATTTTAATATATTAATATTAAAAATAATTTTTAAAAATAAAAAATAATTATTTTAATATATTTTTAAATAAAAAATACTTTAAAAAATAATCGTTATTACACTTACAAACACTCCTCCCTCCCATAACCATCTTCCCCTATCTCAATTTTTTAAAATTCAGTGAGTCCATCTTAATCGATATCTATATCTACCATCATCAAGGTATTTGAATTCGAACAAAATAGATTGGAATCATAGTTGCTGCTACCTACCGACAACAGTCACAAGACTCGCAACTCAAAAACAGTAATATTCTTTGTAGTGATAGATACGCAATAGCAGGGATTCAACACAACAAGCATATTATAAAGTTAGGTGACGAGGTTTAAAATGCTTTTTAATTAAAAATATATTAAAATAATATTTTTTATTTAATTTTAATATAAATTATTGAAAAAACATGATAAAAAATATTAGTTTAATATATTTTTTTTGATAAAAAATATTTTAAAAAACAAAAAACTAATGCAATAAAAGAAACACCAAAACAAAACATGTTAAAATTTTATGTTTAACTTTAAAGGGTAACTTAACTAGTCAGGTCTTGAGTTTGCTCCGGTCATAAGTTCGAGTCCTTTAGAGTCACTGGAAGTTTATATGATCATTCAGGATCCGTAAAATTAATTAAGGTACGCATAAATTGACCTAAACACTCATGTTAATAAAAAAAATTTATATTTACCATGTTCATACAAGCATATTAATATATAAAAATCTATTTTTTTAATTATAATCATAAAAGTTATGCAATACTAAACATACACTTGTCAATATCAAACCTACAGCTAAAATTTTTAAAATAATTTCTACTAAAAATTACGAACCGGTAGACCTAAAAAGGTTGAAATTTTAAAATGTAGTGCACATGTTTTTGTAAAAATATGTTTGAAAGTGTTTTTGGCATTAATATATTGAAATTATTCAATTTTACTTTAAAAAAGTATTTTTAATTTTCTTTCACTCCAAGTACTTCGAAATTCATCAGCAAACATAATTTTAATAATCCACGACATAGACATGTAAACTCTTGTTGGTTGGAATATGGAAAGTCTTGTTCGATACATTTTTATATATAAGAAAGAAAGAAAAAAAACCCAACCTTTGTTTGGAAATCTCCAAATTGTTTGCAAATAAGAGATTATCATGCAATAAACATCAGTTTCTGTAATTAATTACAGTATGCATTTAAGCAGATCCAGCTGTAATGCGGGCAACAAATAGTAGCTAGGCTCATTTCTGCTTCTTTAAGTTAGGAGTTTGGACCATTCCTCTTCACAGTTCCCAGTGACAAGACACGTTTGGACGTCTTATCAAGTGCACCGGACAACCACCCAGCACCAGCCGAAACATAGTTTTCTGCTGCCTGCTCAGCATCATAGACTGCTGCTCTTGTTTGGAGCGCTAGTGTTCTTCCTTTCTCTGACAGCTTGTAATTCTGCTCTAGTTCTCTGGCCTTGCTCAACATTTCAACGCTTTTCAAAGCCACTGTCTGCATCGCAACTTGCACTGCCGGAACAAATCTGGACGATCCATGGTTCTGTAATTGAATAATAGAGACTCAATTTTCGAGGTCATGGACAGATGGTTAATTTTGAACTATTTGAAACTGATTACAGAAAGCATGAAAGACGAAGGTCGTGCCGAAGAAGATGCGCAAAAATACAAAATTACTAAGGTAATTGCCGGACTAAGATTCAGGCCGATTGATGATGTCGTGGCCTAGGATGTCAAACCAAGCATGACCCTAGCCCAACACCAACTGAAACTAGACCTACTAGAATAGGTTGTGCCCAAGCCCACAAGATATAGCGACGTGAACATATATATGTGCATGGTAAAATGGAAGCTATTCTAACATTTTCCTGGCTATTAGCGATTAATGAGCCTTAATTCGGCACTCCAATTTCATAATGATGTCAGTATTGGAGCAAGCAGAGGTTATCATAAAACACAGAGAGATAGAAAGCACCTTTCTCATATCTGGACCGGTGATAGGGATCTCTCTATCATGCGCAGACAATATCCGAATTGGTTGCCCACCAAGGAGAGCATCCTGCAAACAGTGATTTCTACTTCGTAATTTTAAAAATTACATCAAAGAGTTTATTGAGAGGGTGTTTAACATAGCAGCAGATGAAAGATCTTGACTGTAATCAAGAATTACTTCCCATGGGCTAGTCTTGACAGAAATAATATGAATTGAATAAAATATACTTGGCAATTGAATTTTTCTCTCTAGGTTTTAAGATGAATCTTTCATCAAGAGTTAGAATTGTGGGCTTTTCCTTAAAACAACATTTGAGTTAGAATCTATGGATAACTAATGGATTTGAAAGCGAAATTCAACCAATCAAGTATTTTATGTGATGATTGTTATCTTTGAGTTTAAAATGAAGTAACTTGGATATATAATCAAGCGAGAGGTACCTATCTATTTACCAAGGCTTCCTAAGTTAGCTTGGAGAAGTTGACGAGTACTTACTCACAGAGACCGTGAAGTAGAAAGAAAGAAAAAAGCCCTTTTCTTTACCTTCAATGAACAGCATGAATATCATATTATAAAGATCAAACCCATTCTTACACTCAGGAGAAGAGCAGTCTGAAAAGCATATGGCTGTGTGAAAGTCACTAGAGCTGACTGCATTTGGTCTTTGTCTCTGCTAAACACTCCAAAACATCAGATCATAATAACTACTAGAAAGAAAGAAAAGAAGACATTCAGAAAATCGAAAGAGCAGATCATAATGAAACTGTTTAATTACTTCTGAAGCCCAATCTTCTCAACAGTTCCACAATAAGAGAAGAAGGTATTCAACTCTGCGCGAGTCACACTGGGGGACAGGTTGAGAACTTGAACAGTTAAATCTGACTGAGCCATTATGCTTAAAGCTTCGACCTCACCACCCTTCTACCGAAATCTATATATCTGTTGTTACTGCGCACAAAGATGCCGCCAGGTAATTGAATGGATAGGTATGGAAATGTGAACTTTATAAGGGATATATTTATATGGCTGAAGAATAAAGGGGAAAAGGATATATTCCTCTTTAAAAGATGAAATTGTTTCCAGGAATTCCTCAGCGGATGTATTCTGCATTAGCACCTGAAAGACTATAGCATCACATGCCCGCAACCTTTGGAGCATATCAACTCCAACATTGAAAGGGGGGAAAATAAACTAAAACAGTACCCAAAAAAGTAGAAAAGGCATCCCTCCTCCTAGATTGGGCTTAATTTTGTAGCTAGGCTGGGATGTATTTTCTCCTCCTTTTGCAGTTCGGTTGGCATGCCTTTTCTCCTTCCCTTCTGGGCTTCGTTTTGCAGCCTCGTCAATAACCATATATCTATCCATATAATTCGTCCGAAGTCCACGTATTGGTCCATAAAATGATTTCTTTTTAGCTTTTAATCAAAATATGAACCTCCGACATAATTTGGGCAAGTTAGGGTTGCAATTAAAGAGATTCATATCATAGATTTCAATCGTTGAATTCTAAGGCCACTCGAAGTAATTCATCATAAAATGATAAATATAAGAGTGTCAGCTTCACCTGGCTGTGGAAAACGATACATAATTGATCATGTTTTTGTTCAATAGAAGTTTTGGCTCGATAATTTTTTTATTGGATTATGTAGATATTTGCGTAAAACAAGAAAAAGATGCAAAGAAAGAAAGCCTAGGAAAAGTTGGAGGCAATTTGATGCCCAGCTCGCATAGACCAGGCCGAGGGCGAGGCGAGCACACATCCATACTCGTCTAGCTCGCCCGAGCTAGGCCATTCGGCTGAAACTTTTTATTATTGTTTGTTATTAAAAGTCTGTTGGCTCTGTGATTAAATCTGTGTTTGATTAAATTTTAATTTTTTATTTTATTAAAATTGAGTGTAGTTTATACGTTTTGGATATTTTAATGTGCTGATATCAAAAATGATTTTTAAAAAATAAAAAACATCATTAACATGTATTTCGGCATGAAAAACTATTTAAAAAACAACCACTATCATACTACCAAACACACTATAAATATTGGTGCTACCACTTGAAAAAAACGTTGTCGACATGATGAGAAAAAAAAATCTAGTCACGTTTTAAAATTTAATGTACTTATTAATGATTTTTTTTGAAGTGTTTTTGCATAATCAAATGTTTATATAATATTTTATTTTTTAAATATTATAAAATTAATAATTGATGATAAAAAAATATAACACTATATTTTTTATGAAATTAAAAAATTATTCGATGTTAAAGCTGGTAATTTTTAATAAAAATTTATAATAAATAAAAAATAAAAAAAATTTTAAGAACAAAATTGTTTGTTAAGATAAATGTTATAAGAATAAAAATATAAATATTTAAAGAATAGAAAAATATGAACTTTTTAGGATATATTTAAAATTGAAGTGTTATTTTATTTTAATAATATTAATAAAAAATAAATATTACTTACAAGTATTGAAAACATAATAAGTTCTTAAAATTGTTTTATATACCTTGAGATAATTATTGTACGGAGCCTATATTAATGATCACCGGTTCCACTCGCATTTGGACAAACAATGTACAGAGTCCGGTCACTATCGAGTCAAAAAAATATCAAGGTTTTTTTTTTTTTTTTTTTAAATAATGTACAGACACGTAATTTTTATGAATGTTTTCTGGCTCGGGCAGGTAGAAAATCCAAGACCTAATTTCAGTGACTTTGAAAAGGGCCATGGCAGTTCGGCGTGAAGAGACAGCTGCCCTCCGTAGAAAAAGAAAACACAGATGGAGGGAGACGGAGAATGGGGCCAAGACAGGAAACGAAAGTCTAAAGATAAAAAGAACGTGCCACTTTTGGAGCCAAAGATTCTCCAAAGAACACTTTGGGAGCTGCGATTGCATCGCTGTTCTGTAATTACTCTTTGACTCCTTTTCCTATAGCTCTATTCTCGTGCCCACGTCATTATCCCTCTTAATTTGTTTTTTTCTTTTCCTTTTTATTCTTGTGCTAACAAAAAATAAAAAAATAAAATTAAGAATCATGCAAATTGTTCACATCTTCAAAAGAAGATAAAGACCCGTTAGAATAATAATTATCACATTTTTAATATATTTTAAAGCATAAAAAATTATTTTAATATATTTCTAAATAAAAAATATTCTTGAAAACAATCATAACAATAAATAGATTAATAATATTAGTCTATCATTAAATCCGCCGATTCAAAAAGCTACGTCTATTATTTTTTCTAGTTAAAATGAAAAAAATGGCCACGAAAGCAAAAGCAAGGTTCTTCTCCTTCTTCTTCTCTCATCAGCTGTCTTTCCCTGTTTTTGCCTTGCCTTTTCCCTCCGCCCCACTCTTTCACCTCCGGTAGGGAGATTCTCTCACCTCCATCCATCCCTTCTTACCTCCAGGTAAAACAAGAAATTTCCTTTCCAACATTCCCGCCCGTTTACCTTGCCTTCCTCCTTTTGCCTTTTGTCTTTAATGTTTCTTTTTTTTTTTTCGCTACAGGTTTGAAAAATGATAATAATTCCCTAGATCTCCTTGTTCATTGTAAATGGGGAGATCTGAGGGTGAGTGAAAGGGATATTTTTTGATGGGGGGCGTTGAGAGAATGCGAGGAGGAAGTGGAGGAGAAAAAATGTACAACACGTCAACTCCAATGCCTACGCATCAACTTTCCGATTCTAATCGCCGAATTATGGGTGGCCATAACGATAATAGAGCTCGTAATCTTCGAGTCTATCAAGCTTGGAAAGGCAACAATGTAAAACCTTCTTTTCAACTTGTTTCCCCTTTCCCTTTCACTTGTATTTTCTCTCCCTGTCTTTACGTGTTTGTTATTATCATGTTTTATGTTGTCCGCTTTTCTTTTTGTTTTTGGCTCTTACCCCGCTTCGTTTCTTAGCTTTCAAACCAATTTACAACTTTTTTACGTACAAAATCAGTGAAAATAATTTGCCCCCCAAGTAATTTTTTTCTCTCAAAATTCTATCTTTTTTTCCCCTTTCCAATTGCTAGTGTTTCTGCAGCCTAATGAATCTTTATGTAATCTTTTCACCAAAAAATCTTTATGTAATCTTAAATCCATCTTAGTAATTAAATGTTTCATAATAAGTATTTTGCATTACTAATTATACTTCCTTTTGAACGAATAAATTCATGGAAACATCAATGCTACAATGTTGGAAGTCATTAGGCATGTAAAATGCACTAATGTTTATAAGCAACTTCATGGTCAAGACCCAATATCCAACTATCCGAGTAAAAATCACTGCTTTAGTTATTACAAGTGTTATGTCTGTTCTTTGTCCGTACTGTGCTTCCAAAAAGAAGTTTTTGTTAACATATAATAGGTGATAATCTAGCAGAAAAATCATTTTCCTGCAGCATCTGTTGATTTTTCGTTCTGTGGTTGCTTAGAACAACAGAATTACTAGAATGATTATTGCATTTGTAATATTTGTAGTTTGTACATAACATTTCATGTGATTAACTTTTCAACATGTTTCATTAGTTGAATCTTTCACAGTATGGATCATTCATTTTATTTTCTTTCTTTTGAATCGAGCAGGGTGGTGTATCATTTAATTCATGTCTAGTTATAGCTATCAAGTGTGCTGCTTCATGTTTACCGTTTACGGCTACAAAGCATGTGAAATGTATAGATCATGAATTAAGCGAACCTACAACTGACTCGATCCTTTAATTCTTCTGCAGATATTCTGCCTCGGGGGTAGACTAGTTTTTGGTCCAGATGTCAGGTCGCTATTCCTTACAATCCTTCTAATCATGATTCCAGTAGTCTTATTTTCCGCTTTTGTTTCTCGAAGGCTCATTGAAGACTTCCAACACCAGCTAGGTGATTATATTGTAGTTATATGTGCCGTCTTGACAGCATACGTGAGTCATTCCTCTTTTACTGATCTTCAATTAGAGCTGTTTCATAATATATTACCATCACTTCCCAGCATTGACAAAGTTTTTTTTTTTTACCAGAATGAACCTAAATATACCAATAAATAGATAAATAAAAAAAGAAGAGATCATTGTAAATGTCATAACAGGTCCCTGTATCACCAAATCTATCCTGAAAGATGTTGGTAAAATGAAGCAGATTGGTGTGAAACATAAAATGAAAGGAGCTGTGGAGCTTCATCCAAATTGATTTCCTGAAATAGTTATAGTTAAATTTGCTTATAGCCACTCTGGCCCCACAGCCAAAATCTTTTGAGACTTGAGTTCTGAGAAAACAGTGGAAAAGGAGTTTGGAACCGTATTGTAAAATTGAAGCCTTCTCAACTTGGCTAAATGGCTGTACAATTTCTAGTTGATTTATGCTTCTCATTTCTTGGAGACTGATATACAGCCCGTAAAGGTCTGAACTTTGACATTACACAAAAAGGAATCAAGTTATTTTGATTCAAAGGTTGAGAGAAACTTGTCTTGCTTTTCCTTCCCTTGAGTTTTGACATGGCAGGATAATGGTCATCAATCAAACATGAAATCGTATGATATCTCATACTTCTTTTGTTGCTCTTGCTCTGAGCAGTTTGTGAGCTAAAACAGTGCTAACATCATTGCTGAATGACCTTATAATGTACAAGTTCTTCCATATTCCAGTGAATTTACTTGGCAATTTGGCTTTTGTCATTGGGTTGTCAACCTGTTCAGGTTATTATTCTTCTCTTCCTTACTTCTGCAAGAGATCCAGGTATTATTCCTCGTAATCTCCACCCTCCAGAAGATGAAGGCTCAAGTATATCTGCTGATTGGCCAGGAAGTCAGGTTTCTGGTCCAAGTTTACCTCCCACAAAAGATGTTATGGTGAATGGGATGGTAGTCAAGGTCAAATACTGCCAAACGTGCATGCTATACCGCTCACCAAGATGCTCTCACTGCTCTATATGCAACAACTGCGTTGAGCGTTTTGATCATCATTGCCCGTGGGTGGGGCAATGTATTGGCAAGGTATCTTCCAGTTTAACAGTGTTCTATCATGCATATTTTGATTTAATTATGGATTTGGCTCTTATCTTTTCTTAATTTTTTTTGTACATTCACATTTTGGTTGAATGTATTGCTTCCATCAATTTTAAACCTTTTGGCTTGCCTAGGGTCAATATGATGGTCTCCAACTCCCTCATCTATTAGCGCATCCTCCACCACATATATCAGATAAAATGGTTTGAAATGCTTTTGTAGTATATACCCGATGACAACTGAATATACTGTGATTAGGCATGCCACTGTGGTAGTTCATGGTGAGTGCTTTTATAGTTATGCGCTTACTGTGTGTGACAGATACTGAATCCCTTGGCTTTCTTTGGATGTTTTTATTGCCAAAATGGAATGGAAAAGAAAAAAAGCAAAAAGATTGAGCTAGTAAAGAACGCATGATTTTCTTTCTTTCTTTTTCTCTACACAGTAGATATTCTTGGAGCTGGCCATTGTGTAAGATTTCAGTAGAAATTCGAAACCGAATTATTTGGAGAGGAGGTTTGGGGGGTGATTTAGTTAGGAGTGATATGTCAAATCAACAACCTGTTAAATGATCATATTCATGCTAGTAGTTTGAACCTAGATCATCTGGCATGAACTTTTGTGTTTCAAATTTCAATACTTGATAAGTAATCTGAGACTAGTGTCATTTTTTTTATTCTGTAATTTGTTTTATTTCGGAGAAGATTTTTTTATCATAGGATTGCACAATATAGCTAAATAAGCATTTTTCAGAGCTTCCAGGTTGACTTTGTGGAGGTGCTTGAGATATAAGGCCTGGGCTAAAGAGCTGAAATATTCTGCAATCTGGATTGACTGACCAATGATGTTGATTGCACTTAAGATGATTCTTTAATGTATTCAGTTATTGTTTGTGAAAACTTTGTTTTAAATTGCACGGAGAACTAATGATATCCTGATCTTCCAATAGGCAAAAAATAGATAGATCTGATCTCTTAAGATCCTACTGATCTTACTTTTGTTGTAAAATGCTGTCTGACCTTCAAGGCCTAACTGGTAAGAGTGTTCTGTTGACAGAGGAATTACAGATTCTTTTTCATGTTTGTGTCTTCCACAACTATTCTATGCCTCTATGTTCTTGCATTCTGCTGGGTCAACATCAGGAAGATAATGGATACAGATCATTGTGATATATGGAGGGCCTTTCTGAAGTCTCCTGTTTCAGGAATCCTGGTATTATACACATTTATATGTGCTTGGTTTGTTGGAGGCCTCACTGCATTTCATCTGTACTTGATATGCACCAATCAGGTTGCAATTTTCTCTTCACCCACATTTTCTCTGTTGTTCCGAATGCTTTTCCTCATTACTCAACCTGCAAGTTATTTTATTTTTGTGCAGACAACATATGAGAACTTCAGGTATAGGTATGATGGAAAGATGAATCCTTACAACCTTGGTTGTGTTCGTAATGTTCTGGAGGTTTTCTTCACAAAAATTCCAAAATCAAAGAACAAGTTCCGTGCAAAGGTCCTGGTTGATTCATCTTCTGGCTATGCTGCTTCAATGCCGTTGAGCCATGTCTTGAGCCCAGAGGTGCCCAAAAGGAGCTTTGATATAGAAGTGGGGAAACGACAAGCTGTTGCTGATGAGGATTTTGAAGATTTACAAAGTCAGATTGATAGTATTGGTGGATTGGAGAGGTGTGGAACCCAGCCAAGACACGCAAATTGGGATCATAAAGCCAACTGGGAGATAACACAAGATATACAGGTGTTGGCTGCTGAGTTTGGAATGGAACCTGGTTTGGCAGATGGGCAGAAAATTTCTCGTGATCATTGAAGTTTGTTTCAAGAAGCATGTTATAGTGAGTGGAAAGTTTTCTGATCCAACTCAAAGTGCCCATCGAAAGGATGTTATATGCTTCACGTGTGGAAGGAGAGAATGCTCTTGTTTGTTTAGGTATGAAATGGTACATGCTGTAAATTTATCTGCTTTGATAGTTTGGGATTGTTGTTGTGCTATTACGTGTTCATTTTTCTGGAAATTTTTTGAGTTTTAATACTTGTCAGTTGATTCGTAATGCTAGACAGAACCGTTGGTCTCTTACATAAGCTCTAATTCAGTCATTACTGGTAGATTACAAGGGACACTTTATTGGAATGGGGGAACCACTCCCTGTTTTCAGAAGGTGGTGTAACTTAAAATTTATTATTTTTTTCTCAATTCCTTCTTACATTTTTGTGCCAGGGAAATACTTTGCTAAACTGCAATGTGTTTGTTTCCAGGGAAAACTGAAAATAATTGGTTAATCAGTGAACTAATCTGAAAACTGCTGAGAATTGCTGGTCGACAATATTTGTATAAGCCTCCAGTGTCTCTATGAGGGTCCCAGTTTCTCACCTCTGTTCACGTGATATCATGAGTCATACGCCATAGGGATCATTGAGAGAAACTAGTTCGCGAATTTGATATTGAGAAATCTCTACAGTCACTACCAGAAAACCTTTTCTTGTTCTTTCAAATTGAAAAAAAGGGAGAGCTATTGTATAGTTTTAATTTCAACTGTTTTATGAAAAAAAATGAAAAAGAAACATTCATCTTAAAATCACCCTCGTTTTCAAATAAATGACTGCATTGTGTAATTAAAAATAACAATAATAAACACACAGTACAGATGTCAGGTTGAATGCCCTAAATCCAAACAATACAATTATTTTTAAGAAGGCATCTTGTACCGACAGCGACGACACATGTTACCATTGACCAGCCACGGAACGATGCAATTCTGATGGTAGACATGCGAACATGGCAAGCGTGTGGCAACAGACCCTACTGAAATCTCGTCGAAGCAAACTGTCCATGTCAAACATGGTTCTTGATCTCCAAATTTTACCTTATCCAGACTTTCAGTGGACTCCTTGCTCGCGGGTTGCATGTTTGGTGCTTCGTTAGCACTGATATGCTCTGCCAGCCTGATCCAAGCATCATCTTTATTATGAAGAATAGGATTAAGATTTGTTGTGTGTGGGTTTTGTCCTTTAAAAAAGACGTCTCGTAATGAAAAATATGTTCTTGATGTCATATAAGTAACCAAAACTCTTGTCTCCTAACTAACATGGCGATGTGGAATAATAGCCTCATTTGTCTCGGAATTGGGGTTTGATGATTGCTACTGCATGAATTTATCAAAATTGTCATCAATAAATAAACCGTAAAAAAGTAGCACACCATTTAATTCCGAGTTTTCTGAACCGGAAAATTCACACCATGTTATCCAAAATCTAACATGAAAATTACTAGAAATTTAACAAATACAAATAAAAATACTAATAAAATATTCTTCATTAGTAAATTACAGTAAATTTTACCCAAGAACTTCTCCATCACTATATCTTCAATAAATAACATAATCCTAATAAACACTGCATGATTGTGTTTATAAATAAGATAGCCAAGGCAAAGTTGTTAAGAAGTAGTTAAAATTATATTCCGTTAAAAACACTATAATTTTATAATTTTAAATTGTACTATTGAATCGAGTTTAGATTTTGTTAGGTGATTCTACAAGTTTAATTTTATGACGCTTGAAAATGTGTTTTTGTTGTTTAGATTATTTTCTAGATAATTTTGAATTTTAATTACTTTTTTCTACTTAGATTTTTTTTATTTTTTTATCTAGGACTGTTATCTACCTCCCACCAGCTACGTGACATCTTAGGAGCAGAGAGACAAGCCAAATTGTGAGGGAAACAGTAATGAAGAACAAAATAAATATAGGGTTAGGAATAATCCGACTTGAAAACGGAGAAACCATGGGCCTGTTGGTTTAAATTTCCAAATTATCGAGCTTTTGGATCATGTTTCCGAATATGTCAGTGTAAGTTTCCGGATCTGCTCAGGTGTTTTCAAGGAAAAAAAAGAGAAGAAGCCCGAACGTTTACAATTCTGCTTATCGTTCCCGAACTTTCTTTGGTTTATCAAATTCATACAAATGTCTGTTTACATTACTATATAATTACAAAAAGTAGTCACAAAACTTCCAATAAAATTAAATATATGAAAAGCGCTTTCATAAATAATGTTTTAGTATTATAATTTCTAGTTTAATTGTGACTAACAGATAGGATAAATCGAATTTCTTTTTGTTATTTTTTTTTAAATATTACCTCATCTTTTACATTTTTATTTTTTATAACCAAAATTGTATTATATATAATACAATTAATTCAACAACAACAATAACCAAGTTTAGTTCTAAACTAAATAGGTGGTCTGTGTTGCGCCGCAAACCGAGTTAAATTTTTTCTAGTAAATATCTTTTAATATTATTGTGAAGTATGAAATTGAAAAAAAAAATCAATTAAAAAATTTATCAAGATAAAAATAATAACAATTAATAGAATGTGGATCAAATATGGTATGAAAAAAAAACTTAAGGAGGGTGAAATCATAAAAAAAACTCACTTTTAAAAATCACCTCAACTAAAATAAATATTAATCAAAAGAATAAGAATTAAATCTGACAGATAAAAAGATTGAAGGAGGATGGAAGTAAAAAAACTCTAATTTTATAAATCATTTCAAATAAAACAAATAATAATAAAAAAATATGGATCGATTATGAATGAAAAAAACAAATTGAATGGTTACTTTTAAAATTTAAAGGGTCAAGCTTTAAAATAAAGGATATGAGATAAAAAAAAAGACTACCAACACCAAACTAAACGCTAATTAATAACAAGTGCCACAATTATATGAAGAGATGTCGAGACAATTCAAAAATTGTCTTATAAAGCACAATTTTATTTAAATATTAAATACCATTTTAATTAATTTTTATGATAAAATGGATACATGTCAATTATTTGCTTGGTCAATATTATTGATCAACAGTTAACTAAAGTGGAGGTACCATGTTATATAAAAGTATGACTCAATTAAACAATTCGAAGATCTCAATACCTTGCAGCTTATAGAGATCAGGAGCCTAATAATAATAATCATATTTAAGCTTTTGAACTTCTTTGAATTTGTTTACACTCTTCCCTGCTAGTCAAAGGACATGATAATCTGCAGGAGAGGGTGGGTCCTGAGAGATTTTAGTTAACACAAGATAGGTTAGGCATTCAAAACTTTGAAGTTCAGCAATAAACATGAGTGCGGGGCTTGGAACTTCGAAGTGCCTTGTGTACTTTCCCTTGACTGAAAAATCTATTGAAATTCTTGGAGCTTATGTTATCCAAATGCTAAAAGCAATTTTTTTTTTTTTTTAATCTTCTCTGAGAAAGAAAGTACATTTATGGAAGCAGCTGGTCTGCCTGTGCGATTGGAATTCTTCACTGGTTTACCAATCTGAATGCAAGTTGTGCAAGTTTTGCTGTGCGTTCGAGTATCCTAACCCCATTATGTTGCCTTCATAATTTCGCTTCCTCCCCACAGCTGAATGACCAGTTGGTGGTTCCACTCCTAGGAAATCAACTGTCAATTTTTCACTGCCTCCCATGTATGCTTCATCGGCCAGTGCATGAGCTGCATTTCCATTTTCTATGTCCATAAGGAGAGGAGATTCAAAAAACCCAGTTTGACAAACTGAATTTCTTGGATAACCTGGATCCAAGTTCTTGTCAAATATCTCTGTATCTCCCAAATATATACCATTCATATTTGCAGCATGTGGTCCTATGTTGCTACCATCTATTGAAGAACCCTCTGGGACTGACCCAGATGAGTTCATGCTGGTTGTAGAGTATCCATTAAATCCTTTAAAGAGTATTGGGGCGATTGAGTTGTCGCTGATTTTCGCACCCATTACTGCAGCTTTTTGTAAGAGAGCTGTTGCTGACGTATAACTAGAGCCAATTGCCAAAGGAGAAGTATTTGATCCGTCCAAAGAGCTAAAACAAGCCAGAGGCAGTGAAGTTCTTGGATTTAAATTACTTGACATCACCATCCCGGATGAGTTCAAAGATAACGGTCTCAATGCACTGTCAGAGTTCTCGGCAGAAATCGTGAGATTCATTGCTGCGCTTTTGTTTGTGCAGGCGTCCGAGCTTGGCATTGATGAACTGAAAGGCTCTTGCGCTTGTAACATTCCTCCTGTGGCAGCGAGATTCTGGTTCACTTTGTAGTTCTCCTCTGCCAATGCATCACAAAAGGCTCTATGTGTGACAAAGCTGTCCTTCCTGCACACAACATTGATGAAAGTGTAACTACATTTTTTCTTATAATCTTCCATCATCTGTATTTTCTGCATCTCATCATTGAACATACTATTTTTTTTTTATTGTTGCAAGTAGGAACTAAAACTCGAACATTAACTTAAGTCAGAATTTGATCTTTCTACAGCTGAAAAACTTATAATTCACATAATATCATTAAATTTCACCTTGAGAAAATTGTACCGCAATCACAACGATACTCTCGAGTTCCACATATCTTGGTGTGTGCCTTCCAGTCTGATTGAACAGCATACCGTTTCGAGCATTTGTCACACTTCCATTTCTTCTCTCCATGCTTTCTGCAAAAGTGCTTCTTTATGCCAGTCAAGTCACCGAGAGCCCGACTTGGATCGTGATGGACACAAGTTGGCTCAGGACAAACATACACCCTCTTCTTAGCCTGTGTGTTCTGCCTTTGCTTGAGTTTCCAAGGCAAGTTGTGTCCTCTCCTGTGAAGCTGGAGATTCTGGTCTCTCTGGAATCCTTTATGACACACCTCGCAAATGTACCTATTCGTTGCCATTAAAGTCCTTGGTGATAATGCTACAACCTCTGCATCTGGGTCTGTAAAGTTGCATTGACAAGAACAGCAATTTAGTTTGGCAATTGGATAGCTTTAGTGACTCAAGTAAATAATTCCTCAAAATGCAGTTCTGCAAGTATTTGCTTGGAAGTCCTCTGAACGAATCTTTACAGGATAAATAGAAACTTCGACCTAGTGATAATTTCATTGAAATTAAGACCTTTCTTTTTATGAGGCTACCGACTCTGTATTGTTACAATTAAATGAATGGAAGGATCAGCAAGTTCAACTTGCCTCTTTATCCTTTTCCCCTTTTTGGATATGCAAATAAATTTGAAGGGAAGACTGCTTAAATCGACATGGGATTATCATACCAGCAATTAACATAAAGATATACATGATTTTTTTTCAACAATTGCTTCAGAAATTAACAAAATAACCTGGCACTAGTAAGTTAGAAACAGGTTAAATTAAAACAAGTTAGAAACAAAATAACCTATGAACCGAACTAGATAAGGTTGCTTGTAAAATACTGAACTCTTGACAGAAATGGAAAGGCTGAAAAACTGTGTTAATGTATATAGGACAGGTGCCCAAAAAAGTACCCATGACGATAAGCAAATATGATTGGATTGCTAAGACTTATGAGAATCATGTCAATAGAAAAAAATTGCATGCCATGACTTTTACTTGAAACCTGTATTAAAAAAGTTTCGAGACGTAATTTTTACAGGCTTCAATATTTTTGCCGGGGGGGGGGGGGGGGGGGGGGGGGGGGGGGGGTTAAAAAAAAAAAAAAAAAAAAACAAATGATTTTGAATA
>Ga0325414_1003871_pt1 | contig 15628 bp, 9 predicted proteins | sample PopdelMetagenome_8_FD_206183 | JGI IMG/M metagenome (GOLD analysis project Ga0325414, IMG submission 206183) | Populus deltoides microbial communities from Bellville, Georgia, United States - Leaf-PdKOR-R3 | ecosystem: Host-associated > Plants > Phyllosphere > Phylloplane/Leaf | place: USA...
CGATAGAGAGAGATGAGGAGGTGGTGACCGGATGCTCTAAGTCGGCTAAGACAGGGGAAGAGAGGCTTGTGTCCGGGTGTCTGTGGAGAATAGCAGGTGAGTGAGGAAGAAGAAGGTGAAGGGCGAAAAGCTGGGGCGTCAGTTTTGGTTTTTTTCCAAGGGAAAGGGGGGTTTGCTTTGTTTTCAAAAAAGATGAGAGGGAGGGAAGGGCTCGGTTTCGGTCGGTAGAAAAAAATAGGTTTAGGGTTTTTTTTTTCCTGGTTGCCTAAAATTTTCTCTTTAAAAATTGTACTATGTAAATTTTCTCCTCCCCATGCATATAGCTGGATGTTCACTTATATAAAAAATCTCTACACATTCTATTTAAGGAAATATTGCAATAATTATTACAGAGATTGTCTTCTATAACCAGCACCAACAAATACTATATATATGATATTTTTTATTGCAGTGATTCTTTTTCATAACCAGCACGAATCAAATCATATATCTATGGTATTGCAGTAATTATATATGATTCAATAATTATTTCCTTGACATATTACTTCCTTAACCCTGATGCTCTATGGTATCGCCACATGTAAACCCTTATTATTATTATTATTATTTTTTTTTTATTTGAAAATTTATCAAAATATGGGTCAAAAATTGGGTAGCAACAGTTTATATAGTGACAAGGTGGGAAACTAAAATAAGGCACAAAGGACACCTAAGCTTTTTTAGAAGAGCAAACCTAAGCAAAGAATTTTAAACTTAAATCCAAATGGGTATGCTTGAACCGACTCGTGATTGGGCTTTGAGACTAGGGTTGGGTTTACTATAAAATAATTTTTTGAACTATAATTTTTTTTTTCAATTTAATTTTGGTCTTAGGTCTAGTCTATGAAGGATTATTTTCTCCAACTTATTATCTTATATAGCCCATGGACTAAGTCTAATCATCTCCTTTAGTTTCATTTTCCTAAAATTGATTCTTTATAAACTTGAATAGTTTTTGCATCTTTTTAAAATAAAAGGTGTCAGAATTAATTCTGGTATTATGTCGAGTAATCAAAGCTAATTATGAAAGGAATCTATTCTTGTATTAATTAGAATCAATTTTTATCTGATTTGGTTCCAAAATTCACTATATAATTGGGGGGTTATGAGAATAGTTTTCTACAATATTTTTCATACTCTCCCACACCTTGATTTTTAGTAATTTTTCCTCTAATTTAAGATTCATTTTCATCTTAAATATAGAGCTTATGATTTGTGTTGTTGAGAGATACTTTAGTTATATTTTCTTAGTCCATTAACCATATTTAAAAGTGCATTTAGACAAGATGTTGTTGTTAGAATCTTATTGCAAACAATTCCTTACACAAAGTGAGGAGTAATAAAATTTTAAAGATAAAGGATTCATCATTGACAACAACTAAACTTGATCAATTCTAAAGTGCCTCAATAAGTAAGTATCTCTCTTTGTTTTGTTTAATTAAATATATTAGTATGCATGCTAGGATTATATTTCGATCTCTATGCTTATTTGAATATATTCTTAGTTTGCTTGTTTGATATTGATTTGCACCTTTGACATGTGTGTGTATTTCAGATGTTTCTCATGTTCTCTAGTTTTAATTTGAAATCTAATTTGTTTAGAGTGCTTTTGTTATGATAAATTAAACTTGCTCACTAATCTAGACTAATACGTTTCGACTTGCATTTTAAGACCATGAGAGGTTCTAAATCTTGAAAAACAAAAGGAAGCATAATGTCTTTTTCTCTAGACAATATTTACTTTTTTAAATATCATAGTGTTTTAGAACAAAGTTTTCTATTATATTTGGTAGATTTTTTATAAAAAAAAAACTTGGTTAAGGGAGGTGTTTTAGACCCAAATGAAAGTGGGTTCCACTCACTTTTAGAATTAAATCTTTATTGAAAATTATTCTCTAATAAAAACTCTTTGACATGGAACATCACATTATTAAAATAAATTGTATATGAATGAAAAGTTGACCTAAAAAAACTTTTAGTTGACATGTTTTTGTGAAACACAAAACCCTCTATACCTCATAGTAAAAATATAATATTGTATAGTGAAATGTTGAAGGGTCATAAATAAGTTTAACCTATACGCAAGTTTTTGGCTTAGGCTCCAGCTTCGTATCCTGAATTTATTATAAAATAATTTTTTTGCTCATAAAGAATTATATTTTTTTTGTCCATGAATAAAGAGTCTTAATAGTCTTCTTCCTCTAAAGCAATTTAGTTTTAGAGGAAAAAATATATGGTTTTCAAGGAAAAGAACTAACACCTTTTTATTCTTCTTTATTGGGGGTAATTAAGGTAAAATGACATAAAGTAGTTCTGGCAATTACTAGAATTAATTATGCTTGAGTTTTTATTTTAAAAATCAATATAAATAAAAGTTAAAGGAGAGATGTTCTGCACACCTTGCAATAGCTTTTATGCCTTCTTTTTAGTTATTTTTTCCAATTTCTTTTGCATATTTTCCCTCCATTCTAGAGTTTAAGATTTAGTTCTCCATAAAGAGATTGCTAGTTTCTTTCTTTTTGTTTATGGATCTTAATAGATAGTTTATTTCTGAACTTCTTTTATTTTTAGTCTAATAATTGTTTTTTATTCTATTTTTTATCTTGTATTTTTCTCCTATCTATTTCTTAAAAATCTTTTTTCCATAATTGTTTTTCCTCATATTGTTTCTTAACACTTGATTTATTACAACCTTACGTGTGCATTATTCATAAATACACAATGTATTGTTTTTTTAATCTTTTTTTTTTCTTTTTCATATGAAGTAACTGATCATTTATCCACTTTCTTAAAAATCATACTCTAAATTCCAAAGTCATTATCATTTTTTTCCTGTTTTAATGCTCATGATAATGTCCCATTTTATAAAATGGTAATTAAGAGAAAAGGAATATAAAAGAACCTCGATTGTGAATAAAAAAAAAAGACAAAATTTGCAATTATAAAATGAAAATTGCATTTTCATCATACTTTGAAAAATACAAAAAAAATCAGTTAATCACAACAAGTTTGAGATTATCCATTAGGATTTGATAAAATTTCAAATAATTTTTTTTTTTTAAGGTTCAAGAATGGTCAAGCTTTAACATGATAAGATAAAAATCTTCTTATTGAGGAAGAATTTTTTTAAACCTTGGATAAACTTTTATGTACTTTAGAATGGTTAGATTTTAACCTGATGAGATAAGGATTTCCTTACTAAGAAGAATTTTTCTCGAACCTTAAATAGACTAACAAATAAAAACATGACTTAGAGCAAACAACAAAGCAACTTACAATAGGTAGTGTGTACTAGGAGTGATACGTTTTTTCCTTGCACATCCAATCCCTTTATCCAAACTCTCACAAACCATTAAGTTTTCTAATGATCATAATACTAGGTAGCAACTCTCATTCCCCTTGTTTTACTGATGAAGGATAAGAATCTCTTATTCTTTCCTCTCACATCATTCCTAATAACCTGACCTAAAAGGATGATTATCGTGACGCCGCACACATGCGACAATATCTATAAATCTTAGAATTTAGAAATTTATGGGTTTTTTTCCTCGCTTCTCCAAAACAAGATTTAATGGACTTTAGAGAGAGATGAGTCTCTTACCTTAGCTAAAACAACCCTAACTAGTATTTGCCAATTTTTTCAAGCCTCGCTCTTCTCCTCCACCAATTTAAACTTTCTTTTTATAACTACAATCCCTAACTTGTTTTCTCTCACTAATTCTACCTGGATTAGTCTTTATTTTCTAAGCAAAACCACTTATAAACACCTTTCAAGCTCACAATTTAGAACACACAAATATAAATTCTAGAGAAAATTTCACTTTTATGTTAGTTGTTACATTCCCCTTGTCAACCTAAATATATAACAACAACAACAACAACAATAACAACAACAATAACCATATTCAAGACAACAATTGCTCACATTAAACTCATAACCACAATAAAAAAAATACTTGTGCAATTATTAAAACAATGAATACATCTTCATAAAATATAGAAACAATTATCAAACAAATGTAAAGATAATGCTCTTATATAATTTCAATTTTATTACATAATGAAACATCACATCTAATTCAATTTAACAACTTATATTCAAAACCCACCTCTTCATTTTCTTTATTGTCATGTCCAACTTTTTTTTTTTGGTTGAATTTGAGGTCAATCATATCATCTTCATCTACTAATCTATGTCCACTAGTACTTAATATTATATTTTACTCATCAACATCAACACAAGTATTCTTAGTGACGTGAAAATTTGGATTTTCTTACTCGACAGATGAAGCAACTTGATATAAATCAACTAGCTCATCCATTTAAAATACATTGTATCCCTCAATTACTTCATCATTACCATCTTCAATAACTTGAATATGACACCTAAGTTTGGTTTTCACAATGAGTAATCAATCAACTCTTACATGAAAATGAAAAATAAAATTAATTTCCCTCAAATCTCAAACAAACCCTGACATATAAATCATATACTAATAAAACAATTCTTCTAGAAAAAAGCTGTAAAATACTTAAATATACAAGCAAACTACAAAAACATTTCAATAAATTAACCTAAAACATAAATGGTTTACAAAAAAAATGGGTAGGTTTGCTTCCTTAGTGTAGCAAAGTTTCACATGAAATTAAAACAAGGGAGGGACACTGACACTAATGATAGATGTAGATCGATGTCATCAATTTGGGGTTGCTAGATTTATGAGGATGGTGTTCGACTTTATGAGAAAATAGGGGGGCTTCTTCTTTTATGCAGAAAGAAGAAAAATAAAGGGGGAAAGATAGAAATGTTGGGTTTTAATTCATTTAAATTTGTTGACAGAATATTTTTTAGCAGTTCCATTGCAAAATAGTAATTTGTCAAATTTCTGACAAAATTATCAATGGATTTTATTTATATTTTCTATATTTCATAAAAAATTCCATAGAAAATTACCAACACAACATATTTCATCACTATTTACATCGACAATTACCTACAGAAATATTTCAACGGTATTTTTATCTTAAATTATTAACGAGATATTTTTCATTGGCGTTTCCATTGATTTTTTTTTAATTTTTTGGTAATTCTTTTTCTAGATCAGGAACTAGATTAAATGAAAAGGTCAAAATTAATGTACACGTGCAACATACATACCAACATTGTGTTCACTACACCATTAAACAGTTTTACCGACGGATTCATTATGTTGGTGGGAGGCATGCAAACCGTCGGTAAAATATTTCCCGACAGCCACACCGACAGAAAACGTCCGTTGGAATATTGATCGTTGGTAATTTCCTATTCCGTCGCTAATTCTGTGGGGAATTAAAAAAAACCAAACACTGACGGAACACCGACATATTAAAGACAGCCAAGCGCACAAAAAAAAATTCCCTCGAGAAATTTACCGACGGAATCATTTCGTCTGTATTTTCAACGGTAATCACCGACAGAATATTCATCGGTGATTGTGGCATGGGCGGTAAATATTTCAGAACTCTCTGTCAAATACAGACGGATATATTCCGTCGGTAATAGTAATGGTAAACACCGACAGAATATATCTGTCGATAATTGTGGCATGGGTGGTAATTTTTTTGCAACTCTCGGTAAAATACCGAAGGCCAGTTTTCGTCTGGAAAGCCGTCAGTATTTATTTACAATATTTTTAAAAAAATTATTTATAAATAGTAAAAAAACTTAATAACCAAATAAAATTGTATTAAACATTAAATATATATATATATATATATATATAAAGTTAAATAATATTCATCCAAATATTCATTACAAATTTAATGTGTTTAAAAAACAAAATTAAACTAGAATAGCGACGGAGCTGGAGGAGGAGGAGGAGGAGGAGGCTGGTTGTTCCCGAGACCGTATGGCCAAAAAGGGGTTGCACATGTATCATCACTCATCCTTGATGTAATCTCCATAACCATTTGATGGAGCTGATCATAATCCGTCGAGAGTCGTTCATATTATTGTTTCAAGGCCACGAACTTCTTAGATTGGATGCTCGATATTGATGGAGAGCCCGTAGACTAGATTTTTATCGGGTCCACCAGACAATCCTACCTCCATCCACAAATCTGGATCGAAACCCGGATGGGTTGAAAGATCGTCCCCATATCTTTCCCTCAACCGGCTATTATAGGTCTCCAGAAACTTTTTTAAAAAAAATTATCATATTCAACTCAAGAAAATAATAACTTACAAAATAAAATAATTGAACGAATATACCACGAAGTGCTGAGCACGGTTGTCCACGAACTGTTGCACCCCTTTTTGGCGGTCTTCACTCCGCACGCGCGTCTCTACAAATAGCTCCATTGGACTCGGCTCACGTCCAAGAGGCGCAGTTTGTAAGGGAAAAAAGGTTGCAAGTTAAATATATTTATAAGCAATAACAAATTAATTAACGATATATTTCATTTAAATTAATCCTACCATCCGCTTCGCATGTGCACTGAATGGGACGGAGCTGCCGATGTGCGTGGTCACCGAACCATGAATTTACCGGTTCTGGTTGTCGGCGCCGGATTGTGAGCGCCGTGAGAACCGCTTAGATGTCATATGCTCAATATATGTCGTCCATATATCTCCCGCGATGAATGGAGGTTTGAATTCCCACCAAACCGCCACCTCATTCCATCCTTCAAGACGATTATCCCTCACATATCTTTTTGCTTTTGTTTTTGTCATACCAAAAATCACGCAACCTACTTCCATAATAACAAATTAGAATTTAGAACATAAAATTATAAAACAAAAATAAATATTATTTTCGATGTTACCTAGTTGTCGCGTGATTCTCCCATACCCTCCTCACAACATTGTTGTCCGCACTATCCCACTCAAATTTATGTTGTGTATATAAATAATTCATTTAAAATAAAACTAGTACAAGATATAAAATTATAAAAATAATTTATTAAAAATAAGCTGGAAATTAAAAGTTAACATCAACCTGAAATCACCAAAACCATGCATTGATATTAGGTCTCCACTCAGGATGTCTGGAAACCTGACTCCATTGAAACAATAAAATCTCCATCGACGATTTAAACACCGATGTTATTGTCCTGGCAGCCTCAATGTTTGTAAACCTGAAATTAAATAAAATTAATAAAATATTAATTAGTTGTTCATAAATTATGTTATAAGTATATAAAAAAAAACTAAAACCTAAACAAACTTACATTAAGAGGTCATCCTTCCATTGTGCCTGGTACTTGCGGTTGAATTGACCCTGCTGTGAATGAAACCGCCTTTGCACTGTGAAACCGTGCTAGAAAAGGTAGCATCACAAGTTGGCACAGATGTCTCGCCGTGATTAGCACCTAAGGATAGGTCCTCCTCGCTGCTAGAAGAACTAGCTGCAACCGTCTACTGATGACGTGCTGTAGATTTCATTTTATGTATCTGCATAAATTTATACAAATAATTACATAATTAACTTCGATTATTTAAAAAACATTCGGCAGCACTTCCCCTATACTGGAGACTCCTCACAATTTTCAAACCAGCAAATCTTTACAATAACCACAAACCAATTGACTCCATTGGAAAATTTTATATACAACCTAACATCTATATATTTTCAACTAACATCAATAGAAATGTATAAATGACAATTAAAATTAATGGAAATAATAAAAAACATAACAATCAATAATAGAATAAAATTGAGATAAAACAATGAAATTTAATTCTTCATTTCCAATTACCATTTCCATGGAAAATTCAACAATAACAATTAAAAGAGACTAAATTATGAAATAATTATTACAATACAAACAATAAAATAATTAAATTTTCATTCAATATATCTACACAAAATTTAAATTCAATTATTTAAAAAAATTCTTCGGCACCTCCCCTATATTAGAGACTACTCATAGTTTTCATACCTACAAATATTGATAATTAGACAAATATTGCAAAATCAACTCAATACAACCTAACATCTATAGAAATTCAACATCTATATAATTTCAACTAACATCTATACAAATTGATAAATAACAATTAAAATTAAACGAAATAATAAAAAACATAACAAGCAATAATATAATAAAATTAAGATAAACTAATTAAATTTAACTAAATATTTCAATTAACATTTTAAAGGTAAATTCAACAATAACAATTCATATTTAACAAAATTTTCAGTTATTATAGCAATACCAACAATAAAATAAATTGAACAAATCAAAAGCAAAAACTAAAGACTTTAGGAATGAAAAATGTTTACCTTATAGCGTGTTGATTTCAAGATTTTATCTACAAACAATACACAAAACAAAGAACACCACAAAAATAATCGTAATTAGAACAAAAAAAAGTAAAAAAATATAAAGATAAAGAAAGGAGAATCATACCTTTTAATATGTTGAAAACTAAATTCAAAACAATAAAAATACAATGAAAAACGCAAAAGATTGATACTGAGAGGAGAAAAGAAGGAGGAGAAGAGAAGAAATTAGAGGAGCCGGGAAAAAATGAACCGCGGAGGGGGGTGTTGGTTTTATACTGGAGGTTTACCGACGGAATAACCGACGGAACATAGAATAATATTTTTTTGGGCGGTGGTATTAAATTCCATTAGTAATTTTCATTGGTATTCTTTTGAAATTTGCACTAAAATTTTGAAAATCCCTCTAGATTTTTCGACGTCTATCAGCAAATCCATCGGTAACTGTGTGTCAGAGCACGCACGTATTTGATTTGTTGCATCCATCGAAAAATTCATCGGTAAATGTGTCGACCGACCACGCAATCTCACAGTCATGCGTGTTGGAATGTGCGTCATCCATCGGTGAATGCGTCTGTATATTCATCGGTGAATGTGGCAAGGGCCGTAATTTTTTTGCAACTCTCGGTAAAATACTGACGGGTACCATTCCATCGATATAGTCGTCGGTGAGTGGCAAAATGCCATAATTTTTTTGCAACTCTCGGTACAATACTGACAGGTAATAAGCCGTCGGTATTGCCGTCGGTGAAATTGTCAATCTTTTGCAAGTTTTGTTTGTATTGCCTGTCTATCCTCTACACAAAAGCTTGAATTGCAAACTTACAACACGCACAACACAATAACAAGAGCAAACAATTATAAAGTAAATATTTCATGTTCCAAAATATCATCCATAATATTACATCATAAAACTAAGGCTTTACAACATATTTAGTCAGAATTTTCATCTTCGTCCTCAATTAAATTGTTATCAGCTTCATTACACTCTTCAATGTGGTTATCATCTTCTTCATCAACATTCTCTAGTCCACTAGAGCTCAAAATAACATTCAACTCCTTTGCGTCAACATCAACAAGATTATCATCGAAAACACGAAAATTTAAATTTTCTTCTAAGTCAATCGAAGGAGCAACTCGGTATGGTTCAACCAACTCACTAGCTTGAAGGACTTCATCTATCACACTTGTGTCTTCGTTTTCACCCTAAACAACCTCGACACGACCCTTGGGTTTGGTTTTTAAAACAGATAACCAATCAACTCTTGATCGGTCCTTTCTAAAGGAAGGGGTGTATGTGTAATAAACTTGTTGGCATTGCTTTATGAAAACAAAGACATCATTTACATTGAGGTGTCTAGCTTTTGAGTTGATTTCAACGAGACCATAGTGAGGATCTACTCTGATTCCTCTGTCAGTTGTGTCATACCAATTGATTTGAATAAAAACACTATATTTTGCTCGCTATGATATTGTAGTTCGATGACCTCTTCCAATATACCGTAATAGTCAACTTCAAACTCACTAGAAGTCGATCCCTTAATACAAACACCGTTGTTGTATGTCTTTCTTCCATGCCCGTATTCTTCAGTATGAAAGACATATCCATTGACAAAATACCCGTTATAGCACTTGACTTTTCTTTCAGGGCCCAGGCTTAGTAAAGACAGTGAAATAGCATCATTGCCTCCCATTTGATAAACCTTGTATATCAAATACAACAATAATCAATAAATGGATATTCTGTAGTATTGATGTACAGTTAATTACATTGCAAGAGATAATGAGTTTGTGATAGGACTTACATGTGTTCTAAACCATGTGGCAAATTGTTCGTTTCATAATTGAAAGATCTGGAATTTAATCAGCTGTGAGTTATTGGACAATAAGTATCGTCGATGTTGCCTGCAAGGTTGTTCCAAATTATATGAGTTTATGGTATCACAATATACAGATAGTACACTCTTGACAAAGTTTAAGTCGAACATCTACTTACTTAATAAAAGGTCTCATCTCATCACAGTTAAATAGGACATAACTGTATGCTTGTCTGAACTCTATTTCAGACAAATATCTTCCCCTCATAACATTTTTAGGTGTTGGTCGTCCAGGATTGGAGAACATTGACAAGTTCCTACTTGAAGGCACTTCACCACCATTATCATGTCATGGAACACGATTGATCCTCATTCTCAAATGAGGTTCGAAATAGTATGAGATAAATGTTAAGATCTCCTCAACAATATAGGCCTCATATATTGACGCCTCAACTTGTGCCTTATTCTTAACTTTTTTTTAAGATTGAACAAGTACCTGCATATATAGAATTAATCAAAAATTATCAATTAAAAAATGAAAAAACGTTTAATTATGAATTACATAGCAACTATAATATCTAACCTCTCGAATGGATACATCCATCTGTACTGGACCGATCCTCCAACTTTTATCTCAAATGGTAAATGTACACAGATGCTCCATTGAGTCAAAAAATGATGGAGGGAATATCATCTCAAGTTTGCATATTGTCTCGACGATATTCGTTTCAAGCCTTTCAATGTGATTAACATTCAACTTGCTGGAGCATATATCTCTGAAGAAATTACTGATCTCCATGAGTGCATCCCATTTGACAACAAATCACGAAAATCTAATAGGATGAGTGTTTGCATAAACACATGGTAGTCATGACTCTCATTCCATATAATCTGCATTCCTCCGTATTAACCAGCCTTGATATGTTCGAGGCATGTTCATCAGGGAAACGCAGACTCTTAAACCATTTGTAGACTAGTAGTTGTGTGTTTTTCTCTAACACAAAGCTTGCTCTTGGTTTTGCGACCTGTGACCCATCACAAACCAACTCCATATTTTTACGGTTACAGAACAACGCTACATCCAATCTAACCTTGATGTTGTCCTTTGTCTTTCCCTTCACATCCATGACGGTGTTGAAAATGTTCTCAAACACGTTTTTTTCAATGTGCATGATGTCAAGATTATGATGGAGAATATTGGTCTTCCAATAAGGAAGCTCCCAAAAGATACTTCACTTCACCCAATTATGGGTCAAACCAAAACCAGGAAACTTCTGCTTATCTAATTGGAGACCAAACACAATGTCACCGTACTCTAACACAACATCATGCAATTCTTCACCAGAAAGACGTGGGGGTGCAACATTCTTTTTAACTCTGCCAACAAAGAAATCCTTTCTGTTCTTTCTATACCTGTGATTCGGTGGCAAGAAACGACAATAACAGTCAAAAAAAGAAGCTTTACACCTGTTTGTTAGCGTGAATGCCTTATTGTTCTCCATACAGTATGGACATGATAGTTTTCCATACGTGCTCCAACCAGAAACCATTCCATAAGTTGGGAAATCATTGATAGTCCACATCAAAGTCGCTCTCATAACAAAATTCTATTTCCTCGAGATACCATAAATCAAAGCTCCAGAAGACCACAACTACGTCAACTCATCAATCAACGGTTGAAGACAAACATCTATATTCCGCCCCGGGCTGCTCGAACCTGGTATGACTATAGATAAAAACATGAACTCCAACCTCATACACATCCATGGTGGCATGTTATAAACCGTCAATATGACCGGCCAACAAGAATAAGGAGCAACAAATAGTTCTTTATGTGTATACCAACACAGGTAATCCTCCATGAACTCTTTGGTTAAAATATGCATCATTACAACATCTTGATGCAGAAACTTTAAATTTTTACACTTCCTACATGGACACCTAATACCATCATCAGAAAAATTTCTCGGGATAGATGTTGTGAAATTAATAAAACCCTGAACACCATTACAATAATCCATCTTCCGCAATCCTTGGGGTGAGTCCCGATACATCTATGAACGATCATCCATGACTTCTATCGAACCTCTATAAAATTATGACGACAACATATATTAATTAACTATGTTACGTAAATAAACATAACAAAAATATTGGTTTGCCCCGACATTATCCAACAAATTAAAAAAACTTTTATGTTAAATATTCATTATTAATTATCAACTATCAACATCCTTACAAATTTATACATATAAAAATTAATGAAAATCACAACTTCGCAATAGAATTGATAAAAATAAAAACGAACTCGTTAAACAAGCTATTATTTATTTCATCACAACACATCTAATTCGGTGTAATTCAAACAAAGTTTCAACAATTTACAAACAAATATAATTTGACAAAATCTAAAACAAACTATAACAACTATAAAATTATACATTCATACTACAAGTTTATTTTACAAATAACAATCAAACAAGTACATACGTTAACAAAAAAAAATACTAAAAAAAATTCACATTTAAATCTTAAAACTAAAAAGGATAGATTTACTTACAAAAAATAATAAAATCCACAAGAATGGATGTTATGACCACGTACAAAAGTATAAGAAACTTGAGTGCTTGTGTTGATAAGAGGGGGAGAGTTGGGATGGGTGGTTGGCTGTAGTTTGGGAGGGGAGAGGTGGGATGGGGAAGAAAAAAGGGAAGAAGAAGGAGAAATAGAGGAAGAGAGTGTCAAAGCACAGGTATATATTGACTTTTACTGATGGAATCCCCAACAAAACATGTTTGTCGGTATACCCATTGGTGAGTCCGCCGGTGACAGTGCCACGTCACTGTACGGAGATCTCGGTTTGAATCCCTCAATCATTCCGTCGATAAAATCATCTGGAAAAAAATCCACGTCATCACACCGTTGTAACTTTTAAAAAAACTAAGTAATCCATCGGGGATACATCTGACGGGCATTGTTTGTCGGTATACACCAATAAAACTGGAGATGGAATTATTTTTGTCGGAAAAAATTACCGATGAAAAAATTTCATTGGTAATTCTATTGCTTTTCGCCGATTTTCTAGTTGTGGATGGTGTGTGATTTCTTAGTACTCTTGAGATCGTCTCGATTGGTGCTTCCTTACCTTGAGGCTTTGTGATGATGATGGTGCTCTGTTATGGATACCAAAACTTATTCTTCTTTTCTTTCTTTTTCTCTCTCTTTCCACACTCATCTCCTCAATTTCCATGTCTGATTCCTTGCAAATATAAAAGTAAGTTGTCATTTTTTAAAATAATCTGACCTTTATTCTTTTTACTACTATTTTTAGCAATAATTATATAAAAACCAAAATAGATGCTCATAAAATTAAGCAAGAACCAAATGCCAAGGTATTTGTTTGAGACCGTGATAAAAAAAAAAAGCAAATGAAAACAAATGATGAAGCCCAATTCAAAATTAATAAAATATTGAAGGGTAAAATTGAAAACAAAAAACAAACTTGATGTTTAAGGATGAGATTGAAAAAAAAAATCAATAAAAAATAAAGGGTAAAAAAAGGTCTAGCATGCAGGATTAGTGGCCAAACACTTATGAGTCTTTCAAAAATACATATGTGCACAGGCTTGTGATAGTACCACGAGCCAAGGTCTTTGTTTTTTTTTTTTTCTCTTTTTAAAAGGTTGATGACATATCGTCTACTCCTTAAAAAGATAATAATAATAACACCAGTTGACGCGTCATTCAATATTGCGACAGAGAAAGCATCATCCACTTGCTTATAATCTGACCAAAATAGCAATGCCCAGAAGACCAAATGTTTTTTTTTTTGTCAAAAAATCCTTTTATTCAACCTAGATTCAACTTAAAACACATATTAAACACTCCTTGAACCTAAAAAAAAAAAACAATTAATCATTAAAAAAACTACAAAAAGGATTACAAAATTACAAAATCAAACAAGAAAAAAATCATCTATCAACCCTAATCTATATTCTCTAGCAATATTAAGGTCTAAAAAAACCTGAATTTGACCCCCTATTCAAATTGAACTCGTCAACCCCAAAATCAGTCATTTTTGTTATCAAATTGTGGTGAACTGGCAACTTTCTCTTTCCTTTACCATTTTTAATTGTGGCGCACAAAGAGAACTTTCTCTCTTCTCTCTCAAGCTTCGGTACTAAAATATTAAGAAAATGAACCGTTAGACCAATATTAAAATTATAAAGATTAAAGAAACTGTAAAGAAAGAAAAAGAAAAGTAAGTGGACTAAATAAAACTTTTTCTAGTGAATCTGAGATTGGCCATAAGATTTCTTCTTGTTTTACTCTTTGATCCTTTTTTGTTAAATATTTTCTTTCCTTAACACATTTTAAGATATCGGTAATTAATTTAGTCATAGAAGGGGGGCTATAATTGAAAAAACAAAAAATTGAAGAACAAAACAAAAAAAAAAAGCTGTTACTGTGGATTGTTTATTTATTTAATGTGTAGCCTTCTACTAGAAAATAACAAAAATCCCTAATGAAATGCCTCAAGATTAAACCTCGAAATTTTCACTGTGCAAACTTCAAAAGGCCTGCATGCAAATTTAGGGAGAGCAGTACAATTATTCTTCATTATGTTGTCGAAAACCTGCTCAACATCCCTTGAACAAAAGTAAGAAGCAGGAAAAAAAAAAAAATTGTGATTGTAGACAGCCACATTCGAAAGGGGGAGAATTGTGCTTGTAGGTATCTATATGATATTAGACAGGAACTTTGCTTTATTAATTTGTTCTTTTATTGTGGTCGAATAAACTATCATCTCAACTTATCTACCGAATAACTTTATCTTGCTCGAACTTAAATAATATTCCATAAATTAATTTAATATATATATAAATTTAAAAAAATTGATAAATATACTTACTTGGTGTAACAAAATTTCCCATGAAATTAAAATAAAAGAGAGACATTGACACTAATAATAGATGTAGATCAACATTATTAACTTGTGGTTGCTAGATTTGTGAGGATAGTGGTCGGCTTCATGAGAAAATAGAGGGAGGGCTTTTTTATTTCAGAAAGAAAAAAAAAATAAAGCAGGGAAGATAGAAATGTTGGGTTTTAATTCATTTAAATTTACTGACAAAATATTTTTTGAAAAATACTAGTGAAATTGTTGATAGACTTTTTTATTTTATATATTCCATAAAAAATTACTAACAAAATATATTTGATCATTATTTAAACGGTAATTATCTATAGAAATATTTCATTAGTATTTTTGTTTTAAATTATTAATGAGATATTTTTCATTGGTATTTATTAATTTTTTGATATATATATATATATATATATATTTTTTTTTTTACTTGAGTAGAGAATAAATTGAATGACAAGGACAAGATTAATTTGTAGACGTACCAGTGAGAAGCCGCCCCACTGAGTTTTGTTTTTTGTCATTGACAAAAATCATTATAATTCATTTTTGTATCGATAACCTATCTTGCTCGACCTCGACCT
>Ga0325414_1003873_pt1 | contig 15623 bp, 17 predicted proteins | sample PopdelMetagenome_8_FD_206183 | JGI IMG/M metagenome (GOLD analysis project Ga0325414, IMG submission 206183) | Populus deltoides microbial communities from Bellville, Georgia, United States - Leaf-PdKOR-R3 | ecosystem: Host-associated > Plants > Phyllosphere > Phylloplane/Leaf | place: USA...
TCATAACCATATCAGCAATAGCCAAGGTCGCTGCTGCGTGCAACCATTGTTCTTGTCATTCGTAACCATTGTTCTTGTCATTCATAACCATATCAGCAATAGCCAAGGTCGCTGCTGCGTGCAACCAGCGTGGGGCAGTAGCCTCCTGCTACTCACATCCCTTGGTTGCTACCTCTTTGATCACTAGCAAGCCTGCCTGTGCACGCAATATAGGCAAAGTGCGCCAGCAACGCTTGCATCGTCAATGGCGGAGGCACATCCTCAAAATGCTATTTTTTACTTTAAAACTTCTAGCTAGATTTAAAAATTCCAGCCAAAATTTGGTGGATCAGTAACCAGGAAAAATCTCTTTTTGTTTTTGAAAAATACATGAAGGAAATATTTTTGAAAAATTTAATTTGAACGTAAATTTAATTTATAATTAATTTCAATAACTATTATAACATGTAATCAACCAACTTAATTATTTAAAGATAAATTCATTACCATTATTGATTTTCCTAAAACATATATAATACCTAGTGGAAATAATAATTTTTAAAGTTTTCTAAAATTCTATGTGGACAATCTCGGGTCATTGAAGATTTCTCACTACAAGATTTCATAGTTTTACCGACATAAATATTCCGTCGGTATGTAATTAAGAGTTCGTCGGTAATTTATTTACCGACATCCTCACCGATGGAATAAGTCCGTTGGCTTTCCGTTCATCGGTAATACCACCATCCATCGCTATATCGGTCGACAACATAAAAAAACATTTGCTGATGGTTTTACAGACAGTAATTGGGCGCCAAAAAAAAGTTTCCCGCTTGAAATATACCGACAGATTTATCCCGTTGGTGATAGTGTGACATACCGACGGATACATACCGTTGGTAAAGTTGTCGGTGAGTGTTTGAAATACCGACCGAAGATATCTGTCTGTACATTCGTCGGTCATTGTGGCAGGTACTTTCAAATACCGACGGATTAAGTCCGCTGGTAAAGTTGTGGGTGAGTGTGAAATACCGACCGAATATATTCGTCTGTAAATTCGTCAGTGACTGTGGCAGCTACTGTCAAATGCTGACGGATATATTCCATCGGTAAAACCCTCTGTGATTATTTTTAAATATGCTTTTAAAAAATTATTTAGAATACATAATATAAAATTATATAAATTAATGGTAATAAAAACAAATTATGCAAATAAATTTTTTTATTAAACATAAAAAAAAAGTTAAATAATATTCATTACAAACATATCACCACTCTGTGATGTCATGTTCATGACCATTTCACGAAGCTGTTCATGATTCGCTTTTTGTTGTGCATACTCCACTGATAAGTGGTCGTATTTTTCGGTGAGTTGAGCCGTGTGTTGCTGCAAGGCCACGAACTCCTTAGATTGGGTGCTCAATACTGATTGGGAGCTCCCAACGATTGAAACATTACAGGCTGCCCACAAGTTCTCGCCCATAGTGTTGGAGAGCCCGTAAACCTGATTTTTATCGGGTCCACCAGACGCTCCAACCTCCATCCACAAATACGGATCGAATTCCGGATGGGTCAAAGGATCATCCCCATATCTCTCCCTCAACCGACTATTATAGGTCTCCTGAAAATTAAAAAAAAAGTAATCATCATATTCAATTCAATAAAAATAATAACTTACAAAATAAAATGGTTGAACAAACATACCACGAAGTGTTGAGCACGGTTGTAAACGAACTGTTGCGCTCCCTTTTGGCGGTCTTGACTCCGCACGTGCGTCTCCATAAACAACTCCATCGGGCTTGGCTCACGTCCAAGAGACGTAGCCTATAATGAAAAAAATATTAATTAAAAACAAATTAATCTTACCATCAACAGCTCCATCGAGCTTGGCTCACGTCCAAGAGACGTAGCCTATAATGAAAAAAATATTAATTAAAAACAAATTAATCTTACCATCCGTTTCGCATGTGCAGCAAATGGAACGGAGCTGCCAGTGTGCGTTGTCACCGAGCCATGAATTGGCTGATTTCGGTTGCCAACACCGGACTGTGAGTGTCGTGTGAACCGCTCAGATGTCATGTGCTCAAGATACCATCGGTGAAGTTTTGAAAATTTGTCGGTAATTTTTGAATTTCGCACCAACGTTTTGTATTACCCTCTATATTTTTCGCAGTCCGTCAATAATTCCATCGGCAAAATGACGCGGTCAGAGATGCATTTAATGCACTGCTCTTTGGAATTCAGACAGTTCGTCAGTGATGTTGTCGGTAATAGTGACTTGCCGACAACATACCGACAAACTGGAATTTGTCGGTATGGATGTCGGTGATAGTGGCATTTCAAGTAATTATTTTTCAATTCTCTATGAAATGCTGATGGAAGTTTGTCCGTCGGTATGGACGTCGATGATAGTGGCATTTCAAGTAATTATTTTGATTGGTAAACTGTCCATTGCACAAAACAATAACAACAGTGCTTAAACAATACATAAACTTATAAAATAAATATTTCATGTTACAAAATATATCATCCATAATATATATTACATGAAAACAATGTTTTATATAGGGCTTCATTCTGATAGTTAGTCCGAATTTTCTTCTTCTTCATCGTCAATTGAATAGTTATCACCTTCATCACAATCTTCAATATGAATATTATCATCTTTATCAACATTTGCTTGTCCGCTAGAGCTCAAAACAACATTCTACTCCTCTGCGTCAACATCAACAAGACTATCATCGAAAACACGAAAATTTAAATTTTCTTCCAAGTTAATCGAAGGAGCAAATCGATATGGTTCAACCAACTCACTAATTTGAAAGACTTCATCTCGCACACTTGTGTCTTCGTTCTCATCCTGAACAAGCTTAACACGACCCTTGGGTTTTGTTTTTAAAACGGACAACCAATCCATTCTTGATCGATCCTTCCTAAAAGAAGGGGTGTATGTGTAATGAACTTATTGACATTGCTTTGTGAAAACAAAGACATCGTTTACGTTGCGGAGTCTAGCTTTTGAGTTGATTTCGACCAGACCATAGTGTGGATCAATTCTGATTCCTCTGTCAGTCGTGTCGTACCAATAACATTTGAATAAAAACACTCTATTCTGCTCGCTATAATATTGCAGTTCGATGACCTCTTCTAATCTACCATAGTAGTCAATTTCTAACTCATTACTCGATCCCTTAACACAAACACCGTTGTTGTATATCTTTCTTCCATGCCCGTATTCTTCAGTATGGAAAACATTTTCATTGATAAAATACCCGTTGTAGCACTTAACTTTTCTTTCAAGGCCTAGGCTTAGTGAAGACAATGACTTAGCAACACTTCTTCTCATTTGATAAACTTTGTATATAATATACATCAATGAACAGTAAACGAGAATCACGTAATGACATGCATACAATAATTTTGCAAGTGAGAATGAGTTTGTGATAGTGCTTACATGTGCTCTAAACTATGTGGCAAATTGTTCATCTTGTAATTGAAAGATCTGGGATTCGGTCAGCTGTGAGTTATTGGACAACAAATATTGTCGATGTTCCCTGCAAGTGGTAATGAGTGTATTATATTAAAATATATAATTAACAGTATATTATTAACAAATTTTAATTAGTATTACATATATATACACTTACTGAATAACAGGTCTCAACTCATCACAGTTAAATAGAACACAATTGTGTGCTTGTTTAAACTCTATTTCTGACAAATATCTTCCTCTTACGAAATTTTTAGGTGTGGGTCGTCCAGGATTGGAGAATATTGACAAGTTCCCACTGGAAGACACTTCATCACTATCATTATGCCGTGGAACACGATTGATTCTCGTTTTCAGATGAGGTTCGAAATAGTACAAGATAAATGTTAAGATCTCCTCAACAATATAGACCTCATATATTGAAGCCTCAAATGCGTCTTATTCTTAACATTTTTCTTGAGAATGAACAAGTACCTGCATTGAATAATCAAATATTTTCAATGAAGAAAAACAAAGAAAATACCTTTATCTATGAATTACATTGCAACTGTAATATCTAACCGTTCTAATGGGTACATCCATCTATACTAGACCGATCCTCCAACTTTTGCGTCAAACGGTAGATGTATGGGAGATGCTCCATTGAGTCAACAAATGATGGAGGGAATATCATCTCAAGTTTGCATAGTGTCTCGACGATATTTGTTTCAAGCCTCTCAATGTGATCAACATTCAACTTACTGGAGCATAAATCTAATAGGATGAGTGTTTGCATAAACAAGTGGCAGTCATGACTCTTCATTCCATACAATTTGCATTCCTCCATATTAACCATCCTTGATATGTTCGAGGCATGTCCATTCGGAAAACGTAGACTCTTAAGCCATTTGTAGACTAGTAGTTATGTGTTTTTCTCTAACACGAAGTTTGCTCTTGGTTTTACGACCCGTGACTCATCACAAACCAACTCCATATTTTTACGGTTACAGAACAAAACAACATCCAATCTAGCCTTCATGTTGTCCTTTGTCTTCCCCTTAACATCCATGACGGTGTTGAAAATGTTCTCAAACATGTTCTTTTCAATGTGCATGATGTCAAGGTTATGACGGAGAAGATTGGTCTTCCAATAAGGAAGCTCCCGATACTTCGCGTTACCTAATTATGGGTCAAACCAAAACCAGGGAACTTCTGCATACCTGATTGGAGACCAAACACAATGTCACCGTACTCTGATATAACATCATGCAATTCTTCACCAGAAAGACGCGGGGGTGCAACATCCTTTTCAACTCTGCCAACAAAGAAATCTCTTCTGTTCTTACTGTACCTGTGATTATGTGGCAAGAAATGACAGTGATAGTCAAAAAAAGAAGCTTTACCTCCGTTTGTTAGCGTGAATGCCTTGTTGTTTTCCATTCAGTATGGACATGCTAGTTTCCCATGCGAAAGCTGGAAAATCATTGATAGTCCACATCAAAGCCGCCCTCATAAGGAAATTTTCTTTTCTCGATATATCATAAGTCAAAGCTCCGGAGGACCACAATTATGCCAACTCATCAATCCACAGTCGAAGACAAACATCTATATTCCGGACCGGGTTGCTCGGACCTGGTATGACCATAGATAAAAACATGAACTCCGGCCTCATACACATCCCCGGTGGCAAGTTATAAACCGTTAATATGACCAGCGAACAAGAATAAAGAGTAGCAAATGACCCGAATGGGTTGAATCCGTCTGTACACAACCCAAGACGCATGTTCCTTGATTAAGTTGAAAAGTGAGGATGCATACTGTTAAAGTGTTTCCACGCTTCGCAATCAGAAGGATCCACTATCACTCCATCAACCGCATCATGTGATTGGTGCCATGTCATGAGCTCAGCAGTCCTTGGTGACATGAATAACCTCTATAGTCTAGATGTGATTGCGAAGTATCTAAGTTTTTTAATATGCCACTAGAGTCTTTCCCCTACTAGTTCTGGGTTTGTAACGGGAATGCCCGCATGTCATGCACTCGGCCATCTCAGCATTTTCAAGGTAGTATAACATGCAGAAGTTAGGGCATATGTCAATTTTCTGGTATCCTAAACCAAGGGGTTTCATCATGGACTTCGCAGCATAGAAGTTCTTTTTTTGCCCGTTCCCTTCAGGTAAAATGCTTTTCACCCATTCAATAATCTTGTCATACCCGGCCTCACTCAACCCGTGATATGACTTGATGGTGAACACCTATGCTACGACCGATAATTTACTGTGGTTCATGTAGCCATCCCATAATTGGTTGTCAGAATCTTTCAACAAATCAAAAAACCTAGCTGCATATGCATTAGGTTCTTCTTCTATAATTGGAAATTGACTGACATTACCTTGATTCATTCTCATTGCATCCATAACCATATTCCTGTAAGGATTAATGTTGTCGTTTGCCACTTCATGCACGTTACTAGCACTAAAAGTTGACCCAACCACCCTTTCTCCCATTCTTCTCTTACTAACAAATAATTCTTCGTGTGCATACCAACACTGGTAATTCTCCATAAACCTTTTGTGTAGAAGATGCATCGTTATAACATCTGGATGCAGATACTTTTTATTTTTACACTTCCTGCATAGACACCTAATACTGCCTCTAGTAAAATTTATAGGAATAGATGTTGCGAAATTAATAAAACCCTGAACCCCGTTACAATAATCCATCCTCTACAATCCTTGGGGTGAATCTCGATACATCCATGAATGATCATCCATGACTTCTATTGAACCTCTATAAAATTATGATGACAGCATGTATTAATTAACTATGTTAGGTAAATAAATTTGTAAAAATATTGGTTTACCTCGAGATTATCCAACAAACTAATTACAACTTCTCATAAATATTAAATATTCATTATCAATTATCAACGTCCATACAAATTAATACATATATATCAATTTACAGAAATTACAACTCTGCAATACCATTGATGATAAAAATTAAAACGGATCCATTAAACAAGCTATTAATTATTTCAAAACAACACATGTAATTCGGTAATTCAGTAAAGTTTCAACAATTTACAAACAAATACAATCTTACAAAATCTAAAACAAACCATAACAAGTATAAAATTATACATTCATATACTACAAGTTTGTTTAAGAAATAATAATAAAACATGTACATCTACTAACAAAATACATATACTAAAAAAAAAAATTCACATTTAAATGTTAAAAATTAAAAAGATAGAATTACCTACAAAAACTGATAAAAATTCGTCAGTAAATCAGAACACGGATGCTGTGACGAGAAGAGTTCAAGAAATATGACTTGTTGTGCTGAGAAGAGGGAGATTTTTTTTGAGGGGACTGGTTGTTTGCAGTTGGGGAGAGTTGAGATGGGAAAGAAGAAGGAGAAATAGGGGAGGAGAGGGTCGATAAAGAGGGGATATATTAACTTTTGCTGATGGCTTTACCGACGAACCTATTTCATTTATGATTCCGTTGACTTGTCTGGCGGTAAATAGGGCACGTCACCGTATGGAGCTGCTATTTTGAATCCCTCGGTGATTCCGTCGACATTTTCATTGTTGAATCGGTCACATCACTGTACGGAGATGACGTTTTGAATCCCTTGGTGATTCCGTTTGTAAAAAATACCCTCAATAACCTCCACGTCAGCGAACCACCCTTTTTTTTTATATTCTCAACATTCCATCCGTAATTTCATTGGTAGCTACTGACAGAATTTGGCCGTTGGTAGCTACCGAAAAAATTACCGATGAATTAAATTCGGTCGGTAATGGCGACCTCAAATTACCGACAGAATTATTTCGTCGGTAATTCCATTGGTATTAAGTGAATTTCTGGTATGTCTATAAAGATTATTTAAAGAATAATTTTTCTTTTTTGAGTTAGATGAACTATGTCTAATTGATTAGCATCTAATAGTAATCTATAGGGGTGTTCACGATTTGGTTTAGTTCGGTTTAGACTAAAAAAACCAACCGAACTGAATTACATTAATTTTGTGAAATATAAACCGAATTGGACCGAAAACTGGTTCAAACCGAACCGGTCTAGTTCGGTTAAATCCGGTTTTCTTGGAAAAAAACCGGGAAACCTAAACTCTAACCCTGACCCGCCAACCCAAAACTCCACCTAGTCCTTTGGCTCTCTCACCCAAACCTTAGCAACCAAATTTGAATCCGTCATCGAAATCTACAAGAAAGACCTGGAAGAATTCGGATTTGGCTTGAAAAATGAATCTGCCATTATCCGTAATGTCGCTTCACACGCCGTCCATGATCTCCTTGCTTCCTTCGAGGCCAGCGCTGCCGTCGCTCAGGAGTATATCAAAGGGTGAAGGGCTAGTTTGGGAAAACCTGGCTGGATTTTCAGCTTTGCTCCTATGAACATGAACAACAACCATTGGGGTTTCGTGAACCAGAAGCACAATTCAAATGTTTGCGATCCCTAAAGCCAAGAAAACATCTAAACCAAACCTCTCTATATACATATTTGATACATCCACTATCAAGTTAAACCAAACAGAGGAGGCTAGGGCTTTGCTTGTTAAACGCTTAAACAAAGATGATAGTGCAGAAACTGGGAAAGGAAGATTGAGAATTAATTGAGAGGAAGATAGGGAATTTATCTAGGAAGGAGGCAGTTTTTTGTGAGATGAGATGCACATGGAGGAAGGGTTAGCCGGTTAGGTTAACTTAACTATTTATGTCATAATTGTTTGTTAATTGTTTAATGGGTCCGGTTTGGTTTGGTCCGGTTTCTGGTTCAAAACTGAAACCGAACCAGACTTGTTAAAATTTATGGTTTTAAAAATCGGTTTAATTGGTTTTTCATTTTGGTTCAGTTTTTTCGGTTAATTTTTCTTCAGTTTTATCGGTTTTCTTGGTTAATCGGTTATTTTGAACACCACTAGTACTCTATATAGACTACTAGATCAAAAACTCCTAAAAACCTTTTAAATGAGAATGATTGTTATGTCATCAATACTAGTTTTTTTTCCCTCTATGATTTGAGGCGTATCTCTATCAATTCACATCAAATCTTTCATAAAAAAAAGAAATATAATATTCTATTTATAAAGAAAACCTTGTAACCTTATTAATGAAAAATAACACTTTATCCCTTGAAAAATATCACATATATTATTTTAGAATAATTTTATAAATTTATGCAATTAACCGCCTACTTGATTTTTTCTAGGTCTAAAATCTTAATTCCTTGTATAAATTACATTCTGTCATCATATTTTTTAGTGTAGGTGAAAATGTTACCTTTGTAACCTAGGTCCATCATACTATATGCATCAATTCTTTGTTTAAAAAGAATAGCACAATAGGATAAAAAAAATTTCACCTAGTTTCTCACTAACATCTAGATTAATAATCATTAAACTACCTAAGTAAAGCCAAGGTTCATAAAGATTTGAGATAAAGCTAGTATAAATAGCTAACAGAATCCACTGCTTTCCTATAAATTTAGAATTCCAAACAAAGACACACTAAAAGTGTATGGATTACAAGAGTAGTTCCATAAAGTCTAGGTACTACCTAGTAGGCCTCTAGTATGAGCTCTATCTACCATGTCAAAGCCAAGAAAGGAAAAAACATATAACTCTATCACTAGAAATATGAGTTTGTACAAGAATTAGTACATAAGGCTTTCTCTCCTTCCTATATTTTTGTTGTTCTAGCATAAAATGTGTTGTCAATTAATTTAAATTAGGATTGAACCCCATAATGAGAAAACAACTACTTGTTTTATGAAGCATCGTCATGTATAAAAAAGACATGATTTTTAAGAAAGAATGAGACTACGTGAATCATAAAGTGAGGGGAAAAAAAGGAATGTTGTAAATAAAGCAATAAAAACTTTAAAGGAAAAAGATAAATAAATTTTAGAAATTTGTAAAGGATGAACTATGCTTATAATAGGATCTGACTTTATTTATATTGTTATAGAGTTTGAGTCCAATGTATATAAGTAATTCTATTCCTATATATACGATGTTATTTAATTACGTGGTTTATTAAATCCTAATACAAGCTACATTCCTCATTTATTGATACACATGTGAATTATAGGTTATGTTTTGGTTTTGGTTAAAGAGAAGAACCCTACCACTTTTCACATATTTTCTTTGGTTTTTGTTAAAGGAGGTCGCCAGATAGGATTTCAGGTTGACCGAGCTACACACATTCTTTGGTTTTGGTTAAAGGAGGTCGCTAGATGGGATTTTAGGTTGATCGAGCTACCCCTATTCTTTGGTTTTGGTTAAAGGAGATCGCCAAATGGGATCTCAAGTAGCTTTGGTTGAAGGGAATCGCTATATGAGATTTCAGGTTGACCGAGCTACACACATTCTTTGGTTCTAGCTAAAGGAGATCGCCGGATGGGATCTCAAGTAGCTTTGGTTAAAGGGAATCGCCAGATGGGATTTCAAGTTGACCGAGCTACATGTATTCTTTGGTTTTGGTTAAAAGAGGTCGCCGAATGGGATCTCAGGTCCCTTTGGTTAAAAGGAATCGCCAAATGGGATTTCAGGTTGACTGAGCTGCATATATTCTTTAGCTTTGGTTAAAAGAGGTCGCCAGATGGGATCTGAGGTCGCTTTGGTTAAAGGGAATCATCAGATGGGATTTCAGGTTGACCGAGCTACACACATTCTTTGATTTTGGTTAAAGGAGGTCGCTAGATGGGATCTCAGGTAGCATTGGTTAAAGGGAATCGCCAGATGGGATTTCAGGTTGACTGCGCTACACATTCTTTGGTTCTAGTTAAATGAGGTCGCCAGATGAGATCTCATGTGGCTTTGGTTAAAGGGAATCGCCAAATAGGATTTCAGGTTGACCGAGCTACACACAATCTTTGGTTTTGGTTAAAGAAGGTCGCCAGATAGGATCTCAGGTTAACAAAAAAAGAAGAGAAGAGAGAGAGAGAGAGAGAGAGAGAGAGAGAGAATAAAAGAAAAGTGAAGGAAAAGAGAAAGAAATAGAAAAAAAAAGTTAGGTCTTTAGATGAGTGGATATTGAGCAAGTTAAGAAGATAAGAAGACAAGTTTTCTTTATAAAGCTTACTATGCAAAACATTGAGGAGTTTTGCTTCTTAAGCATTGTAAAGAGGGGGTATTTGTTGTTACCTAATTTTTTACCCATGTTTTGATAAATTTCCAGAAAAATCCAAAATTAGCGAAAAACAACGAAAATCCAAAAAAATACGTTTTTTTAATATATTTGCATCATTTTTAGCATTTTCAGCATCGTCTCAAAAGAATTTAAATTTTCAAAGGTCTTTAGAATGCGTTTGAATTTTAACGCGTTATTTTTAAAAATCATCGATTTTCCTCATTCGAGTCGATATTGATAAGAAAAATCCAAAAAAATTAGAAAAATCAAATTTACAAATAAAGAAGAAGTTGAGGGACTAAGTTTGGAAACGTAGTAATATTTTTACCTATAAATACTGGTCTCCACAACACATACAAGAGGGGGGCAATTTTGAAACAAAAAAAGAGTAAAAAAAACCCTAAAAACAAAACCCTAGAACCATCTCTACTAAAAAGAGTTGCCGCCCCTCGCAGCTCTTGGTTTTCTTCCTCCCTACTCTTTCTCGGTTCTCTCCCCTGGACAACTCCAACAACAACCACAAACCTCTCCCTTTCATCTTCCCCGCTCACGGCCTCTCATCTCCAAACCACAACCGCCCCATCTTCTTCTCCACCAAAGCCACCACTCACTTCCCCCACCCAAAAACAAACCAAAACCGGTCGCCCCCCTTTTTTTTGGCCAAAAACCAGAGAGCACAACAGAGCCCCCTCACTCTGCTCTCTCAACTATTCTTCCCTCTCTCTCTCAGTCATCCCCATCTTCCCTACAGACCGGTCTTCAACTTTTCCCCCCACAGATCCATAACCCCAAAACAGATCTGCCTCTCTTCCCGGGTGATTAGTACTTAAAAGTGCATTTTTATCAAGGTTTTATATCATCATTTTGCACTTGAAGTATCAATAACTCCTTAACTAGAGCATGTTTTATAGTAACAAGTCTGATAATATAAGATAGCTTTAATTTATGCTAAATGCTCATTTTAAATGTAGGCATATCTCACAATTCAAAAGATTGATTGATGTGATTAACTATTGAAAGTGAAAGGACAAAGAAAAGGCTAAGCTTAGAAAAGAGATACTGATTCAATTCAAATTGGAACACTATTCAGTTATTGGGTCATATTTAGAGCTGTAGATCTTGGATTTCAGTTTGATTTATATGGATAGAAAGCTAAGAAATAGGCCTACAAAGTTCATGAATAGTGGAAGACCCAAATCTGTCATTTTCAAATTCAAAATTTGGCCACAAAAGAGAAGTCAAAATCTATTCTGCAACCCAGTCCAAACACTGCTCAGAATTTTACCCATAGCTGGAGTTCTAGAAGGCAAAATGAAGTTACAAATTCCAACTTTCATGAAGACAACCTGCTCAAATTCTGATTTTAACAATAACATTTCATCCAGACAAAAGCTTGAGGGCTATCCACTACGTCCACCAGAAGCACTACTCAGTATTTTAGCCATATCTTGAGCTCTAGTGATCAAAATGCTCTGAAATTTTATGGATGGAAAGATAAGATGATTTCCAACAACTTTCATGGGAACACGTTTCCAAATTATGATTGCATCAATGTCACTTCATCCAGCCAAAATGCTTGAGAGCTGCTATCCACCAAGTCCACTAAATCAATAGTTGGCCACTACATCAATAATCAATTACCAAATGAATAGTTTTGAATTTTAGCCTATAAAGAAGGTATTTGCCATTTATTTAGGAATCTTGGTTTTTGAGATCAAGATCATGTTCTTGCTCTCTCTCTTTATATTTTTGTAATGCTTAAGCTTTGCTTTCATTAATCTCTTGTTTATGCTTTTCATTTCCTTTACTATACTTAGTTAATTTATATCATGTTTATTTTCTTATATTATTTATTTATGTTTTTCTTCTTCATAATGTCTAGCTAAGTTAATTATATCAAGGTGAAAAGGTTTCACTAATGGTGTTAGAATATGTATAATATAAACTCAACATGGACTTTAATGTTTATATCCAAGAAAGTTTGCTATTAACATGTCTTATCATTTTTATCTTATTAATTCTTAATACCTTGTTTGTTAAACGGTTAATCTAGATTTGTGTTATATAACACTTGGTATATCAAATACTTGATCCTTCATAGTCTTCGGCCGACATCGTTGTTATGAGAGGAATTTGATTTGTTGTCAACATAAGTTAGCATCATGAATACCTGATAAAATTTATAAGATTGGTGTTACATAAATAAAATGATTAATATGATCATGTTGATAATTTATAAAGAGTTTATACTTTACTTATATCTAATACTATTAGTGGATCCTTTAACCTTGACATTTGTTTTTATCATTGTTTAATCTTCATATTTATCTTACATTTCAAATTCCTCTTTAACCCATCATCATCATCATTGTTGTTGTTGTTGTTGTTGTTGTTGTTTATAATTTATATAGTTCACCTCCCTGTGGTTCGACCCCAGTCTTGCTGGGTTATTTATTACTTTGACACTCCTGCACTTAGGATAAGACATCAACTCTTTGATCCCTAAAAGCCAGCTCTCGCCAACTTCCCCTCACAGACCCATAGCCTTTCAGCCTCCCTGCACACAGACCTTCCTCTTCCCTGGACGACCAAACACAACAGCAACCCCGCTCTCTGCTTCATCTCCCTCAAACAGCCAGCAGCATGCTCACAGATTCAGCAGCCGATCCCCTCCACCACAAACTTGGAAGAACTGATCACAGATCTAAAAAAAACAAAGTAAAGTCAATTGTTGTGTGCGTTTTTGTTGTTGCAGGTCACGATGGCCTTCACCGCCAGCAGGGAAGGGAAGAGGGGGAGAAAGCCGCTCCATATCCCCCTACTACCTGGAATTTCTTGTGGCAATGCGTGAACCCACATGCTGCCAGTGGCGGCGACACGTGGAGAAGACACGCCGCCACTGTTCAAATATCCAGAAACCTTCCTCAGCACTGCATGCAGTTCCAAAAGGCTTCCCAACACTGTTATGGATTTTTTGGGTCTATTTTGTAATTTTTGAATTGTTTAATGTAATTTTTGTTTAGGTTTTTTTGAATTTTTATAATTTGTAGTGTTGATGTAAAAAAAAAGAAAAAAAATAGTAAAAGTGAATGTGTGTGTGTTTGTATTGTTTTATGGATTTTTTTATTATTTAATTTTTATGATAAAACCGCAAAGACAAAAAAAGAATTTAATATTTTGATTTGCTCACGGTAAAAGATTATGAACTTATACATAAGTCATTCCTAATATCCGATGAAAAGATAAAATTTTTAAAACTTTTTAAACATATCAAAGCCATGAAGCAGCACCTCAGGTAGGGTGCACTAGGGGTGCTAATACCTTCCCTAGCCACAACTAGTCCCTTACCCGTGAATCTCTAACAAGATCAGTACATCCGGGTTTCCTAGTAACCCTCAAAGAAATACTAGGTGGCGACTCCCAAAAACAAATCAAACGGAATGAAAAATCACCATCGGACGCCGCGCGGTGACGTGCAACAACTTTTAAAAAAATAAATGAAGTAAAGGGCAACTATAACTTGGAGCTCTTATTGTGCATGCTTATGAAAAAGTGGGTCCCACACTAAACATTTCTACTACAAATTCAAAACAATAACAAATCAACATCCTATTTGGCCTTACACACATACACACACTCATTCATTTAACAACCAATTTATCCTAAGCATATAAGTACATAAGTTACCGTAAACATTTGCACAATCTTAGCTCATTTTAGCCATTACAAACATACCCAAATTCAATTCATTCTTTAACAATAACATAGGCATATTTGGTTATTACTTTCCTTAAAATTTTTGGTAAACATCAATATACACACACACCATTTAGCTTAGCAACCATAACACATGCAAGCATTCTCTCAGCCATAACAGCTTAAACTCATAACTATCATAACAGTCTATAAATACATGTATTTATGGTTGTCATAGCTGCCCATACACATACATCTAGGTTGTTGTAACAACCTATATTCTCACACATCTAGGCTGTCATTATAGCCTATATTTTTTATATTCGGGTTATTGTAACAACTTGTACTTTAATATGTTCGAGTTGCCGTAATAGCCCATGTTTTCACTTTTAGGCCTATCATAACAACCCACAATCATATGTATTCTTGGTAGCCATAATAATCTAAATTCACACATATTAAACACTACCATAATATCCCTTTAACTCGCCTTTTTATGTTGTCATCCCTCAATTTACACATAAACGCTACCTAAATTAACCCAAACTCAAACACTTTTATATTGCTATAACATCCCTTAATTTCTCCACTTTCAAGTTGTCATAACAACCTATATTTTCATCAATCTGGGCTGTCATACTAGCCTATAAATACCCAATTCATGACTGTCATTCCAACAACATTTGACAAAGGAGAAAGAGACAACATATAACATATTTACTTACTTTCAACTCAATTATCTATCGGGCATACATGCACATTTAGATTACATAACAAGTCTGTAATTGTTCACCCAAAACCAAGGTTTCCTCTTTGACACGATCAAAGAGTTGATGTCTTATCCCAAGTGCAGGAGTGTCACAGTAATAAATAACCCGGCAAGACTGGGGTCGAACCACAAAGAGGTTAATTGTATAAATTATAATTAATAAAACAACAACAACAACAACATCAATAATAACAACAATAATAGTAACAATAATAGTAATAATAATAATAATATTAATAGTAATAGTAATAATAATAATACTCAGTACGTGGCGTTGTTATACCTGAGAATGATCTAAAAGATCAGGTCACAGGTTTCCAGCCTATATACTGAGTTTATGAAAAGATCAAAGAGATATATTATATAATATAAACAGATTTCTGATGCGAATGAACAAGGCAAGACCAACAATGTCAGGATCCTTGATCAAACACAGAGCATACTTAAAGTACATAAAATATAACAAGAATGTAAATAATAATAATAATAATAATAGCAATATTAGTAGTAGTAGTAGTAGTAGTAGTAGTAGTAGTAGTAGTAGTAGTAGT
>Ga0325414_1003875_pt1 | contig 15616 bp, 9 predicted proteins | sample PopdelMetagenome_8_FD_206183 | JGI IMG/M metagenome (GOLD analysis project Ga0325414, IMG submission 206183) | Populus deltoides microbial communities from Bellville, Georgia, United States - Leaf-PdKOR-R3 | ecosystem: Host-associated > Plants > Phyllosphere > Phylloplane/Leaf | place: USA...
AAAATCATCAGGTACCTTCACCATGCAGAGAAAATCGTGAGCTCCTTTTTCCATCACCTTCCCAGCAGATTAGTAGCCACCATCCATTCTCCTCCACTGTAGACGGCAGATCAGCCCCTATGACAGCAGCCTCTCCATATCGTGAAAGCAGCCCACACAGCCCTCTCTCCCTCAAACCAAAGAACTGCAAAATAGTTAATTAACTCTCCATAGCCACCTGAAGTTGTTTCTTCCAATAGACCCAATTCCACCAAACAGCCACCATCTTCAACCGCCTTCTCTCAGCCGACCTTCCTCTCCATAGCCTCCATCCATATTCGCCATAAACAAATGACCTCTTTTTCCAACAGCAATCACACAATTGACCGCCTCCCACACACTATCATTCTTCTCGAAGCCACCGTCATATCAACAGCTAAAGACACAAACACCAACCTTCTCCAACCCGCCAGCAGGTCCTCTTCACACTAATAAACCCATAACAACTCCTCTCTTCCATTACAAGCCCCAAAACAGACCCACTTTGTCATTTGCTTCTTCTCTCTTTGTGCGCGCCACTGTTAGCCATCAGGAACTGCTATACAACCACCAGACTCACCTCCCTCCTCCACAACACCGATCGGTGGTGTTGAAAACTAGCAGAGAGAGATAGAAGCAGATTTGAAAATAGAAAGAAGGAAATAACTGAACTTTTTAAGTGACCAAATCTCTCTCTAGGAGTGGCGTTGCATGACACCGCTAGCAGGGAGGTGAAAAGGGAGTGGAGTTTCAAATCCACTAGGTTGCATATCTCCAGTAGCGGTGGTGCATGAACCCGCACGCTGGCTGCTAGTGGTGGTGGCGTATGGTACCCATACCCAGAGGCGGAGCTGGAATTATATAAGAGGGAGGGCCGATATAATTTATTATTAAAAAACATATCTATTTAAAATAATAATATATTATATTATTCTATATTTAAACACTAAAATACAAAAAATTAAAATATTTTGCAGGGGCCTGGACCCCTGCCCGCCTCCCCTGGTTTCGCCCCTGCCCATACCGCCATACGTAATTATCACTATTTCTATGCTTTCATGGTTAATTTCACTATGTCCTGAACATTTTATTATAAATTCAAATAATTTTTGGATAAATTGAAATTTAGAATAAGTTATTTATTATTGTATATATTTTTGGATATTATTTGATTTAAATTTATGTATGTTTTTGGTTCAATAATTTGTGTTAAATTGTAAGATTATTTTTTGGAATGTGATTGTTTTTTGAACATTAAATATTGATTTATGATTTATATTTGGGTATGTGTTGATTTATTTGAATAAAGAGATATATGGATATTTAGTGTTGTTTGGTTTTGAATTGATAAGTGATAATTTGTCTTGAATTGATATCATGGTTAAAATAACATTGATAAAAATATTTTATTTGTGTCTTGTCAAACACGGTCTTTGTCTAATTGTTAATAAATTTTTAATTCTTAAAAGATTATTTAACAATTAACTTTGAATTCTTCACTTTTTTCTACCTTCACATTTAATATTTGGAATTATGACCTACACGTTAGATATATTTTCAGTATTAAACAAATCAATTCCCTTCCACAAAAATAACAACATAAAATCTTTCTTTAAAAAATAAAAATTTTATTTTAGTTTGCATATGACCAAGTATCTCAAAAATAAATTATATTTGCATATTTTAGCACATTAAAAAATAAAAAATATATATTCTTTTTATTTTTACATGTATATTGGATTTAGTAACTAATTTATTAAAGCCATGAGAACTTGGCTTGCATTTTAAAAAATATCAAAAATATTATTTTGTTTGTTCTAGTATCAAGGATTACGAACTTATACGTAAAACGTATTCCTGATATTAAAAGAAAAAGAAAAAGAATATAAAAATATGTTTTAACTCCATGTTGGTTAGGCTTTAACTTGAAAAAATAAGGACCTTTTTATTAATGAGAACTTTTCTTAAATTTTAAACAGACTACCAGTTAGAAAACATAACAATACCTTAGTATATATAAAACAAACAAACAATACAATTTACCTTAGGTAAGATGTACTAGGGGTGATATGTTCTTTCTACACACAACTAGTCCTTTTATCCAGACTTTGAGACTAGTTAGGATTCTTAGTGATCAAAATATTAAGTGGCGACTCCATCCTTTTTTAAATTATAAGAAACAAGAATTCATTGTTCTTTCCCCCATTACTAGAGAGATCTTGACTTGGGAGGACGATCGTTGTGATGCCATATACGTGCAATAAGTACAATAACCACTCGATGAATTCACACCAATATTTTTACACCATTTGATGAATCCATATTAAGATTTTTCACCACTTTAAGATATTCTCTCTTCAAGACTCTTCACTACTTGATGAATCCACACCAAGATTCTTTCTATTTTTTTTATATGCCTTCTTCAAGATTTTTTCCCTTCCAAGATATAACCTCTTCAGGATTTTTTCTTGGTGAAATCATCTCGTCAATACCATGAGTTCTTACCTAACTCTTAAAGATTTACAAAAGTGATTTTGTTATCACAATTAACTCTATCAATAAATGGATAATACAACTGAAAGATCTAATATCTCTATATATAACAAGATAGCACTTATAGGATTTAAAGGTGTTTAAATGTAGTGAGAATGAGATTGAATACTATTATGCTAGATTATGAAGGTTTAATATCACCAATTAGAGTATAATCAATGATTGATGATTTTGAAGTGTATTTGCTCTTAGATTAGCTTGTATATCATATAAGCTCGGAATCCCTTACTAAATTTTCAATTATATAAGCAACATATATGTTTCTAAAAAAAACTAGTTGTTATATTCCTACTGACAACTTAAATAGTCGACCAGTTCAGATTGGTCAAGCCAATCGGTCAACCGGTTCCTGCAGAATCCCCAAGTGTTTATCACTAATGAATAAGTGTTCAACTAATTTATTTTTTCATACCAAACGATTGATCAATTCAGGCAGAATTTTAATTTTAACATATTAACTTTGGTAAATTCTTAGAACTGTTTATCTTAAATTATATTAGATTATTTATCAATCCTTTAATACATGCAAAGTAAAATGTGTGAATTCATTTTAATTGTGCTATCAAGTAGGATATAAAGATTAACATGAACACTAAAATGAACACTTAATCTAAGTCTTCACTTTGCTTTCTTCTTGGACTACTTGATTGATTTCATCATGAAATCTGTCATGCTTATTGATATGCTCTTTGAATAAATCTGTTTAAAACTTATTCTCAACAAGGTATATTATTAGTCAATTTTTCATTTTATTGTTATTATCAAAATTTATAAAAACATGAATATTTGACCTAAAGGTCAACACTTCTCTCCACAGGTTTTAACACACATTTCTAACATGTAGATTTTTAGATTTTTTTTTTTGGTTTAATGGAACGTTCATAAAATTTAGGAATTTTTCTATTATAAAGTTATAGTGATAATTGATTAATGGCATCTTCTACTTGTTCCTTTTTATCAATGAGAACATTTTAATCAAATCCCCTACTAGTGTTGATGCAGCACAAAGAGATTTGTTTTGCCTGAGAAAGCTAACACTAATATTATTTATATTGTTTGTCAAGATGGGGTTTTAACTTTATTGAGGTCAAGATTGCTTGAAGAATAAAAGTATATGTAATATGGGCTATTTTATGAGTCAAGGAGAAAAATAATGAGAGTGTCTATTTTTTAATTTGTTTTTAGTTACTAAAAATTATGTTTGTTCAAATTATGGTATGGAATATGAATTTAGTACCTATTTATCATAAAAATATCTTATTGTTAATTTGCTTGATGTTAATTTAACCTTTGTATTATTTAATTAATCTCATTGATCCCATTGCAATGATGTAATAATGTCAATGCTTGTTATATTGTTAAGTAGATCACTTTATGTTTGGTTTGTCTTAATACAAGTCCTTAAAATGTCTTGTCATGGTTTAAGGTAAGGATTAATTAATTTACAATTCAAGATAGTGAAAGAGTTAATTGAAGCAGCATAAGCGTTGGAAACATGCATTGGGGAAAGCCATCAAGACCAATATGGAGTTGGTAAAAGAAAGGATATTGATTATTCTGTGAATAGGCCACCGCTTCCCAGAAAAAAGGAAGAGTGGACTGTTTAATCAGTTTAAGAGGAAAAGGGGGACATTATTGGGTTCTCACAGACATACAAGTGGAAGAGTGATAAGGGGATAGACACACTTGAGGACTAACCCATCGGGGGGATCTAGTGACCAGAAAAATATTATCTACCCTTATTGTGTACGTTGTGAATAGAGACACCCTAGTAATTGTTTAGTCTCACCGGAGCAATGTTTAGTATGCCGAGGAGAGGGTCATAAATGAAGAGCTTGTCAGTATCTAAGATAAGGATGTCATTATTGTGGTGAAAAAGGACACCTTAAAAGAGAGTTCCCCCACAAAAACACTAGGCAAGTGCAGAATATGAAGTAACCAAGTCAGAGTCATTAGTAGCCCATCACAGTAAACAAGCTAGTGATGTCCACACAATCGGGGACTAATTCTAGTCAAGGACGGCCAAGGACATAGAATGACCGGACTTAGGGGAGGGTCTTCCATATGACACAAAAAGATGTCGGAGTAGCATTTAATGTAATGACAGGTAGCATTTAATGTAATGACAGGTACGCTACACATGAATAATTTAAAAATAGATATTTTGTTTGATTCGAGTGCCACTCACTTATTTATAACTAGTAGAATTGTAGCCAATTTGGGGAAAGAAGCAAAAAAGGTAGAAAAATGGTTTTACAATAAGGGCACTTTTAGGTGATATGGTAGAAACCAATGGTATGTATGTAGGTGTGAAAATTGGCCTAGACGAATACAAGTCGAAAGTAGATTTGATACCTTTAGAATTAAACAATTTCGATGTAATCCTAGACATAGATTGGTTGAGTAAACACAAAGCTCAGATAGATTGTTACACAAAAACTGTAACCTTTCAAGGATTATGGGGTAAAAGAATGATCTTTAGGGGAGAAAGGACTATTATCCCAACCAACATGATTTCAGTGTGAGCGCCAGAAAGTTATTAAGAAAGGGATGAATGGGATACCTTGTGTATGTGTTGAATTCCAAAAATGATGAAATAAGGCTAAACGATATTTTGATTGTAAAGGAATTTCCAGATGTATTCCTTAAAGAACTACATAGACTGCCCTCGGACCGAGAAGTCAAAGTTTCCATCAATACCTTCCTAAAAGTGCCTCTCAATAGCACAATCACCATACAAAATGGCTCCGACAGAATTGAATGAATTAAAAATCTAGCTACAAGAGTTACTAAATAAGGGATTTATACAACCCATCGGATCACCTTGGGGAGCGTCGATTCTGTTCATGAAAAAAAAATTACACTCATAGGCTTTGTATAGACTATTGTTAGCTAAGTAAGGTAACAATGAAGAATAAGTATTTGCTGCCATGAATAGATGAATTATTTGACCAATTAAAGGAGGCCAGGGTGTTTTCGAAGATTGATTTAAGGTCAGGGTATTACCAGATGAAGATTAAAGAACAAGATGTGTCGAAGATTGCTTTTAGAGCTCGATACAAGCATTATAAATTTTTGTTATCGTTGTATGGATTGAAGAATGCTTTGAAACTTTTCATGGATCTAATGAATCTGATTTTTCAGTCATACTTGATAAATTTGTCATAATATATATATAGAAAATATTTTGGTCTAATCAAATTCCTTTGAAAAACATGAATGACAATGAAGGCAAGTATTGCAGACCTTGAGGAGTCATCAAATATATGCCAAATTGAATAAATATGACTTCTGGTTTGAAAAGGTAACCTTTTTAGGACACGTCATTTCTGCTGAAGGCATCCTTATAAACCCCTAAAAGATTGAAGCAATTTTGAAATGAGAAAGGCCGACTGTGGTAATTGAAATCCGTAGATTCCTAGAGCTTGCAGGGTATTACATGAGATTTATTGAAGGGTTTTCATTTATAGCAACTCCTTTGACACACTTAACTAGAAATGATATAAAATAGAAGTGGTTAAAAAAGTACGAAGATAGCTTTCAAGAATTGAAGAAGAGACCTCCCACTACCCATATGTTGACATTCCCATTAGGAACCGAAGGCTTTGTGGTTTATAGTGATGCCTCAAAAAAGGGACTCGAGTGTGTTTTGATGCAACACAGAAATGTAATTGCTTATGCATCAAGATAATTGAAGATACATGAGGTAAATTACTCAGTGCATGATCTAAAATTGGCAGTTGAGATATTCCTTGAAGGTGTGAGTACACTACCTCTATAGGTCTCGAGTCCAAATCTTCACAGACCATAAAAGTTGAAAATACCTGATGTCGTAAAAAAAGTTAGATATGCGATGGAGGAGATGGATAGAACTCATTAAAGAATATGATTGCACTATAGAATACCATCCCGGAAAGGCGAACATGGTAGCGAATGCTTTTAGTCTAAAAAAAGGGCTTTGAACAAGCCTCCAATATGGAAGGAACGATTACTAACAGATTTGAGGAGATTGAGGGCTCGATTGAACATGAATTACAAACGGGTATTAATAGCACAGTTAAAGGTACAACCAACATATTGAGAACATATATTACAAGCACAACATGAAGATATTGATCCTTTTTTGGCTTTCTCTTTAGCCCTCTATCTCTTATCCCTATGAGGTCTTCTTCCACTAGTAGGTTTTTTCAGAAAACTCTATTTATTCTAGTGTGAATGGTAGGCAGGCCTATATTCCTATAAAATGTAAAGAGATGGTCAAGATGAGAGTTGAAACAACATCTTGAATGGTGTTTCCGGATGAGTCAATGATAGGTGTTTGTTCTTCAGTCATTTGGATGAAATTTAGAATTTGAAGATGTTCGGCTTTGATGGGATGATAATCCTACCATCCTTTTAACTGGCAAGAGAAACCAGCTATAAGAAGTTCGGTTATGGCTTTATTTGGAGTACCAATCTGGGTTTTGTATGTATTGGTTGTCATGATCATTTGTTGGAGGGTGTTTAGGATGTGGTAATTTAACATTCCATTTAGATTCCATTCATAAAGAGAAGAGGCCTTGTATTTGTGTTGGTTGATAATGGTAGGTTCATTTTGGATGGATATGTCTGGGGCAGTAAGGGATTTGGGGCTTCTCTAGAGGAGTTTACTAATCTTAGTATTTTTTTTGAAAAATATCATCATCTAAATTTTGAACTTGATCTGTTTGGTTATTCTGAATGGTGTTTATTTGGTTTGTGGAGGTTGAAGGATTGTTATTGATCTTGGAGGTGTTAGGCACTATTATGGATGAGGTCTCAATTTAGTAAAGGTGGTCATTTAGAGCTTTGAAAAATTCAATTTTGCTCTGAGTTGTGTTTGGCTTGTTTTAGTGACTTGATACGGATATATATATATATATATATATAAATAAATTTGGTTTCATAGCTTCTTTAACATAAGCAATTAAGCTCGAAGGGGTGTTTTAACACCTAATGCCCTAAAGTCAACCAACCTGAGAGTTATTGGCGTAAAGCTTGTTACATGGGTTGAGGAGAAAGCTTAAGAAAATCAAACACTGCACTATCTATATTTAAGTATCTATAACCCATGTTATTAAACTTTTAGGGGTGTATCGACATCTAATGCTTTAAGGCCAACTAGTTTGAGAGTCTTTTGCCTAAAGCTTGTTATATTTTAATCCAAAAAAGTTAGCATTAGAATAAATTTTATTTTCTTCTAAGCAAAGCCCCATAACTATCTGTTGATATATTGAACATAAAATGAAGGTTTAGTAATATCTTGATTAGAAGGTATGTGACAGAAATATAATCTAATAAGAGTTTATTTATTTGAATTGATCAGTTGAAGTAAAATAATTAATGTCTTGGTTTTAGATTCTTTAAATTGTTTTTCTATTTAAACGCTTTAATTACTAGGGAATAGTAATAAGCTAGTCGGGGATGTGATAAGTACTTAAAATATATTTCTATTAAGGTTTTATATCATCAACTTTCATGAAGATTATCTATTCAGATTATGATGTTATTAATGATGTTTTAACTAGCCACCATATCAATAGTTCTAAATTTTAGCCTATAAAAAAAGGCATTTGTAATACATTTAGATATCTTGGTTTTCAAATCAAGATCCATGTTTTTGCTTTCTTTATTTGTATTTTTTCAATATTCAAGTTTTTTTTCATGTTATATTCTCATTAATCTCTTTTTTTATGCTTATCATTTTCTTTATTATACTTAATTAATTTATATCATAGTTATATTCTTATCTTGTTTATTTATGTTTTTCTTTTTAATTATGTTTAGTTAAGTTTATTTTTGCCAAGATAAAAAGGTTACACTAATAGTATAAGAATAAGTATAGTACAAACTTAATATGGATTTTAATGTTCAAATTCAAGAAAGATTGCTATTAACATATGTTGTAGTTGTTATCTTAATCAATCTTAATATCTTCTTGTTAGGTGATGAGTCTTGATTCGTGGTGTACAATTCTTAGGATAACAAATACCTGATTCTTTCATTGCCTACAATATGGAGAACCGATATTTGTGCTAAGTTAGGATCACGATTTGTTGTTGATATAAGTTAGCACCATGAATACTTGACAACATTTACAAGTGTTGGCATGATTCAAATAAGGTAATTAAAGATAATTAATATAATTATATTAATAACTTAAAATGAGTTATTAATGATAAATCATCTGTTTGGAATATTTTTTGTGTGTGATTTCCAGTTGAGTAATAGAAATACTTTGAGCTATATTTATTTGAAATATCATTAGTGGTTCCTCTAACCGCTGACAATTATTTTATCGCTATTAAATCTTTACATTAATATCACAACTTTATATCTCTTTAACTTTGTTTCTTTTAGTATTTATGGTTCTTTATCCTTAACCATCCTATGGATCGACCCCAATTTTTCTAGTTTATTAATATTTTGACACTCTTGCACTTGAGAAAAGATATCAATTATGTAATCGTGTCAAAATACCCTAACCCACTAATTATAAAGAATCAAGAACTAGAAGTTTATAAATGATGAACGCTACAAAGCCAATTAATCTTTAATAAGTCCTAAAGAGTTTGATGAAGAACTAAGAGTATGAGTAACCTTACCGCATACAAAATATTATTTATGAATAATAAACTATCTCCCCCCAAAAGAAAACCTAAAGACAAGCTAAAATACATTATTTATATTAGGTAAAATGTCTTAAATAAGGTTGGAAAAATAACAAAAAGTTATAGAAAAAATAGAAAAAATATCATAAACCAACTAGGAAAGTAATGCAATTCTCGCTTAGTAGCTTATGGTCTTTATTGCAAAGCCTTCCTAATGCTCGATTGCTATGAAATTTTAATCTTATAGAAAACATGACCTTTAAAATCTATTGAAAAATTGTAACATGATCTAACAATCATATATAAAGTTATGCTTATTAACATAAAAATATATGTTAGGAAAAAAAATCCTAAAATCGCCTCTCCTTGTTCAATCCACAAGCTACCAAGATTTCTTGCCCAATCTGTAAGCAATTAGGCTTTCTCAACTTATTCTTATATGTGGAATATGTTAATTAAAGCGTATTCATCTTTTAAACTCATCTTGATATTTGACTTGGTTTAAATATTTGAATTAGCTTATAAAATATTGATTTTTTCTCTATTTTTAATTTTGTAATAATTCTAATTGACACTTCTAATACATTATTCAATAATAACAGTTGATTCTCATTAAATTCTTTGCTTGTATTAAAATGATACAATATTAAAACATTTTTCTTAAAGAAAATTCATACATAGGGTACAATTCCTTTACCTAATGCAATGAAAAAAATTAATGTATCGATTATTTTTGAAAAATAAAGGCAATTACTAATATATTTATTAAATTTGACTTATAATCATGTAGATTGATTTAGATTAATTTATTTAAAAAAATATCAAAATAACATTGTTTAAAAAAATATTATGAAAATTTCAAAAAAACATTAATGAATTTTGACTAATTAATTAGATGAAAATTAACCAATCAAGTTAAATTAAATCAAAATTAACTTTCGTGAGAAATTGGTTATCATGCGTAAATTTTGTTGAACTATAAAAGGGAAAAGGTGACATGGCCTCGCTCAATCCTCAATACACTATCCAAAATCATGCGATAATTTCCGTGCGATCTGTGAGGCCGAGGATTATCGCCAGGCAATAATATTATTCCACTACAACATTAGCAGAATAAACAAACTGCAGTCAATACGCAGCTAGCAGAGCGGTGAAGCGTCCAACAACCAAACCAGCGGTCAAAAGAATAATGGTCGCATGCCTTTCGTCTACTCTACCTGATGCTCTTATTATATCCAGCAGAAGAAGAAGCTCATTCTTGAACTCTCACTATCACACTAGTTCTACATGTTGGCCTAAGTTAGGTTCTGCTGAAGCTCTCCTTTTACTCCAAAACTGCACCAGTTTCAATCATCTCAAACTTGTCCATGGTAAGATCATCCGCAATGCCCTCTCTGCTAATCAATTACTTGTTAGGAAATTGATCCACCTCTGTTCTTCTTATGGGAGATTGGATTATGCTGCTTTACTTTTCCATCAAGTTCAAGAACCCCATACTTTTACTTGGAATTTCATGATTAGGACGTACACTATTCATGGATATTCTATGAAAGCTCTCCTTCTCTATAACCTCATGATTCGCCGTGGCTTTCCTCCCGATAAGTTCACTTTCCCTTTCGTTGTTAAGGCGTGTTTGGTCTCCGGTTCCATCAGAAAAGGGAAAGAGGTCCATGGCCTTGCTATTAAAACTGGGTTTTCTAAGGATATGTTTTTGTACAACACTTTGATGGATCTTTATTTCAGCTGCGGGGATGAGGGCTATGGACGCAAGGTGTTTGACAAAATGCGTGTTCGAAATGTGGTTTCGTGGACCACTTTTATTGCAGGACTTGTTGTTTGTGGAGATCTAGATGCTGCTCGACGGGCTTTTGATCAAATGCCAACACGCAATGTCGTTTCCTGGACGGCAATAATTAATGCGTATGTGAGGAACCAACGACCTCATGAGGCGTTTGAATTGTTTTGGAGAATGTTGCTTGCTAATGTGAAGCCCAATGAGTTTACTCTGGTTAATTTGTTGAAGGCGTGCTCCGAGTTGGGTAGTCTTAAATTGGGTAGATGGATTCATGATTATGCACTCAAGAACGGGTTCGACCTTGGGGCTTTCCTTGGGACTGCTCTTATTGACATGTATAGCAAATGTGGCAGTTTGGATGATGCCAGGCAAGTATTTCGCGAGATGCAAATAAAAAGTTTAGCTACATGGAATGCTATGATAACTAGCTTGGGGGTGCATGGATATGGGGAGGAGGCCCTTTCTCTTTTTACAAAGATGGAGGAGGCAAATGTACGGCCAGATGCAATCACTTTTGTAGGTGTCATATGCGCTTGTTTACAGACTGACAAAGTAAGAGAGGGTGATATGTACTTCAAATATATGAGAGAACACTATGGGATAACTCCTGTTGTAGAACATTATACTTGTATGATTGAACTATATAGTCGTGCCAACTTGTTGAATGCACTGGACGAATTAGTGAAGGGCATGCCAAGGGAGCTGAGTGACGATGTAGCAGCAGCATGGATTAAGTCAAGGTTAATCGATGATATTGATGATACAGAAAATTCTTTGGTGCAACAAGGCGAAGAATTGCAGTACTGGGAAACACGAACAGAACATTTGTCCCAGTATCAGCTTCAGGGCTTCAAATGGGATGTCGGTTGACTTCAATGGCTGGGTTTTGACCATGTTATTGTTTTTCAATGCTACAGAAAATGTGAGTTCCATACAAATTTGTTATGGCATATACATTTTGTCTCTTGCACTTGGCAAAGATTTAGCCTCCAAAACATAAACACCCGTTTCTGGAGCTTTGCAAGTAGAATAGCTTGGAAAAGATTTTTTTCTATTTTTTGAAAGCTTGCCCAGCATGTTTTTGGGGAAGGTGGTGGGTGTTTCTAGAGATGGATGCCATTGCTATTTTGGCTGTATATTAATGTATCATTGTTTTCGTCTGCAATGTGGTACTATTATTGTATTCGAAGGATATTTGAGTTCGAATGAATATACTGATGGTACAGGTATGACACACTGATTAGTTGGATACAAATTAACCATTTAGCATATTTGCTTTTCAATATTACATATTTGAAACGATGGCTTTGGTATTGTTAGTTTAAAAGAAATTGCTCCATGTCCATTACCTTTAAACCTGTTAAATCTTCTATTGTATTACAGAATCAATGATTGCAATGCTTTTGTTAAATAAACAGATTGCATGCAGGATAGTTTTGCCTTTTTGCATGTTGAGCTTCTCACTTGTGATGTTTGGAGTAGCAGCACAAGTCTCTGTTGTTAACATTATGTTTGGGTTCGAATTCTTTCAATTTTATGTACTATGATGAGAAGACAGTTTTAACCTGGAATCTATTCATATGATAATTCCGAATTTTCCATTTGGCTTATTCCGTTTCTTTTCCATATTATCATAGATTAGGATTGTTCCTATCTTTCAGTTTAGTCATGTTATGCTCAGTTTAATCATGCATTGCTTGACCTTGTTTTTTTGGCTTTTTCCTAGCATTTTTTGCCCTTGTTTCAAATGATGTCTCTATCACCCAAAAGAACCCGTCAGTGCACAAGTGGCTAAACAGCTCGCCAATGGAACCTGTTTATTGCAAGTGTCTAAAATTTCATCTCTTTAGTCATCTTGTGAGCTCAAGTAACAGATTTGCTTGCTTGATTAATTGCTTAGCAGGGAGTCATAATATTAATTTCTCTAGAAAGCATGGAAATGTTATCCAATTCTGAACTACTGGGCATAGAACTTATATTGTTGGACTTCTGTGGCACTATTTGTTCAGTGATGGCTCTGCTTTGTGCTCATTACATTTTTCTTGATGTCAATGATATAAAATCTGCTAATATCCCTGGTATTTTCCTTTTTTTGAAACGGTTTTGCACTTGTGCCTCAAATCTCCGGTTTCTTGATGTCAATGATACAAAAGTAATGTTTTGCTTTAGTTTTTGGTGTTAGGGATAATCCTGTGCTACAGTGTATAAATTCTACAACCTCTCTGCTAAACAATCTGGATTCTGGAGCCTTCCCGGGCCTCAAATCACCGGAAGTATCAGAACACGTTTGGTTTTTGACAGTCACCACCGATCAAGTCGTACGTGTTATTCAGCATTAGAGATACGGATCGAGGCGTTCCGGAGTGCTCATCTGCTGACCCTTGAATGGTGCTCCGCTCCTCTCTTTTCAAATGGAGATATACATTGGTGTTTGTGCGGATATATATTGGTGTTTGTGCGGATATATACTCATATATCGAGTCCGTTTGTTAACGAAACGAGATTATATCTGTGTTTTATTTAAAACGCAAAAAAAAACCTGTTTGGTTAAAAAAACACAGTTTATTATGAATAGATTTTATGTAAATTTACGTTTGGAATGCAGGGAAAAAAAAAAAAAAAAAAGCAGTAAAATGCTGTTTCTTGTGTACTGTTCAAGCCAATTAATTAGTATAAATAGTGTAGAATACACTGTTCATGGTTCACGCAGCAGTGTAGCATACACTGTTCATGCAGTGTAGACTGTTCCGGTCCAACCGGTTCCGGTTCAAAATTTTAAATGCATTGCACCAGGTCCGACCCAGTAAAATAAAAAATAAAAATTATTTTTTATTTTTTAATTGTATTTTATTTAAAAAACTAGTATTTAACATTATTCAATGACCCATTGTCGGATGTATTTCATACGTGATGGAATTGTAGATAGTTTAATGGAACAATAAAAAATATTTTATATAAAGTATTATTTATTTCAAGATGTAATAACAATAGTTAAATATATAATATTTAAATTAAAAACCATCAATATTAATATATATTTTTTAAAATTATTTTATAACCTCAATTTCAAAAGCATTATTAACCAAACACATTAAACTACTTTTTGTTCAAACTCAATTTCAACCACAGTTTTAACCAAACATCTATTTTTTTAAACTAACCTCAACTAAAAGTACTTTTTATAAAATAATTTTTTTCAAACCACAACCACAACAGCTACCATAATATCAAACACACTCATCATGTCAAATAGTCATTAAACTGCCAAGCTATTCTTTAGATGTATATGCCTATGTAAATGAACCTAGAAACAGTTTATTTTTATAGAAAATATTAATTAATTATTAATAAAAACTGAAATAGAAGTTAATTCATTTTTCATCCACTCACATAATACTATTTATTAAAAAAGTAACTTGTTTTTGTTTTTGGTTATTTAGTTGATAAATTAAATTTTATGATTTTTTTTATTTCTTTTCTGTGAGGGTTATTATGGTTTCTAAAAACATCATGATATTGATTTAGTGCTCAACCTTGTAAATATTTATTTTTGTTATTATATTATTAAATAAAAAATTAATTTTAAAGAAATAAAGCTATTAAATTTAGTGAAGTCCATACTCGGGTCGGGAATTAGACTTGTTAACTCAAGTCATTTTTTTTTTGTTCTTTAGTTGTTTTCATTGATTGTTTTTCAATTTTATTTTTATTGGGTTGATTGGGAATTGAGTTTCATGATTTGTTTTAATTTTTTTATGGGGTTATTGTGGTATATAAAAAAAAGCTCTGATATTATGTTAGTGTTTGATTTTACAAACATCTATTTTGTTATCATATGATTAAATAAATAAACAATAAAGTTATTAAATCTAGTGAAGTCTATGACTCGGGTCGTGGGTTTAATAGATAAACCTTGGTTGACCCGAGTTAATCCAAAATATATATCTTGAATTATTTTTTAAGTCAAACCACCTTATATATCTTGAATTATTTTTTAAGTCAAACCATCTTTTTACTTGTCGTATTGGTTGCTTTTAGACTAGTGAAGTTGTTTGAATCATGTCAAGACAACTTTTACACAATTTAATTTGAAACTTGAGCTAGGTAGGGAGTCGGATTGGGAGGTTTCATGGTTGACCTACTAGGACGAGTTTTATGACATAACCAAAGAGTTCCCTATAACTTGAACATTCTTTTTTTACATTCAATTTTTTTTTAGCCTGACATGTAGCGTAGTGCGAGCCAATTGTCTTTGTTTTCTTGGTTCTTCATTGAACTCTTCAAAACTTATCAAGGATTAATTGTGTTTATGGAGTTCAACATGAGCCAATTGTCTTTATTTACATTCATACCCTTAGTTCTTCATTGAACTCTTAAGAACTTATCAGGAATTAAATGTCTTTGTGGTGTTCATCCTTATAGTTCCTAGTTCTTGATTCTTTATAATCAAATGTTTGGAGTTTTTCATCTATTAACGTTCCTTGGTTCAAGAATCATTGGGTCAAGTTTTCTATCAACATGATTTTAACTTTTTTGTGTTGTTTTCTATCTTGATCATTGGTTAGGGTTCTTACCCTTCATGTTCTCATCAATTGCATTAGAGCAATGATCTATAATTAGG
>Ga0325414_1003877_pt1 | contig 15610 bp, 12 predicted proteins | sample PopdelMetagenome_8_FD_206183 | JGI IMG/M metagenome (GOLD analysis project Ga0325414, IMG submission 206183) | Populus deltoides microbial communities from Bellville, Georgia, United States - Leaf-PdKOR-R3 | ecosystem: Host-associated > Plants > Phyllosphere > Phylloplane/Leaf | place: USA...
AGGAAGAAGAAATAATTTTCTAAATAATTCAGAAAATGTCTGTACATATATATTAAAATTTGAGTAATTATTTTATGGTTCCATTTTTTTATGAAAAATAAAATTAAATTCATGAAAATAAAAAAAAATAAGAATATTTCTATATGGGTTGAGAGGTATTTTTTTTTTAATTTTATCTCTCTTGTTTTTTTTTTTGTATTTATCTATTTTAAAAATAAATAAAAATAGTAATAAAAATTAAGTTATTTTCCTCGACAGGCCTTGTCCAGAATTACATACCATCAATGCTGGGATAGGTTTGCCAGCTCAAGTTGAAAGGCAAAGCACCAACCACTGGACCCAAGTTAACGTTCTGCTTTTATAACGTTCGAAGTTGAAGAAAATTCAATGCTTTGGAATCATAATGGGATGCCATTAATACTTCACCAACCCTTCTATCCCGTTTTATACTTGGATCAAATCAAGTATTTTTAAATGCAAAAAAAAATAATATTCAGGAGTTGCTAACTCTTTCCTAATTGAAATTATTTTTTTAATCATGCGAGGATTAATCTAATATGATCCAGTTAACTTGGCGAATTCAAAAACAATCCAAACACAGTAAAAAAGTAAGTTTAATTCAAAAAGAAATTCAATATGATGTTTTTTTTAATAAATTTAAAACAAAAACATATTTGATCAATCTAGGTTTGATATATCAAATCCACAATCTCAATTATGAGATCATGATAATTTTATATAAAACAAATTATAAAACTTAATTCCTAATTAATTCAATATTAAATGAAAATTTTTTAAAAAAAAATCAATTAAAAAAAATTAAAATATGATCCTGGGTCAACTCAGGTTAAACAATCAAGCCCACAACCTAGGTCATAAGATCAGGATAACCTTATAGAAAGCAAATTAAAATAAATTATGAAACTCAATTCTCATTCTACCCAATGTTGAAAGATAAAATTGAAAAAAAATTAATTAAAAAAAGAATACAAAAAAATAACCCAAGTCAACTTGAGTAACTCGTCAAACTCATAACACGATTCATAAAACCGAGATAACCTCCTACAAAGCAAACTAAAAAATAACCTGAGTTAACCTAGGTTAACTTACTAAACCCGCGACTCAGGTCATGAAGCTGAGATAGCTCTATAAAAAGCAAATTGAGACAGATTATGAGGCATAATTCTCAAGTAACCCAATGTTAAATAATGAAATTTAATAAAATCAATTTAATAAAATGATTAAAACATAATTTGACTCAAATACAATCCAAATGACTGGTAAAAACATAGTTTGACTAAAAAAACTCAAGACAACATCAATTTTTTAAAAATAAAACAACAAAATATAAAAAAATTAAGACCATGATAACCCCACAGAAAACAAATTAAAAAAAATTATGAAGTCTAATCCTTAAAGAGGCCTTTAGGCATCACTTATAGATTCTGTCAGTCAAGGACTACACTGGAGAATAGGGGATCCGAGATCAAACCTAGCAAATTGGTGAGATACCCTTTAGGCATCACCTAGAGAATGTGTTAATCCGAAACTACAATGGAGAATGGGATATCTAAGATCAACCCCTATCAAATTGGAGAAAGGTTTTTAGGCAACACCTAGAGAATGTGTGTTGTCTGAGATTGCATTGGAGAATAAAGGATCCGAGATCAACCCCCAATGAATTGGTGAGAGGCCCTGAGGCATCACCTAAAGAATATGACAGTCTGAGACTGCACTAGAGAATAGAGAATCCAAAATTAACCTTTAATGAATTGGTAAGATACCCTTTAGACATCACTTGGAAAATATATCATTCCAAGACTGCACTAGAGAATAAGGGATCTAAAATCAACCCTTGGCGAATTGGTGAGAGACCCATTGGCATCACCTGGAGAATATGTTAGTTCAAGATTTCAATAGAGAATAAGGGATCTGAGATCAACCCCTTGTAAATTGGTGATAAACCCTTAGGCATCACCTGGAAAATATGTTAGTTTAAAATTGCATTAAAGAATGAGAGATAATGGAGGATCCAAGATCATCCTCTGATGAATTGGTGAGAGGCCTTTTAACATCACCTGAAGAATGTGTTTATCCAATACTATATTAAAGATATTTAAATAGGAAATGTATGTCAGAGATACACTATTTTTATTTCAAAAATAACCTTACATTCCTATTAAGGATTGTACATCCTAAGGCGACTTGAGTGGTAGGTGTGAGAGAGGTTCTATTGAGGAATACGTCTTGGAGGTGGTAGGTGTTTGCCTTGACTGCCTTGATAACTTTGAATGGGTGATTCCATTTTGATTCAAGGGAGTAATAAATACTTAGGATATAGTAAGCACTTATATTTTTTCCTCGAGCTTTCATTTCTACTAGGAGAATGATTTTACTTGGAAAATTTTTTATACCGGTTGTCTTTATAGAAACGAAAAGGCCCGTGTCATAGCATATTGGCCTCTTCCACCCGTATATAATTTGTCATGACTTGTTTCACCTTGAACAATCTTTTATCTAATAAGGCATAAAGTTTTCTCCAGATAGTATGTTCTTTACCTTTATTTATCAAGGCATCTAAGAATGTTGGCTCAAGCAACTCTTCTACCTTAAGTATCTTCTCATTAAACCTTTTAAAATATACCCAGGTAGACTCACCCTTTTGCTGGGTAACACAAAGTAGCTCAATGAAGCTTTTCTTGGCAGGTATGATGATGTTGAAGTATGCCACTAGCTTGGTGTAGAGGTCACTGAACCCTTCAGTGGAGCTTAGCCCAAAATTATTGTACCAAGCTCGTGCAGATCCCTAGAAGGTTTTGGGGAAGGTTTTACACATTGATTCATTGTCCTTGATGACCAACTCTAAGATATTGTACACATTATACACATACTTCCTCGGGTTGGGTTAGCTAGACAATCATAGCTGTCCAAAATAATTTTTATAGAAATAAAATCTTTAGGGATTCAAGTGTTCAATACTCGTTTAGACAAGGAAGAACTCCTCACCTAATAGGGGTTGTAGGTATTCTCCTAGGTATGCTTATGTGCAGACCGTCTTTAGTTCGTTGTTTGTTAGGCTCTAGAAAGCCCAAGGAGTTTAGCATGGAATAATGATTATGGTAACTAATGTTCATCTCACGATAGCTAGGGGGAGTACATTTTGAGTATCAGCAATATGCATGGGTATCATAATAACATGAGTGAACCCTTGAAGGACTCTCATGAATGCCATTTTGCCTTATCTCTTTTGGGTAGTGTAATTGTCTATTGGTGCTTGGTGCGCCTAGTAGTCATGGCGCTAGGGTGTTATGTGTTGCTGAAGGTGTTAAGACTTATTAGGGTGGTAAGGTTTGATTTTTCTCTTAGGTTTCCAACATGGGCTGAGTGAGGGCTTGCACCTAACTGATGAGTTGTTGAAGGTCCTAGCCTAGGCATGTCTTGGTTGTATGGGTCATGGAATGGTCTGGAAATATCAAAAACCAAGTTTTAGGAAGAAATTGATGGCTTTTTTATTAGTTTTTCACATACGGTGTTAATGATGATATCTCGAAATATTCAAGTAGCTTATAAATAAGACTTATGTGTTGGATAATTAGTTAATCTCTTAATTCTTGCAATTTGATCCATTCTCCCTAACCAATAGGGCTGGTGGTTGGCACCTCATGCTTGGTAAGCCAAGGTGGTAGGTAACTGATACCTGCAAAAGGTTCTTTTTAGTAGATGTGGGGACTCTCAAATGCTTAAGCAAGTATCTTCATAGAGAGAGAAATCACAATGATATTATAGAGAAATAAGCTCTAAAAATATAGAGAATGAAAAGATTGTAAACTTGGAGCTTGAAGAAGAATTCATAGGGTATTTATAACCTCTGAGTCTTATCTTTTTATTAAGGGAAAGGGTTAAAAAGTCATTTTATCCTTGTGATATTTTGAGTTATATTCTACTCAAAATATCATGTATTGGATCAATATAAAATATTAAGGGATTCGTATAGGGTCCTGAAACAATTCTCGTTGGAGTGTTGGACTCAAGCGAGTTGTCGAAACCTGTTAAAAATAAAAAACAGATTATGTGTGTGGTACTGCGGTAGCTGTTATGGTTGTGGTTTGAAAAAAGTTGTTTTAAAAAAAATACTTTTAGTTGAGGTTGGTTCGGTATTTATATATGTTTGGTTAAAACTGTGGTTGAATTTGAGGTTGAACAAAAAAGTAGTTTAATGTGTTCGGTTATAAAATAATATATATATATATATATATATATTGATGGTTTTTAATTTAAATATTTTAGATTTAACTATTGCTATTATATCATGAAATAAATAATACTTTATATAAAATATTTTTTTATTATTCCATTAAATTATCTACAATTCCATCACGTATGAAATACATCCGACAAGGACTACAGTTTTCTTGGTTTCTTAAGAGTGTAACAACATCAGGTTAAATATAATCCGGAACAAAATTAGGATTGCGATCAAATTCTGCAAATTCTACGTCATCAAACGATCTCCGTCTAATTTATGTAGTGTCATTGAATAATGTTTAACACTAGTTTTTCGAATAAAACATAATTAAAAATAAAAAATAAAATTTTTTATTTTTTTTATTGGGTCGAATCCGGTTCAATGTATTTTTAGTTTTGGAGCGGATCCAGTCCGGTCGGCACGTGAACAGTGATTTCTCCGCGTGCAAGAAGCAACAAAATATAGCTTTTGGTAAACTTGCGGCACAACCTTAATAAATGGTGGGTCCTATATAAAAAAAAATGTGTTTTTTGCTTAATCAAACAAGAAAAATTATAATCGCGGATGAATCTCACCTACAGCCACAATACCAAATAACCATTCAGATATACTATCTGGATCCAAGTATGGTGGGCTGGAGCGTGACAATGTAAATCCAATGAGGTGCGTGGCAGCACAACCATCATGTTTATGGGCTACCGTGCCTATGGCCAGGCATCTTAGGGCCAGGCAATATCCTAGACTCAACCTTTTGGGCAGCATGGTGGGCTTGGGAATGTAGCCGAGAGTCTATTAGAGTGTTTTGGGGCTGCATTTTTGTTTTGGGGGGTCGGGGCTGCTGTTAAATTTGGATCTATCAGAAGGCATATCCGTTACATTGCATTCTTCAAATCCATCAGAAGTTTTATTCATCATTTGAAAAACACACAACTTAATAATAACGTTATCTACTATGTTAAAGGCAATTAATTATCTATTTCTTTAATGCAAAACAATATATCCTTGCATTATTTAGGTTATATGTCCTTTTAAGGAAGGAATTATACAGAAACTTACAAAGCAGCTCAAAGAAAAACTGCATGATATTTAAATCTCGAAGTGAAATGAAGCCATCAAAGGCTCGTTTGTGTTCAAGAAGAAGAAAGTAATCGGCATGTTAGAACTGCTTAAGAAAGCAACCTAATGGCTGAAAATGGACTCAATGAAAGTGTCTTCTTCTAGTGTTAACAGACTTGTGTGGTTAGTGCATCAGATGTCATTGGTTTAGCTAGCCCAAACCAGAAGACATGAATATTCTTGATCATGGTCAAAGAAAAGCATTAACCTACAGACCAAGTTACCTGAAATACTAAAAAATGCCAACAACAATTAATCCAGTTCTTATGCTTGAACATATGCTTTGCACTGGTAGCCAAGAAACCAAAAGAAATGAGAATATGAAAAAGCCAAAAAAGAAGAAGCAAAGCTTTACTTCCACAGCCTGTAAAGCTCGTGCAAATTGGCCTACAAAAACCCCTGACCATAACACCATCCTTGTCACATCTCAAACTGGGATTTCAGATTCTGGGTGAAAGACACATCACTCGCTCTAAATCTCCTTCATCATTTTTCAATGGCTTACACCACTTGCAAGGACTATGTCTTTCATATTCTGGGGCTCTTGTGTTTCTTGCTCTTGATACAGAAGAACAATGCGTATCCATTCCCGGTTGGAGGTCCGAAAGGTTGGACCGTGCCTGATAATACCAGCTCAAAGAGCTACTTCAACGACTGGGCTGAACGTCACCGATTTCAGAGAGGAGACTCCATCTGTAAGTTGATTTTTCTTTTGTTCCAATCATTCATCCTGGATGATGACTGAATCGATTTCTTATCGGTTATTGCAGTGTTTGATTATGATGCTAGCCAAGACTCGGTTGTTCAAGTAACCAAGGAGGGCTACGAGAATTGCACTGCAGAGAAGCCTTTGGCAACATTCAATGACGGCCACACCATCTTCAAATTCAATCAATCTGGACCTCACTACTTCATCAGTGGAAACAGAGATCACTGTCAAAAGAATGAGAAGTTGGCAGTCGTTGTTTTAGCAGACAGATCAACGAACGCCACAGCTTCTCCTCCATCTCCAGGTTCCTCTGACATGGTCCCAGCTCCTACACCTAGCAGCGAGGAGTCTCCCCCTACAGGAACAGTGGAGATCAACCCAACTCCACCTCCTACCGGCACGCAACCAAACTCAGCTTCTTCCATGTTCGTGAGTTTCTTTGGTTCCATGGGAGCATTCTTTGCTTCATCACTTATTTTAGCAATCTAGGTGGAGAATTATTCAAATAATTGTTTGCTTTCCTTCTTTTTGGCTGCTTTCCATTTTTTTTTCCCCTTGCTTTCTCAATGATTTTCCTGCCTTCGAGCTCGGTGATTTCAACTGGGAGTTTCGAAGGTGTATTGGTATTCGGATATTCGTTTGTCCTGGATGGTAAATAAGCTGGCAATTTATGGTGTGCTTATTGCTTCATGTAAGGTTATTGTATAGAAGGAAATAAATAAATAAATAAAACAAACAAAATAAATTTGTTACTTCTGTTTACTTCTTTTCTCCCATCAAACATCGGTGGGGAATCGAGCACTTCCAAGTCTAGAGCAACAGCAAATAGCAAACGCAATATCATAGTTCTCACACTGGAAAAGAAAACTTCTTCCATATAATCTTGTGGCCTTCCCTCTACAACAAGTCACACGAGGGGGCAAGAAAAAGGAATGAACAGGCAGTCAAACAATCTAGGTTGGAGTTGCATAGGGCCATGGAAAATTTCTTGTGTTGGCAATTTGAGTAGCTAATAAAAATTCATTACCAGGTAAGAATTGTAATTGCTAAATGGAAGTTTGTCTAGGATGGAATTTTTACGTCGTATTTCATCTTCCTATCAAAAATTCTTGCCAAGTTCTACTTTTTTCATCATTCTAACTGTGTTGTGCAAAATTGAATCCAATATCCCAGCCACCTGAAAACCCAAAGTGAAAGGCTATCAGAAACTGCATCTGCTTCAGTCTGCAGGTAAAAGACCAAAAATAGCACAATTTAAATATACGAACCGTGAAGACACCTCCAATTATGGCACAGACATTGGTGATAAAATGCGAAAAAGACTTGGGATTCTCAGTGATCAGAACCTGATATCAGAAGTAGAAATAAAATGTAACGGGAACAGATGGAAGATCAAAATCAGACAAACAGTATGAATAATCCTCCAGTCCAATAATAATAAAACAAGAGGAAGAATCGATTTTTTTTTTTTGAAGTTATTACTGAACCTGCATAGGAGAGAGCTCAAAATGGAATTTAGCAGTCGGCATGTAAACAGTCTGTGACAAACTGCTATGGGCTGTATATTCATACTCCTCGATTAATTTACGTTCACTTGAAGATCTTCTTGTAACCACCTCAGTTTTAACTACTTGGAGATAATGCTCTATCTGCAATTATCAATGTATCATATTATTGTAACTGAATGTTACGATATTCTTAAATTGCAAAAGATTATACATTGTCTAGAATCATATCCATTCACATCTTGTTCTCATGCATGTAAAATTGTCGGTGTTGTTGGGAAATCAACTTACATCACATTGAAAAATGCTGATGGGTTGACCAAACATGCAGTAAGCAGTACAAAATTCCACAAAACAATGAATTTAGAGGACCACTTGCAAGTGACAACTTACAGTGACATTAGCCCCTACATCACGGTGATTAATAAATGATCGTCCATTCAACTTGTCATGACTTCGACCAATGTAAGGTAACAAGCGCTTCACATCACTCATTACCCTGGGCAAAACCTTCATACCAAATGAGAAATGGGATATGACATGTGACAGGTTCATTTGTTTAGAATCGAAGGAATGGGCTCCTGAAAGAGCTGAGATCATGAGGTTTCCCGGAACCTGCAGAGTACAGGACAGCTCAAATTTAAAACCCAAGAACTAACCAAAAGTAATGCAGAATCCTATTAGGATCAATTTACAGATCCACAAAACAACCACAATATCTTGAGAATAGGAGGATGGCTGAATGATTATATTGATCTGTCTTGTTTATACTACTTTTGATCTTTCCCATCATGAATTACAATGCAACACATCTACAGCAACCATAGAGTCTATCCCATTGATTTCCATGCGGCACGGGAGGTTTACCTTCTTTACACGCACATATCCTTCAATTCTGCATCCTCCTGCTGAAGGCGCTGGTCTTTTAACATGCTGTGTTGCATTTTCAGGTTTATTCTCCAAAGCTTGCCTTTGAGATTCCATTGCAATAGGTGCAACCAAAGCTTCCATTGTCTGAAAGGAACCATAAAAGGTAGGCGAAGACCGCATCAATTATCATGAATAAGCCCAAGTTTGCATCCATGAGTAATGTAGCCATGGCACGAGTTAAATAGGAAAAACAGAAGTGTTCATACCTTAACTAAGCTTTCTGTATCTCGATCTCCATAATAAGATTCATGGTCATGGCGTCCATGGTCTTCCCTGAGACAGTTAAAGATGCCAGATAACTAAGTTGGCCAACAAAGCAGTAATAAAAAGCCAAATACACAAGAAACTTGTGATCGCAAAAGACATTAAAGGAAGAAAAAGTATAGGACACAAAAGTGTTGTATTCAGTTAAAACTGAAGTTGACATCTGTTGCTGTGAGCAGTCTTTTTCTTAGGTATTTAAATATGGTATAAACATTGAAATTGTTAGGGAGATCTGAAACTACAGAAAAAGAGCATATTCCTTCAACCCTCCATTTTTGTTCTAAATGTCCATCTCTTTGTTTATTCATCATAATCTTTATGTATTTAGATGGCATGTGCTTCAATTTTAAGTTTCTACATGGTGTTGCATTTTGAAAAAGCAGAATCTTGATCGTGAAATTTCAACCTGACTGGTTCAAAGAGGAAGTTTACATTTTACAAGGAATTGGTGTTGCCTAACAATTTAAAATTGAGGGATGGCTTCAAAACAGGAAACCAAAAACTTAATCAAGGCCATTAAACTGACATGTACCAATGTTGTGCCCAAAAACCCAGAAAAAATAAAAAAGTTAATTCAAATGTAAGACACGTCACGTCAAGGCACAGTCTACCTGGTACATTATTTCCAACTTGCATTCACTTTGAAACTGAAGGAAGACCAAACAAATTAAACAATCTCTTAATGAATATAAGTCAAGCTCATACCCACAACTGTATTAAAGCATCTCAAGATATGTATATGGTCACTAATGACATAGGTCATTGTCATTTCTTGTCTTGTGTACCTTTTGGTTTTCGATTCTTATTTCTTTCCTTGGTTTTATCAATGTTAATGGGTTTTAATTCGGATCTTAATTTTAGAAGCTTCTTGCATATACTATGAAGAAGCCCTGCCTTCCTTCTTTCAGCATTTTTTATCCATTTTTTTAATGAAAAAAGAAAGTATCCTGATTAAACAGAAGATAACAGAATAAGGGAGTTTACAAAAATAGATTCACCTCAAATGGTGAATCTATTTTTGAGCAAATATGCATTGCAATTGAATTAAATAAGAGCACGCCAAGAAAGTATACAACATAAAGGAAAGATAATCTCATAACCAACTGTCAACAGCATATGAATGGTATAGATGAAAATATATTACCGAAGATTACTTCCTTTACGGAAAATCCGAATGGATGGATACCCTTGTATGTGATTCCTGAAAAATTCATGAAAAAAATACTTACAATTAAGAAACAATGAATGCTAGGGGAACTAACCAGCAAGGATAAATGCAAAAGGGGAAATAATTAATAAACTACAATGAAGCTTAAAGAAAGTAATCAATAATGAGTTGGAAAAGTATTTCGACACATTACCAGCAATTGTGTTACTCACATGCACCAGACCAGAGGTGCTTGATGAATTTCAAAATCTATTAGCTACACTATCAAAATAGTGATGCAATCCGACCATGTTGGACTACCACCAGAAATCTACTAACAAGTGATGAAACATTAATCTAGAAAATACCTCCTGCACAGATCACCTTCTTCAGTGCAGTCGACCTTAGCCAACAGAATCCGCCCATCCATTTCTGGATCATACCTGATAAAATGTATGGACATGTGGGAGTTGAATATCATGATGTCAAATTAAATGAAATTAAATTTACTTCAAATGAAGGTTCCATTGTATGTTCAGGGAAAAACGAACATGAGAAGCTGGAAAGAAAAATACCTCTCTCTTATTATATTAGCTGCCTTTTCCCATGAAGGTTTCTGAAACAAGAGAAACAGTCAGGCAAGAAGGGAGTTAAACAGTGAGTTCATCAATCATTGTATTTGGAAAGGGTGGATTTAAAATGATTTTATCCAGTGTAATCAGTAGTTATTCAACAACAAAACAAAAGACCAAAAAATTCAAAACCTTTAAATGACTTAATCAAGACATTTGCAGTCACAAAACTGTGCAGAGTATTATGAGCTTATTATTATCATGATTCTGTCAGTTCTGTTTCTCAGTAATATCAAAGAGAAGTGTCCTGATACAAAAATCACATGACATTGTTCATTGGCCAGTTTCCAATAGACCTAAACATAAATATGCAGCGCATTGCATGTAAAAATTAGGCCCAGCAGCTATATCATTTCAAACATCATAAAATATAAGCAATCTATTAATCTGAAGAGCCAAATGGTCTTTTATCCTAACATTCAAGCTAAATTTTAAGCAATAAATGGACATGGTAAAATTACCAGGCGATTACTCCAGTAGCACCAAGGAGCAAAAAAATTAACAACTAAAATGGGATACCTGAGAAAAAAAGTAGTACAAGTAAGTCAAACAAAGGTATCGCAGCAATCAATACAATAAAATCTTCCAAATTCAGAACCCCACAAATCTGTACACATAGGAATTCAGCGACTTACTGATGTGAGTATTGATCAAAATTATGAGCTTTGAGTGATACGGATCCTTCACCACTTTCTTCATCAACCTCATCTCCATGCTTGATTTGATGCAAAACTGGTCCAGAGTGAAATTCAGATCCAGTCGGCTTCAAATCATGATCTATTGAGAATTTGCGGATTGTTTTTGTTATATTCAACCTGTTCTGGAAAAGAGAACGTAAAAGATTTAGGCCAGTTCAGATTAATGTGTTGAGAAAATAAATCAATAGAAAGGATCATAAACCACAAGAATACATATCAAGCTGGATAATTTCAAGGAGAGGGCATGCCAAATTATACAACACACCTAGGAGTATCAGGAACACATGCAATGAAGATCAAACTTCATAAGAAATATGGAAAAAAAAATATTGAGAAAATTGCACCCTGCATAGAAGAAAAGGAGCAAAGGCAATATAACAAAAGCATTCTAATTCATCTTGGAGCACCAGAGCAATTACAATTATTATCTCTAGAAATTTCCATGATTCCACTAACATGTAAAGATAGCTTTGTGGACATCCTGGTCCATTTATTTTACATTTTTATTGAGTTCCTTCTAAACCAAAAGGCTATCAGGTTTCAGGCAGCTATCGCCTATCTACACCCAAGTAATGGAAAATAGTTTACAAAGAAGCCTTTCAAAAATTTATCCAATCATTTCATAAAACTAAATAGATAAAACACAGCAATAGAAAGAAAAAACTTACAGTTCCTAACACATCACTCACGTCAACTGATGCAAATTCACATGAGAGTGAAGGAAAGCTACAATTAAAAAGAAAATCTGCCAGTCAAGTTCAACTAGATTAATACAAGCTTAACAAATATTTATGTAAAATCAAGAAAAAGCATCGGGAAAGCATTACAGCATCATTAGAGGCAACGTAGAAAAAATAAGCAACAAACCTAGAAACTCTGAAGAGGGGGAAAACTAGATTTGACAATTGAAACTAGATTTAAACCTATTGGTCATGTTCAAAGTTAAACACACGAGGAGCAATACAAAACCGGACCTCTTTGATGAAACAAAAACAAAAGAAGCTGAAAAGAAAAAAATTGCTAATTGAACAACAAATGCAGCCTAACATAATAAATCCTGAGAAAATCCCCAAAGCTAAACACTAAAACAAGAAACCTAAGCCTAGGCATCTCCTTGTTAATACTTTTACTCCTGACACTGTAATCACTAATAAAACAAAAAAACATCATCAACATAGGTCAAGGGAATTGATACTAGAGATCTCAAGTTCAACTGGCATGACCATTGGCCTCCCCAAAAAGGTCTCCAGTTCGAACCTCTCCTTTCCAAAAAAATGAAATTGAAACTATTCCCTGCATAACCACAACAACAAACCTCATCCTGCTGACTATCCTCTGCACCTGAATTGACACAAATTCCGCAATGCAACCACTTGTATGCATATAAACAAAAGAGAAAATAATACTCTTCTTGATAAGGCAAGATTTTATTCTTTTTTTTCTACCTGATATTGAAATCGATACGTAAGAACTCCCCGTCAGAACTATTGTCAACAATTACAGTTGTAGAGGTGTTGACAGTTAAATAATTATTAAGTTCCTGCACATCAAAATCATAATTTAAACGCAGCAATCTGCGTATTTACTCCTTGAAAAGTAGAGGAGAAGCTACCTACCATTCCAAACAAAAACATCATAGCTAGAGCAGCTACTATCGATAATCCTGCACCTGATAACGATGCCTCTGTCAAATCTCTAGGAATTTTCCTGAAAAAATCAACACATACATTTGCTAAAAAAATTAACAAGTCTCCTTAGCTAATTAATGAAGATTAAAATGGATATAACAGGTGTCTAAAGCTTCGAGATTCATTTTATAATGCGAAGTCTTTAAGAGTATCAGAAGAAATATCGATCGATCGAACCTGTAGAAATCGACGGATTTGAGCTTGTTCGTCGAAACCATGGCCGCTGATTTCAATCACTGGCAGACAAATCGAGAAGACTAGGGGGGAATTAGCACTCAAATCACGCATAACAGATAGATCTGTTTTTTTCTTGTATTTATTGGCAACCGAATTGCGAATGGACTCGCATTTGCTTATATATGGAAAGAAACACTGTCAGGACTCCTGTTTCCCATAAAAATTTCCCCAGTACCTTGCCTCTGACTTTTTTTTTTCTTTTCAAAGTGTGGGTGGCTGGGTGCGGTTACAGTGGTAGCGTGAAGAGATATATTAAAATAATATTTTTTTTAATTTTTAAAATTTATATTTAATATTAGTAAATTAAAATAATAAAATAATTAATTTAAAAAACATTTAATTTTTTCATTAACAATATTTCAAAACACAATATCAAACATGCTGTTAGGTGATCATTGAAATTATTGTTTTGGTTGTTTTTTAAAGTATATTTTATTTAAAAAAATATTAAAATAATAAAGTATATTTAATATTAGTAAATCAAAATAATAAAATATATTTTAAAATATTAATTTAAAGTAAAGAAAAAAAATATTTTTTTTAATTTTTATCAAAAATACTTTTAAAACGCAAAAATAAACAGGGTCTAAAGGGTGTTTAGCGTTGTGTCGTACCATGTTTTTTTGAAAAAATTTAAAATTAATTATTTTTTATAAAAATAAATTTTAAAAAATAAATAAAATTATTTTCTTGTATTTTTAAGTAAAAAAGTACTTTAAAAAACAACAATTATCATTGTTCTAAACACTCCTATAAGTGTTGTTTATACACTATTTGTTATTGTGATCCAACTATATTTTTGAATTTTTTTAGCTTCAAATTAAGTTTTATTTATTTTTGAATCATTGTAATGTGCTGATGTCAAAAATAATTTTTTTAAAAAAATATTATTTTAATACATTTCCAAGCAAAAAAACATTTTAAAAAGTAACTTATACCACACTCCCAAATAGTCACATAATATTGTAATAGGAAAAAAAAACAGGGTGGATTAAAAATAGATATTTGATAACATTCTTAAAATTATAATTTAAAAAAATTAAGATTTAATCTCTTTTTCAAAACCATAATTTTAGGTATAAACCATGGTTTTGAAAACATAATCTCAAAAAAAGATTTTCACATTTACTTTATTTTCTAGTTTAATTAAATAAAAGGAATATGAGTTTTTGACCCTGTTTGTTTTTGTGTTTCAAAAGTGCTTTTAAAAAAATTAAAATTTTTTTAATTTACTTTAAATTAATATATTTTTAGTATTTTTTAATATACTAATTTTAAAAAATAAAAAAATATTATTTTAATATATTTTCAAACTCTACATTCCCAAGGAATTTCAAGTTGGATGTATAATAAGAGATGAAAAATTCTGGATAATGAGAGATGCAAAATTCAGAATACGATGCACATGAAATCTTTCTAGCTGGGCAATTTGATGATCTGTGTTTTAGGCATGCTCATTTTGGTAATCAAGACTGTTTAGGTAGGATTTCTGAAACCCATTAACATATTACCATTTTGATTGCACGATAATCATTTGACTAACATGAAAATTAAAATAAAATAAAAAAATATTGAATCAAGCATTGTATCATATCTAACATTGAAATAGAAGGAACATTTTTTCCTATTGTTTTGAAAGTACAAACAAATTTTTAATAACCGCATTTGATGAAATTATTTTATATCTTTATCTCTTTAAATTAATCTTAGTAAACCAGCACAACTCTCAATTTTTTTTTTTAAAAAAATAGCATAGCTTGATGGATTGCAACGATGGTAAGGTTGGCTTTGTTTACTTGCAGTTTTTGTGTTTGTGATGTAAAAAATATAGTAAAGTATTTGATAATATACTAAACTGTGTTTTTTATTAAGGGGTCCACTAAAAAATTGAATTTAAAACGTAGTTTTTTAGAATAAGTTTTTACATGTTTTCGTAACTGAGTTTCGTAAAACTCTGTTTGTTTTTGCGTTTCAAAAGCATTTTTAAAAAAATTTAATTTTTTTTACTTCAAATTAATATTTTTTTTTGTATTTTTGAATCATTTTAATGCGCTGATATCAAAAGTAATTTTTAAAAAATAAAAAAATTATTTTGATGTATTTTCAAGTAAAAAGCACTTTAAAAAGCAACCACAACTATATAACTACCAAATATTTTATACATGTTTTTTTGCTGGACATAAATCTCAACCATAATTTTTATCAAATATATATTTAAATCCAATTAATTACATCTAATTATATTTTTTAAAAAAACTTATTTTTTTCAAATTATAACCATAAAAATTACTGTAAAAACAACTCCATGCTTTCTCTATTCTCTATGTTGCGTTGTTCTCAACAACGCAACTATATTTTTTTAATATATAGATTAAACTGTTCCCAACGACAGAACATATATAATTTCCTGAATAAAATAATCTTCATATGACAAAATG
>Ga0325414_1003878_pt1 | contig 15608 bp, 6 predicted proteins | sample PopdelMetagenome_8_FD_206183 | JGI IMG/M metagenome (GOLD analysis project Ga0325414, IMG submission 206183) | Populus deltoides microbial communities from Bellville, Georgia, United States - Leaf-PdKOR-R3 | ecosystem: Host-associated > Plants > Phyllosphere > Phylloplane/Leaf | place: USA...
TTAACAAAATACATATACTAAAACAATAAAATTCACAATTAAATATTAAAACTAAAAAGGATAGATTTACTTACAAAAAAATGATAAAATCTACAAGAAACGGATATTGTGACCACGTACAAGATATAAGAAACTTGAGTGCTCGTGTTGAGAATAGTGGAGAGTTTGGGATGGGTGTTTGGCTGCAGTTTGGGAGGGGAGAGGTGGGATGGGAAAGAAGAAGGAGGAGAAATAGAGGAAGAGAGTGTTGGTCGATTGGGCATATAATGGTTTTTTCTGACGGAATCACCGACGGATTCCCTCCGTCGGTGATTCTGATTCCGTCGGTGATGCCGTCGGTGAAAGTGCCACATCATTGTACGGCTATCACAGTTTGAATCCCTCGGTAATGTCCGTCGGTAAAATCGCTTGACGTCACCACGCCATTGCATATTTCCAGACAAACTGTATACCCCGTCGGCGAAACCGTCGGTATATACCAACAGATTTTGAGACGGAATTATTTTCGTCGGTATATATTACCGACGGAATAATTCCGTTGGTTTTCTCCGGTTTTCTGGTAGTGTATTGAATAATATGACTAAAATTTATGAGATTTGTTTTTTTTTTTTAATTTCGGCAGAGTTTCCTTTGTTTTCTAATGTTACCAAGTTATCTACTAGACTTCATTCAATCACAATCCTCAAAACTTCCACATTGATCCAACTATCCTGGATCATGTCTCATCTCATCATACAATATTTCACATAACTATACTTCATTGTATTTTCTCAACCTTACATCATCAACAAATAAAACATTAACTACAAACAATTATAAACTCAAAAGATTCATAGTAAACCAATTATTACATTAACATGCATCCATCTTTTAAACATGCATGATTATAATTACTAAGTATTCTTTTGAAATAGTTTAATAATATTAATTCCTTACTCATACTTTTTAAATGTATAAGTACCAAAATCAAACATTTTTATGATACATATATTAAAATCTACATATGATACAAATTACGTATAAAACAAATATATTACATCCCATAAAATAAACAGATTTAAACACAAAACCCATATTTAACGCTCCGCATCACCTCGTGAAAAACCTGTATAGATAACATTAATAAGAAATAAGGAAGATAACACATTAAAAATGATAAAGCTATCATGTTCACAATTCTTTAAAGTATATAAAATTATCTTTCATCACTAACTTACTACATATCCACATATATAACCCATATGAATTACTCAACATCCGGCTATTCTCTAATATTAACCAATCTATCTGAATTATATTACAAACAAGTTTCTTCTTCTACCTTTTCCATATCAATAGATCATAAACAACTCATAACTAATAATGAAACTTTGAATTTTGAAAGAAAGTGATGAATCACCTACCGTCTGCTCGTGATATCCCAGGTCCTCTTGCCTGATGCCATGCTCCCGGTACAACTCCTGAATCTATTAGATTGCACTACATTATTAATCCATTATTATTTCTCCTACGTGCCTAAATTTGAAGCACGTAATATCTTTTATTTAATTAGGGTTTACACCAAAATTTTCATTTATTTGTCACCTCATTTTCAACATATAGTTTTGATCAATTTTCTTCTTTTAACTAACTTAAATAATTCTCCCATGAACTATTCCTACCATTTATTTATTCCTTCTTTTCACATTCTTATGATGTTTCTTCACTTGTTCATATTTTGTTGTTTCAATTTATTAAGAACATCATTTCTCAAACATAAAACAATCAAAACCTCATTCCTATAATTCCTCATTCTTAATTACAAGTTCTTTTTTTCAAAATTATTCAATATCTTTCTTAATTACTATTTACATTCACTATTTATATACTATTCTACCTCAATTCCATCATGTTTACTACTTTTCTTAAAATATCCAAATTCTCATAAGAACTTTAATTTAAAAAAATCAAGAATATAAGAAATTAAATCAAATTTAATTGTCATTGTTTGATAACTTACTCAAATAAACCCAAAAACACTTCATTCAAGTAAGAATCTAAAATTTGCATACTTACCAATCTAAGTTCTCCCAACTTCTCTTCTCCTCCTAGTGTGGCCAGCCCTCCTCACCTTTCTTATATCTTCGTTCACTTGATTCTTCCTTAATTTAATGTTCCAAGTCTTTCAATCTTGCAAGTTTCAAAGCTCTCTCACTTTTTCTTGTTTTTCTCTTGATTTCTCACGTTATTCTCTTTTGTTTTTCTTCTCACCTTTGTTACTGCCCAGACGGCAGTTCATAACAGAAAAGGGGCTGCTTTGTTTTATTTTTAATGAAAAATTACCATTTTACCCTTAGTGAATCTTTTTGCTTCCATTTGACAGTCCTTATTCTTTGCTAGCACTACCGAGATCCGTTCATCTTAAATTTTTAACCAGATTGTATTCAATATATGTTAAGGTTTCTTCTAAAATTTCAGCTCAATCTGATGGTCAGATTTAAAATTATGTCCAATAACGTAAAACTAATCAAATTGTGATTTTTCATCAAATTTCTGAATTTCTCTAAAAATTCTAAACTTTTAACCCAAGCTAAGGCATCATATTAGAAGGCTTCACACAAATTTTCAGAATTTTCTACTAACCTAATCGAGAGTTACAAATTTTGTTTTTGTTTTACATGAAACTAGTCAATTTATAATTTTTCGCTCAAAAGTTTTACATGAGGCATCTTCTAGTGGTAGAAAGGTGGCTTCTCAGGCAAGATTTGATTCATCTCAGATGCTCCTCCATTCCTGCATGGCATGTGTAAAAATCAGATTTTAGTTTGGTGTCGACAGCCTTTTCTCTTTTTTCCCTTCTTTTCTCCCTCTCGATTTCTATGTTTGCCCTTCAATTTTTCAAAGCAGTCACTCAATTTGTTTTTTCTTCAAATTTTATCCCTAATATTTTTATTAATATTTATTTTATTTAAAATAATTTATAAAATTAATTGTTTTAATTTTATCCTCCAATTTTTTTTAATCTATAAATAAATAAATGGTAGGAATATCATTTATTAAGAATATCATAAAACATAAAACAATCATAAGAATGTGAAAAGAATGTGAAACAATCAAAACCCTAATTAAATAAGAACATCATTTCTTGATATATCTTGTGTTTCAATTTCATCCCTCATTGTTTTATTTCATTTAAGTTTCATACCAGTTTTAGTCCTCATTCTTTGGATTGTTATTTTTTTTCATTTTCCTAGTTTATTTTATTTTTCAATTTTGTCCCCCATGTTTTTATTTTATTTAATTTTTATACTAAATTTGATTCTCATTCTTTTAATTGTTATGTCTAATTTAAAAAATTTTTATGAATAAGAATTTTGCTTCGTGATTTTCTCAGCTTTGCCTTGTATAAGGTGATTCGGTATCATGACCTAAGTCATAAGTTTCAAAGATTAGCTTGATTTGACTTCGGTTTTTTAAAATTTTATTATTCAAAATTAGGTTATTGGGCCTTTAGCTTTGTAATTTTTGTTGTTTTGTTTTTCTATAAAATTATCTCGATCTCATATCCTATGTCATGTATTAGTCAAGTTATCTCTAGTTTACTTGGATTTCTTTTTCTTAATTGTTTTTTTTTTTCATTTTTTTGTTTCATTATTTAGTTTGATTGAGAGTTAAACTTCATTGTTTTATTCAATTTCTTTTGTACGGGGTTGTCCTGACCTCACAAATGGGTTATGAATTCAACATGTTGACTCAAGTCAGGTTTTTTTATTCTTTTTTAAAATGGATTTATTTTGAATTCATCCTTCAACATTTATTTTGCTGGTAATTGAGCTTCATTTGTTTTTTCTCTTTATGAGGCTATCTCATTCTCATTCAATTTATGTTTTGTTATCAAATAAGATTGTTGAGTTCTTTTAAAAATATTTAGAGGGTATCATTCAATTTATGATTTTTTTAATTGTCATTGGTTTTTTCTATAAATCAAATTATAAAATTAACCAAGATTATTGAATATATTCATATTAATGACATGGGTCCCAAATTTGTTTTACTTCTTTAAAAACACCATCATCTTTTAAATATTGTTTATTTATATTAGAAAAAATTTGACCTGTTGCATGGCATAACGCATGCCACATATCATGAATGATACTTGGTACTCTATAAAGATAAGATTCTTGACTTTACTTGTCTTTTCTTTTGAATCTTTTAAAATAACTTCATTGCTTTATAAAAAAAAACTTAATTGAAAATAATTTCTCACTTGGCCATTTCATACATCTATTTTTGTCACCATCTACAATTTCGTTTCTCATGTAAATTTTAAATTTCTTAAAGGTGTGTGTAGATGTATTTATTTCTCCAAATTAACCATAAATTTATTTAGGCTAATTTTCATATACCTAGACTATAAGCTCCTTTTAAATCCAGTCTTAAATAAGCTATTCACATTTGTACTAATATATTTATAAAAAAACTATTTTTTTACAACATTTTATAAAATTTGAACAAAAATTATAAATATGAGAAGCAAACTTACTTGTTATTAAATCTAATAATGCATGCAAAATATAAAAACTAATTTATTTTTGTATTTTCAAGAACTGTTAAATCATGCAATGTATTTTTTTTTTTTTTTTGTATTAGAATGCAAACATGATTGTTTTGGATATACTTAACCATATGCAATTTAAAACATAAATGCATTTTTGAAAAAAAGAAATTTTTTTTGTTGTTTTTATATATTATTATTTGTTTTTACAAAAAAAAGAAGTTTATTTAATACCAGAAATCGTTTTATGTATATATTTCCAAAATTCAATTGTTGAGTATGTTATTTTCTCAAGGATGAAAGATTCAATGAAAGCAATTTGTAAGATTTTCCTTATGAATTATACTTTTCAATTCTTAGATTTTTCTTCAGTAAATATAGTAAAAGCCTATTCAAAACTCAATTTGTCAAATATTATGCACTTGTTCAGCAATAACTAAGGCAAATGGCTCAAACTTTCTTAGCTAGGAAAACGAAGGCTTAAAATAACCGAATCGTCTTGCAACCGTAAACTTCGAAAGTTCTCTGAATTAGCAAGTCCTTAACAGTAAAAAAGGTCACATTGTTTTATTGATTTAGCATGCACAAGAAGACATTTCGAGCCTCAATGCTTAAAAGAAAGGTAAACTTGATTTGTAAATAATAGTCAAATCTTGATTTAATTTCCGAGGCAACTCCTTTATGAAATGGCAGTGAAAAATGAAAGAGGGAAGTTTTGGGTGAGGGGGGATTTGATAAGTTTTGAAGGGAATTCATTGTGTTTTCCATGCCCTTAACATATTTTTGGTGGGTCTTGGATACATTAAATATTCATGTTGTGGTCTCATATGACCTTACCATTACGGATTTGGATGGTTCCCTTGAAATTTCAATGTGATTTGAGGTACTTTTTTAGTTTAGGGTTTTGTGCTTTTTTCTACCTTGAGGGAAATTATTTAATGGAATCAGAACAAAAATGGCGACCATTGTACTGTAAGGAGAAAAGTAGAGCTCAGACAAAAATGGCAGAGACCTATTGCTACCTTGAAGAACAGTTTGTCGATGACAACTTGCAAGTTGTGAACCCTTCACGATCTTTGGCCTTTTCTTATTCTTTGATTGCACATTTTCCATCCCTTTTCTCTGTCGTCAAATGTGGGAATTTATGTTTGATTGTTCATATCGATTAGTTTTTTGACTACGTTTTTAGCTTAAGTTTTTTGACTACTCTGCATTGATGTGAGTGGTGGCTTCAAATTGGCCTTGGAATATACAGGCAACGTGGATGTTTCTCTTCTTTCCATTGATCAGCGCATCCCCTGCGAAATTCTCTTGGATTTTGACAGTTCCTTTCAATTAAACTTTGCAGCTAGTAAAGGTCTAATCTCGGTTAGCTAAAGAATTTTTGCTTGTCCATGTTAGGGAACAAAGATTATACGTGCACACAAGTATGATATGACGATGCCAGGGTAGATTATAATTTTTGGTATTTAAAAAAAAGAGTTTAGAGAGTGAAATAAAAGAATGAGAGAATAAAGGGACTCATGTGATTAGCAACCAAAAAATAATAATAAGACAATATGCAAAAGAAAAAAATAAAAATTATTAGTTTAGGATCATACTAAACTGGAAAATCAATAAAAGAATGTTACCCATTAAGAAGAGAAAATAATATATTTGCCTAACATTATTTTTTCAAATTAGTTTTTCCTAATATAAATAGAACACTCATAGATATTGAGGAAGAGACACCCTTTTAGAGAAAAACCTAAGCAATTAACAAAAGGAGGTAAAAATAAAAAAATCCAAAACTTGCAAGTTGCCCAGAAATTCCAGTAGCACAGAAGCGACTTCCTAGCATCGTATCTCTCAACTCCAGTGAAGGTGACATACACCGATAGCACTAACAGGAAAAGGAAGAAGTTCTTATTTGTTTTTGTGTTTTAAAAATATTTTTGAAAAAAAATTAAAATTTTTTTATTTTTTTCTTTGCTTTAAATTAATATATTTTTGGTGTTTCTAGATCATTTTAATGTCCTGATATCAAAAATGATTTTTAAAAAATAATAAAAAAATTATTTTAATATATTTCTGAGTAAAAAATACTTTGAAAAGAAACCGCAACCACAATCCTATACAGACTCGAAGTATCTTAAGTACTTCGTAGTAGAGGCCACACGCCACCTTGAAGTGTCTCGGAGGTTGCTAGATGTTCAAGGTGCTGTGTGGCCTATTCTACGGTTCTTTGATTCTGCCATTTCTCCATCACTATTTGTTTTTCATGTTTTAACTTCTCTGGTCCAATTCCAACCCACTCTAATGACTCTAAAAGGTCAATCTTAATCCCATATATAATTTATTTATGGTTTGAACAATTTTTGTGATTTATTTTGTTAAATTTTGAATTGCAAACCATGTTGACATGTATTATGTTTTTAATAAATTCCATGTGTTCATGATTTTCTATCTTTTCATATTTGATTATGATTGTTCATATTAATTGAGTTGGGTGGAATATTTATGGTTATTTATAATAGATATGCTCGGGTAATAATTAATTTATGGTGGGTTGATGTAAATTATATAATTAAAAGAAAGAATTCAGAACCCAAGCCTTCTTAATTATTATTTCGAATATTGTCCCTGTAATAAAAAAGTAAGGATTATGCTTTATGGTCAAGCCAAAATCATCCTAGGAATTTTTTTTCCTATAATAAATACAAGTATTTTTTTTTTATTAACGTGGGTGTCTTGGCCAGCTTTCCCACACTACAACTAATCCCACGGGCCCCGAAGTTAATGACCATGTAAGCCTCTAGTGGCCTTGAGGTTTGTGGAACTCAAACTGGTGACCTCTAGGGAGCAAACCTAAGGCCTGACCAGTTGAGCTACACCCCTAAAGGTTTAATAAATATAAATATTTAGTTTAGGTGAATATTGACATGTATTCATAATAGGTATTTTTATCATAAAATCAAACAACAATATAACTTCCTTTAGATAGGATGCTTTAAGGTGATTTTCATATTTTGTTTAGTATAACCGGACCTTTTACCCAAAATCTTTGAAGACCAGTTATGGTTTCTAGTAACCATAAAACTAGTTGAAGACTCTTTATTTTATTTTTATACCTTTCACATAACTAGATCACCGAGATATCCCCGCAATAAAGTTTAAATTGTCTAGCCATCTTGTTTAATTAGCAAATTTGCTTTCTAAAATGGCAAAGAAGCTATCTGCGATGACTTTAAAATTTGTTGTGTTAACCATTTATGCTAGGCGGTGTTGTGCCTTTATACTTGAGCATGAAGGAGCTTGAAAGATTGATAGCTAAGAGTTATCTCTGCTAATTTTTAAAAAGAGATTCTCACCTTGAGCAAAGAAAGGAAGAGCTTGGTCAATCCATGCAAGAACTACTTGAAGTCAACTTCATCTAAAGGGGCACCTTTGTACATCAAGTGTTGATAAATGATAGGAGTGCAGTTAACATCCTCTCCCGTGAAGTAATGGCATAGATAGGGATATCCTTGTTCAAGACTGACCTTAGTAGAAACTCCTCTCATTAGGATAGAAGGTTTAGGCGTACCAGTTAAGAGCATCTTGGAAATCCCAGTCATTATGGGAGCTCCCCTAAGTGTGTCTCTCTCCAACAAATCTTCATGGTTATTGACATACCTTTAGCCTATAACACCATTATGGGTAGACCTTTTCTGCATCAAATAAATGATGCCATTAGCACTAGGTACTTGGCACTGAAATTCTCAACTTAGGTAACCTCAAGACAATGTGCCTTTACTTATCTAAAAGAAAAGAAGACCCTAGTACTAGACCAACAAGGGTCCTTAAAAGAAAGGGTAGAGATTAGAACCCAAGCTAGTGAAGAATTGAGAGATGTTGTTTTAGGGGAAAATGAGCAAGTGGTCTTAAAAATAGGTTCCACTCTGATACCAACACATTAACAATCACTAATAGAACTTCTCCAAATCCAAAGATACAATTTTGTGATGAGCACCTTTGATATTCCAAGAATCAAACGTCTTGAGGGTTTGTGCAAGTAGATGAATTTTCTACAGCAACTTGATCTTTTAAAAATTGACAATGTTTGTAAGAAACTGAAAGGATTTTTGTTCTTTTTTACATTGTTTTGAATTCAGATATTGAATCATTGTTCCAGGAAGAAGATACAATTTCACTTGAAACTGCCTTTGTAATGTTTTGTAATAAATAAATCCAAATGATGTTTGTTGTCGCTCTCAGTTCACTTGGTATTTTTGCAACACGCCCAACCTATTTGGCAAAAATCCAAGTTCTTAATGAGAAATATGCTAATGTCGCCCTTCAGAAGTGTGACACGTAGTCAAATTTGAAGCCCTCCTCAGATTAAAGAACACAGACGCAACAACTCTCTCTCTCTCTCTCTCGAAACTAACACCCTCTGCCCATGTCTCTCTAAAAACAACCTATCAAAAACTTGTTTTTCCCCTTCAAACACTAGAAAATGAAACTCATCATAGTCTTTAAGCATCCTAGGATATATTTGTGTTCAAAATCCATTGTTGTCATCGCTACCACCACAACTTTTTTTTAGTCCTACAAGCAAGGTAAACATACTACCTTACTATGAATTTGTGTTTAGATAGCTAATGGTATCAATGGGGTTTTATCAATGCCGACATTTTTTAAATTGATTAGTTGATCCTGAGCAATTGGGTGACTAATGATGTTAGTAAAGATTACTAACATCGGCATGGTTACTCCTGGTTCAGTAAAAAAGATAAGTTGATTAACTATTTTGGGTCGAGAATACTTAATGATATCAATGGGTCACATTGGTATCGGCAACCATTTCTGGTGTGATTAACTACTCCAGGTAAGGAGGCTAATGATGTCAAGGGTTTTTGACATCGACAACTTTGATGGTAAACCAGATATGAATAAGATTTTATTAACTATTATAGGGAAGGAATAGTTAATTATACCAATCGGTTGGATTGATATTGGCACATAATGTAATTGATTAATCTAACCCAATATTGGGAGACTAATGATACTAATGAGATTTATTAGTGTCGGTAATTACCTTCCATAAAATAGAAGGGAAAATATTGATTGGTTATTCCAAAAGAATGAAATAAGCTAATGATACCAAGAGAGAAATATCTTGGTATCAAGTGAGAATTGATTCATAAGGAGAAACCATTGAGTTGTGTTGAGATTCCAAGATGAAATTATTCTTGGCAAATGAGATAAGATATTAGATAGATATTGGTAATAGATGGAAAATGTAGTAAAAGAGGATTATACCTAATTTTATGTATCAAAAGAAATTTTATGGAGATTATTACATGTCATTGTTATTGTTTGTTATTACCTTTTTATATTTATGTGTACATGTTAATTTCTATTTTCAGGTCCATCAAGGTCGCGTCAGGAATGATATTAGTTTAATTACCGCTTTTGACCATGTAATTATTTGTAAATTAAGAGTCTTATCTCCTAAAACTTGACATGTAATATTAATCCGTAAATTTGAATATATGACTTTAATCTAATGTTTGTAACTCTAAGTACCTATTTAACCATATATGTTTATAGTTGAAATCGAATCTTTCACTTGAATTACATTATATTGTGTTATTGAATAAGATGTGTTGTGTTGATGATGATGAGTTGGGTTAAGATCCAGGATGATTGGATCGGGAAGTGAAATAAAATTGGAAATGTAATATGATTTTGTCGATAACTTGGGACCTCCCAGTATAAAGAAAAATATGCCGAAATTTTAGGGGAACCTATATAAAAAAAACATTTTCCTGAAAATTTTCAATATATCGTGGAAAAAGAACGTAGAAATTCAGGGTTGTTACATAGCGCGCCGAGATATTTCCAATTTTCTAGCGCGTGTTGGCAGCGGATTAGTGATAGGGTCATGATGGTCTTTTCTTTCTTCTCCTCCTTTTTTTTATCTCTCCCTTCTTTGATAATCACGCTAGCCTATCAAAATCAAAAGATGTCCAGTCATTTTTTCAATATTAAATTTGGTTCTTACTCTTTAGGTTTTATTTGTTTTGTTTTGAATCTTTTTTTAATTGATTATTTTTTTCATCTTCATCACTCAATATTTCATTTAATTTTTATATCAAATTTGATCTTTATTTTTTTAATTGCTATTTGTTTTAGATCATTTTCTTAATTGTTTTTCTTTTTAATTTCATCCTCCAACATATGGACTTTTTATTGATGGACAAGCAATGACATCTACTAGCATTCGTAATCAAATTGAGTTATGTGAGTGATCATTTGGATTGACACTCCCTCCTTCTAAATTGAAAGAGGGTAGCATACATTTTAAATTGATTGAGGTGTATTTATGTCTTGCATGTATGAAAGGAGAAAGCAAGTTAGGGGATGTTCGCTACTTCTATAAGTATGGATTGAAAAATTTAAAATAACTAATTACATTTTAAATGTTTGTTGTTAACACAAATTAAACAACCTGTTTTTATTTAATAACAACTATGGTCCTGTGAGCATCTTCATGTGAGCCAGCACCAAATATCCAGATTACCGCCCATGACTGTCTAGACTATGGGGATTACACTTAAGCTTCTACTAGAATGCGGGAATTGCAAAGTAATTTTGCAATTATATGCATTTATATTGTCTAATTATAACTTTAAAAGAGTATAATTAAATTGATATATTTGTAATGCTAGGTGGGATGCTAATAGAGTATTTGAAAATAATTCAACACATGTGCTGCCATTTTATCGAAGCGAGCTAAATTGACAACATGCTATCCAAGTATTTTTTTTGAACCATTTATTAAATAAAAAACTTAACTTCATTGAATTATTATGTTTAATATTTAAGAAACTTATATTCTACAGGTCATGTAGACGCCTTATTCAGATGAAAGATTAGTAGTTGCTCCGGCTATTTGCACTGACTAGATGGACATTAGTGGTCTCGCTAATATTTATTTGAGATGGTTGAGCTATATTTTTCAGATCGGTTAATGCAACAATTCAGCTACAAACAACACATTCCAGTTGACATCAATACGAGTAATGCTTTGCACGCCATAAATCATCAGGGTAAAAATACTGATTATAGTTGGTTAAGCCGTCATGGAGCTTATGTATCACATTGGGATGCACAATAAAATGAGATATTTATAGAGATGCATCCTGTGATTACAGACAAGGAGTATTTGATTTGGTACATGAGTATCATATATTGGGTCATTACTTCAGATCTCGAGGTTCCGCCACCTGGATACATGTAATATGAGCAACATGCCTAGTGGATTTAAAATATCATAAGTAATCAAATATTTTTATAATTAATATATGTTAAATGTTGGGTTTTATGCATTGATATTTTAATTTAACATTAATGATTTATTAATATTAGGTTGGCTTCATGCTAAGGGAGGGTTGAGAGACTGCAATATTTGTGCTTCGTAATATTGATGAAGAAAACGAAGGATACACCTATATGTCTCGGTGGTTCAATGTTTTCTGCACTAGACTTGTAACCTTTGGAAAGAGGTTAACTCTTGATGATGTCGTGACAGAGGATGAAGCCACTCAAACAAGGGTAGAAGATAGATCCAGTTGTGCTATTGATGAGCCCAAATCATTTGGTCGACTGGTTCTTCCTTCTTGAGTACTAGAATTAACTGATGTGGTGGTTGTGAACTGTAACATCAATTAAAATTTCATCGTGATTGTGAACTGTGACATTTAATTGATGTTGCAGTTAATAACTATGATATTTAAATAAATGTCGTGTTTCTGAATCACGATATTAATTAAATGTCATGATTCAAAATGGTGGCATTTAAAAGTATATTATTTCACCAGAACTTATTGTTGATATGTTAATTCGCCTTTTCTTTTCATTTTGTAGGATGATTGCATAATTTATCCCAAACTTTCCTCTTTCAACAATTCCCTAGCAAGTTTCTCATTGGAAAAATTTGTTCCCTCTGTTGACCATTGCCAACAAAACCTTTTCTTGTTTGCCTTCTTTTCTTATTGGTTTCTTAATTATTTTTTATTTTTTTTCAGTTTTTTGATAAATTAGAAAAGAAAAAAAAAAGTCCAATAGATTAACGAGGAGGTATCGGAATCGGCAGGTCAAACTTGTTGGCTACCTTTTTATTTTCTTTCCGGTAAATCTAGAATTATAGCTCATCATCTATTGAATGATTCTTACTTTTTTCTTCCTTGTTCATGAATTTTACCTTCCATGGCTAGAAGGATCTACCGGTTCCTTTTGTTTTGCTTCTGTGCCTCTCACGTTTTGGCAGCAGACACACTGTACCAAGGTGGTGATTCCCTCAATTCTTCCAATACTCTAGCTTCCAAAAATGGGCTCTTCACTTTAGGATTCACAAGACTTGGCTCTGCTGAGTCGAATGCTACCTACTTGGGAATATGGTACAACAATGACAGAAGCCACCCTTTTTGGCTAGCCAACAGAGACAAACCCATAGCAGACAATTCAGGGGTTCTTGCAATAGATGGATCAGGAAATATGAAACTCACCTACGCTGGAGGTGATCCTGTTGAGTTCTATTCAAGTCAATCTTCTACAACCAATATAACAGCTATTTTAGAAGATTCTGGCAATTTTGTTCTCAAAGATGAAAATTCTGGCAGCCAACAGGTCTTATGGCAAAGCTTTGACTTTCCTACTGACACATTCTTGCCTGGAATGAAGTTAGGGATCAACCATAGAACTGGCCAATCCTGGTCCCTCATGTCGTGGTTGAGCGACTTAGTCCCAACACCAGCTGGTGCTTTCACTTTTGAATGGGATACTAATGGAAAGGAATTGGTCATTAAGCGGCGAGATGTAATTTATTGGACTAGTGGACCATCCAGGAGCAATACAAGTTTCGAAATTCTTTCTCTGGATCAAAGTTTTATAACAGTTTCTAACGCAGACGAGGACTACTTTATGTTCACAGTTTCTGCAAATCAATTTACTGCTCAGGGTCAAAGGAATTTTTCAATGTGGCAGTTGGAATATGATGGGAGCATAGCAGATCAAGGTACTGGACGAACATATGGGGGCACAGCATGTAAAGGAAATAACACAGATGGTGGTTGCGAGAGGTGGTCAGGACCGGCATGCAGGAGCAATAGAAACAGTTTTGAATTGAGATCAGGTTCCTTTGTTAACACAGTTCCTAGGAAGTACGACGATAATTCTAGTCTTAGCATTAGTGATTGCAGGGACATCTGCTGGAAAGATTGTCAATGTGTTGGTGTTAGAACCCCAAAATGGGCTACTTTACCTTCATAAGTACTCGAGATTGAGGATAATTCACCGAGATTTGAAGGCTAGCAACATACTACTTGATGAAAATCTGAACCCCAAAATTTCTGATTTTGGCATGGCAAGAATTTTCAAGATCAATGATTTAGAAGGAAATACAAACCAAATTGTTGGGACGCGGCAAGTATAGATTTACATTTCTATGTGTCATTACTCTGTTAAGTGCTTAAAAGTAACATAATATTCACTTTGTCCATACAGTGGTTATATGTCATGGAGGGCATTTTCTCTGTGAAATCTGATGTGTTTAGTTTTGGAGTTCTACTGTTGGAAATTGTGAGTGGTAGAAGGATCCAAGGCCTCCTTGACATAGACGGCCACCCTCTCAATCTTGTGGGATATGTAAGTTCATTTCATGCAACCTCATAAATTATACATTGCTAGCTGCATAAGCTTTTAATTTTAACATTAAAGGTAAACTTGGTTCAGGCATGGGAGCTATGGAAAGCAGGTAACCCATTTGAGCTGGTGGATCCAATACTAAGAGAATCTTGCTCCAAAGACCAAGTCTTGAGATGCATTCATGTGGGCTTGCTATGTGTAGAAGACAATGCAGTGGATAGGCCGATTATGTCAGATGTTATATCAATGCTAACAAGCGAAGCACAATTACCACTTCCCAAACAGCCTGCATTTTCCAGTGCAAGAATTATTGTGGAAGAAAAGAGCCTCAGCAAGCCAGCAGAGATTGGTACTTCCATAAATTATGTTTCTCTGTCAACCATGGATGCGAGATAGAGGTTAATTAGAGCCTTAGATGGTTTATTTATCCTCTCATTTTGTATGTCATTCTCCATCAGTATTTTGCTTTTTCAATGCCTAGACAATAATAAAAATATCCTGAGACCTCACCTAACAGCTTAAGCTATTGAATTGAGATGGTTTTTTGACATGGTATCCGAGTCTTAATGACCAAGCGGTCACGAGTTCGAATCTCACCATCTCCATTTATTTGATAAAAAATTAAGCACAGTGTAATATGGGCATGTGCAAGTTTCAAGCTCAAAGGACTTTCACTTGAGAAGGTGTTTTAGAAAATAATATAAATCATATTCTGGGACCTCACCTAACAGCTTAAGCTATTGGGTTGAGAAGGTTCTTTGACAGATAATATACAAAATCCTAAATAAAAGGTTATTATAAGTTTTTTTTTTTTTTTTACATTTATGAGTTGTTTTTAGTGTGAAAAACATGTTAAAGAATTCTGTATATTCAATTTTTTTTAATTATATTTTGATGTTTAGGATTGGATTTTTTTTAATTTTTTATTGCAATTTTAACATTTATTGTTTTTTTTATGATTTTAACCTCATGGGTTTTTCATATATAGTGCTTTTGATCTTATAACCAAGATCTTATAACCAATGATAAAGAAACCATATCAGAAAGCACACACCAGTAATCTTACCTCCAATGGGGATCAGGTATGGCCTTAATTATCAAGAATCACCCTATCATTGCTGATATTAATATAGTTGGTGCTCATAGGGATGCTCCCAATTCCTCAGTCAAAAGATCTAATGGTTAGAAACAACTTTACCCCCCGACAACGGCTTTAGAAAAACTTTGCTCCCTAATATACAATCAAGAGGCAAGTTCAAGTTTACTGGAAAACACAGAGAGAGGCTCAAGGCATCCATCCAAATTGATTTGATGTGTTCTTTTCTAATCTGATTTAGTTAACAACTAGCCAACGATGCTGCAAGTCGGATTTCAAATTAATTTCTACCACAAGAGAAGAATG
>Ga0325414_1003880_pt1 | contig 15602 bp, 9 predicted proteins | sample PopdelMetagenome_8_FD_206183 | JGI IMG/M metagenome (GOLD analysis project Ga0325414, IMG submission 206183) | Populus deltoides microbial communities from Bellville, Georgia, United States - Leaf-PdKOR-R3 | ecosystem: Host-associated > Plants > Phyllosphere > Phylloplane/Leaf | place: USA...
CAAAGATCCTTGCATTCCGTTCTTGCCATACATGATATACTGTAGCTGCAAAACTCAGTTTACGAGAAAAATTGACGAAACTCTTGCCATGCCAAGAGATGGTGGCCCATCGAATCCATTCATCCCATCCTTTTGTCATTCTTGGAATGTCGCATCTGTCACAAACATCCCACCAGATCGCTTTAGTATAGGAGCATTCAAAGAACAAGTGGTTGTGATCCTCATTGTTGCGGAGACAGAGTGAGCATCTATTGGGACCATGTATACCAAACCGATGAAGTTTATCTTGAGTTGTGAGTTTCTGTTGGACAGCCATCCATAGAAGAAATGAATGTCTTGGAACAACATTCTTGAACCACACAATGTCATGTCATTCAACCATCTGACGATGACGTCTTAGTTGTTCCCAAGCTACTTTGACCGATAATCTGTGATTTGGCGAATCCAACCAAACTATCTCATCCTTTTGCCCCATCTTATGATTAGAATTGGAAGGAATGGCTTCTATAATGGGGTGCCAGCCAATAGCTTGGGTGGTAGGAGTTTTCCATTCTGAGTTCTGAATTAGCACATTCACCTTCGCATTCTTGGCCATACCTGAATCATAGATGAATCTTTCCCCGTAAGAATCCGCGAGTGGGCTGTGAGGATGCCAATTATCAAACCATAGAGAGGTTGTAAAAACAGGTATTGAGTAAATTGATTAATGTGGTTATTGTTGAAATAGGTACACCGCGAGGTGATGCAGATAGTTAGATGTAGGAGTTTTCTGTTTATGAATTATCATTTTGGAATGTAATATTTATGTCTTTATTTTCTTTAAAAACCTTTTATGTTGTAAAAATCAAGCAGAAGATGTGTAGTATGTAATAGACGTGTTACCTCTGTGTTGTAAAAATCAAGTAGTATGTAATGGATGTATTATATATATGTATAGTTGTTAGTATGGCTAAATCATTTTCAAAATGATAAGATAAGTTTATAATATAAAATAGTAGAATACATTAGATTTTTTAATACAATATGACTCTTAATCTTAATATTGTATTCATGTAGTCTAAATGTATATATGTAGTTAGATAACATTTATTACTTTTTAGTGATAAATTTGTTTATCTTTCGAATTGTTTTAGTAATACTTTTATGTTGACTTATTAATTGATATTATGACATTTGAATATATTGATAATTATATGTATTGATATATTGTTTGATGAATGAGATGTGATCCAGGATGATTGGATTAAGATGGAAGTTGCAATGACATATAATAGAAGTATTGTCGATAACTTAGGCAGTGTTTGGGAATGCGGTTCAACCTGCGTTCCCAAAAAATTTGAATTTTTTTTTGCTAAAATTTAATATGGTTTGTACGTTTTAGATCGTTTTGATGTGTTGATGTCAAAAATGATTTTTAAAAAATGAAAAAACATCATTGGCATGCATTTTGGCACGAAAATTTATTTGGAAAGCACCTGCAACTACACTGCAAAACACGCTCTTAGTACCAACAAAAATAGAGGAAACTTCGTCGAAATTTTTAAAAAATAAAATCTCATAATCTTAGACATATTATTCAATACACATTAGTAAATAAATGTTTGAGATTTCATGACATTATAATTTGATGATGTTACAGGGGACCTAATTGATTGAAACCAAGGGTGAAATTGAAGAGAATTGAAAATTTAATGGTCAATTTGCATAAACCCCAGACCAAAGACCAAAATGAAAGGCGCTGAAATCTAAGGCTGACATTCAAGTTCAGTGGGGGCAAACTTGCATAAAATTGGAAGTTTAGGGTTAATTAGAGGTGCAATTGAAAGAAATTAAAAGAAGGAGGATGAAATTGAACTTTGGCCAAACCACTAAATTACATCCTTTAAAAGTCCAAAATGACATCGTTTTGAATAGTAAAAAAAGGGACCAAACGACGCGTCGTCTGCTTACTATTCATCATCATCTTTTTCTTTTCTGAAAAAGCTACTCGGGTGACTACTTTTCAAGCGTATTTAATGTTTTGTTTTTTCACCAAATTTGATAAAAATAAAATAAAATAACACCACAATAATGGTCTGACATTTAACTACACTCTGGTATGGTCTTTTCCGGCTAATTAACACCACAGTGGTCACGGCGTTGTCCCAAAATGGCCAACTCAGACAACCTTTAACTGTCAACCTTTGACAAACCATGATGACACTTTTGAACCAACAGTTGAGATCCTTTCTAGTTGAATTAAGAGCCAAGATTTGTCCACAATAAAGACAAAGTACCCCTCTTTCACCCTCTATAAATAGGGATGGATTCCAGGCATTTAAGAAGGATAAATTCAACTCCAAAGTTTACAAAAAGTTAGCCTCCCCAATCTTTTTTTCAATTGCCAGCCTTTTTATTTTCTCCTCCACCGCCACAACTTCGACTTCTTCAGCCACCATAACCCCCCCACACCGTGACCGATGATGACCCAGCATCCTTGCAAACTCATCTCCTTGCCAGCAATACAGACAACCACCACAAGTTTCTCCTTTTCCACCGCAAACTTCTTCTTCTTCCTGCACCACAACAACTTGGCCACCAACATCTCCAGTCTCCACCGTGAGCCACCAGCACTTCCACCGGTCTCATCCATACCGGTGACGGCCGCTCCAACCCCTATGCCAAGTAAAATAATTCACGTCCTCCAATTGCTAGCTTTTACTAGCAGAAGCAACAATGAGTTGGACCTGTTCCAGCCCAACCCTGATGGTTGGGTAGGGTCTAGCCCAGACCAAAAACAAAAGGTTGTTAGGTTGCCAGTCAGCCCACCCCCATTGAGTCAGGTTGGACTCGTTTTGGCCCAATATATTTAATAATAAAATAATATTAGAAAATAATATTTTTAAAATTTAAAAAAAAAACTTCAAATTTTTCAAATGGCATTTTAAAAATATTTATGGCTTCCCCGCATAATTTTTTCAATAATTTTGCATCATATTAAGTTGTAGACTTACACCATAAGATACAGATCCGATATTAAATATACTCAGTTTTCTCTAAAATGTTTTTTTTTAAATCAAAAACTTCAAAAAAATCAAATTTAAAAAAAAACAAAAAATATTTTGTTTTCGTGCATGCGACCAAATCCTAAAAAAGTTTCATGCATATTTTCTAAAAAAAGATAAAATTATTTTTTATCATATTTTAAAATGGATATTAAAACTAGTTTATGATTGTCCGTTAGGCCTTGGTCAAAATGTCAAAAATCTCTTCACAACTATTTTATTTAATTAATATTTGGAGTGGTAAGATTTAGCTATAAACTTTAGTATTTGGAGGTATAAAACTACACTGTAGAGTATACACTCGGATATTAAAGATAAAAAATAAATGCAATGTTAAAATTTGGAACTTAGAATAGTCAGGCTTTAACCCAATAAGGTAGAAACTTCCTTATGAAGAAAGATATACCTTGAACCTTAGATAAGACCAACAGATAGAAACACGACTTAGAATAACAATCAAACAACAATGCAGCTTATCATAGGTAGGGTGTACTGGAGGTGATGCGTCTTCCCTTTACACAACCAGTTTCTTATCTAGACTCTCGTAGACCATTAGGTTTTCTAGTAACCATAATACTATGTGGCGACTCCTGAACTTCATAATTATAATTTTATGATTAAACTCAAAACCCTTTTTCACCATCACTCAAGTAGCAGACCCACCGTTCTCGATGTCATGAGCCTCGTGACAAGATAGCAACCCCATTGAGAAACGTCTTGTCTGGTTGGATTAAGCTTTTCTTGTTTGATTATTTGCCTATTTGTTTTGGTTTGTTTAACTTTAGCTGTAAACCCCGGGAAAAATAAAGGTTGCTTAAATTGCAAACTAACTACATGAGAAATAAAAGTGAAGACATTCATGCATAGGGTTAAATAAAAACAGGAATTCAGAAATTTTGAATATAAATTTCTGAGCAAAACAATTCGAGACATTATAAATTAACCTAGTAATGTTGAGGGTTGGATTTAATTGAATAAAATAAACTAAACGAAAAGTTCTGAGGTGGAGTTATAAGAAATGAAAAGAGGTATAGCTTGATTATAAGAAGAAAACAATATGGGGGCAAAAGGAATATACTTAAAGAAAAAGGGGCATAAGTACAAATAATAAAAATTATAAAGTATAAATACTCCTCTCCTCACCAAAAAAGGGCAGCAACCAAAAGAAAAAAGAAAGAGGGAGTTTTTGTATCCATTCTTGCAAAATCAAGAGAGAAACACCAAAATTTCAAGAACACATCTAAGATTAAGGGTTTATAGATGGAATAAACACTTGTGGGCAAGGATTTAACAAGAAAATTTAAACAAGAAGAGAAGAAAGAGGGCTAGCTGTCATTAGAAAAAAGGAAGGAGGGAGTCGAAAATCTTTAATTGGTTGAAGATCGAAACCTTAATTCTTACCAGGTAAGGTGTTCTAAACATGATCTTATAATTCATTCAAATTCGATTATGAATTAATGCCTTGATGTTGAATTATAGATTAGGGTTCTTAGACTTGAATTGGGGAAAAAATAATAAATGTTAAAATTAAGTTAATTCATATGTTGTATATGATTGGGGGCATGAAACCATGAAAATTTACCCAGAAAATATAATTTGTGAATGTTATGTGTGAATGGAAGGGGTGGCGAATTTGGACAGGCTTGTCTCCCGACATTCGGTGAGATTTGGGGTAAAAAGATGCGGGAATTAGGATCAGGTTCCTACATAGAAATTATAGTTTTAGATGTTAACTAACTTAGGCAATTGGTCTTGCTTAATTTGGAGCTAAAGAACTCCAGTTATGGGTTACCAACCGAGACCGAGTCATGATAGACCCTATAGGGCAATGAGTCTAATTTGTTGATGAGCAATTTTGATTGTCTTGGGGGCAAAACTGGGTTTTCCTTCATTCAAGGGACTTGTAGCGCCTTGTCTTAGCTTTCCAACGCGACCAACCTGAGATGAGGTCAAAATACGAGCTCTGCAGACAGTAACGGTTCAAAAAAGTAACGGTTAGAAAGAGTAACAGTTCGAAAGAGTAAAAGTTCAAAAGAGTAACGATTCAAAACAGTAACAGTTCAAAATTTAAACAGTAATGATCCAAATATAAAGAAAGGAATGATTGAAAGAAAGACATATTAGCTGTTGATATGGTTATTATAAAATGTATCCTTGAATGAGAAAAATTTACAAGATGAGCCTGTGATTGCAAGAGGGACCACCGAAGTGGTGCAGCAGTAGCAGCAGCGGAGCACGAGTAGAGCTTCTATTGCAGGTAGGTGATCCACACCTATACTTTCTAGTTAAATTCCATAATTTAATATGTTATTGATGTAAAATGTGAATTATCGAATGTTGGATATTATATAGAAGGAGGAAAGTTGTGTAATGATGTCAAGATTTTAGATGGTATTCTGAATGTATGTGTATTCGAGGTGAAAGGTTGTTGTGTGAATTTCTAAGTGATGAAATTATCACTGACAATGAAAATATGAGAAGTGTGATATGAGGCGTGGACTAGCATACATTTAGTGTATGTTAGGATTCCGGGTAAGGTGACCATCATATTTAGACTAGCATACATTTAATGTATGTTAGGATCCCGGGTAAGGGGATCAACATGTATTGGCTAGCATACATTTAGTGTATGTTAGGATCTCAGGTAAGGGGATCACTATGTATTGGCAAGCATACATTTAGTGTATGTTATGATCCCGGGAAAGGGGATCTCCTTGCATCGACTCCTACGGGGTGATGATAATACCAGTGAAATTGGTATCAGTAATGTGTTAAGCAGAAATAATCATGGTTGATCTTATGAAATCTTGAATGGAGGTTGAAAATGGAAAAGAAAACGGTTTTTAGTAGTTGAATGAGAAAGAGTTTCCAATGAAAACCAGAAGGGAGAAGTGAATAGAATATGAATGCATGTTTGCCTTTTTAAATTGTTGGATATTTGTGTTGTTATATTTATTGTGATATTCATGTTTCAATAATATGTATTTTGTTTCAGGACCATCACATGCACGACAAGAGTAGATCCTAGCTTATGTTTGTATTTCTAGGTTCTAGGGAGTATACCCTTGTATTTTGTAATATTACAACTTTTATATAACTTAATTTCTATAATCAACGTTTAAACTTGAATAGATAATCTTAACTTTGAATTTCATATGAATGTGTTATGTATACATGTTTATCTCATTTATTCCTCTATAATGATATTTGTTGTTCAATGTATGTTATAAATATTATGGTTGTGATGACGATGATGTTTGTGGAATTGAGACCCAAAATGATTAGGTCGTGATTGAGTTATGAGATATGAAATATTAGAAGTGTAAATAAGTTAAATGTCGATAACTTGGGACCTCCCGATGTAGGAGTGACTAAAATTTTGATAAAATTTAATATGAACACCTTGCGCCCCCCCTCCACACGCACGCGTGCACGCACACACACACACACACACACACACACACATATATGATTACTCTATGTATCAGTTGACATGAGATTGTTGCTTAATCCTAGATATGGAAATGTTACATTAGCTCGTATTTTTACTATTTTAACATGCTTTTTACTTCTTATTCATGTATAGGTACATTGGGTATGGATTAATGTCTTATTGCATTTTAATTTTTGTGAATAAACTTATTTTTAGGTTAGGTGGGGAGTAGTAGTATGTTTTATGACTTTCAGTTGGGGTGAAGACTAGTGAAACATCTAACTATGATGTTTACTCGATAATGGCGGTCACACCGTACCCCAACTATTCCTTGTACCCTTATATTGCCTTCACGTAAAGTGATCATTGGGTAGTTTATAAACCTTTTTGAGACCAGGTAGGAAGCTTACCTTCATGTAATGACCTAGAACCTTCTCTTAGTGTACGAGCTCCCTAATAATTCATTTTGCATCAAGGCAAACCTGATTAATAATCCTAAACTTCGCAGGATTTTTTTAGCTAGGACCATGATTGTTTTCTGAATAAAGGTAAGAATCTAAGATGATTAGCTGAGGAATTTCCTAAAGATCAAAGTCAAAATTACCCCGTGTAAAAATTATTTTTAAAAGAGGCTTAGATCCAACTTATTGTTTTGAACTCTCTACTTAGGAAAGATCTTTTCAAATTAATCAGACTACGCATTTTTGCCCATATTCAACAAAGACCTCATGGATTAGCCCTTCAAACAGGTTAATCCATACCCAATGTGCATCCATACCAGGTTGAAATATAGGTCCCCAAAGAGCTTTAATCCGCAAAATCTACAACACCTGACTCTGACTAAGAAACATGAAAGATGAAGAGCGTGCTCACTTCCAAGAAGAATTGGATTATCTAAAAGTTAGTGTGACTCGCCTCAATAGCTTATTCGAGTAAGCACTTAGAAATGTCTCTGGTGAAAGTCCTTGCAACCAACTTGTCACCTTTGTTCAGACCCTAACAACAGCTCAGCCCGAAGAAAGAATGAGCGAACATGGTCAGGAGCCCTAACACAATCCAATATTTATGCAGTCAGCAGCATCAACGCCAGCCCCTACAATCATAGATGCATTTGTCAACGAGTCCTATAAGAGAAAGTCATCTAATGACATTGATCAAGATAAGATGGCAGCACTGGAAGCCAGAGTTAGGGTCATTGAAAGAGTAGACTTATATAATCCAATACAGGTTGCAGAGATGTGTCTAGTTCCAAATGTGGTGGTGCTAAAAAAAATTAATGTTCCTGAATTCATCAAATACACTGGAATATAATAAAATCTTACTGTAATAAAATAGCAAAAGTAGTACATGATAAAAAAAACTATTGATTCACTTTTTTTAGGATAGTTTAAGTGGGCAACGCTGAGTTGGTATATGGGCTGGACAATACAAAAATTTAAAGATGGCAAGACCTGGTGGATGCTTTCATCAAGCAATACAAATACAACATGAATATCACTCCTGATAAAACCAACTTTTCTATAAGCATATGATGGGTAGCTCAACACAATAATTCACTGACGTTATAGTTATAGCTGAACGTATAGAGCAAAAGGTAAGGAGTGGAAGAATCTCTATGCCTATTGAGAAAAAAAGGCTTTATAGGGAAAATAAGGGAAGACAATCATGTTAAAGGTGGGCTATAGAGGTAAGAAAAACCAATTCTAAAGCTACCACACTTCATCCCCTTCATTCCAAATTGTCAACATCAATTTCAACCCTTCATTTTTTGCTAGAAAACTTAAGCCTCAAATCAAGAAATGAACTAAGAGTTTTTAAATAATCCAAGAACAGCTACCCTCATTATTGTTACCTTTAAATGAGATATATAAAAAGCTACTGAGCATTGGGCATGTAGCTTTAAAACCACTCATGCCTCTGCAACCACCTCACCCTAATTGGTACAAAACCCGACCTCACCTACAAGTACCTTGTTAGCACTACAGGACATAGCATTCATATTTGCAGTGCCTTCAAGAAAAAGTTCCTACAATTAATTAAAGCTGAATGGATAACGTTCGAAGAAACTATGAATATAAGTACAAACCCTCTACCCAATCATGCTTCAAGTAGTGGATTTATAAAAGCACTAAAGGTGGAATAATCGAGAAATTTAAAAGCGTTAATGGTAAGAGTAGGGTATGAAGAAGGTAGCATGAATTCTTGAATGACTCAAATTTAAAAAGGTGTTCATAATGGAAATAGAGGATGAAGTTCTACCACAGTTTTCTGTCCACACTATCGATGAGATCCCTGCAAGAGCTTTTATGAGGAGGCTAGCTGTAGGGGATGTGTACCAGAATTGAAAAATGAGTTTGTCTCTATTGCGTTAAAAAAATAATTGTTTGATCATGTCCATAAAAGTGTTTGAACTTACAATATTCTTTTGACATGTTTTAATCTTATCGGCAATTTGGCTCATAATGCCATAAGACCTTCTTTGTTAAATGAGCCCTTCTTTTTTATAATATCATGCATTTTCTTGTGTCTATGACTATCCTCATTCTTACACTTTTAGGAATCCTGAAAGTTCCATCAATTCATAAAAGAATTCCTTGGTGTGCTTTCCTTTTCCTCCAAAAACTATACATAATCATGTTTTCACAAAGATTTTTAGGAAATCAAAGTTTTAATATGAAAGAAAAAGTCAAATTAGTGTTCGTTTCTAACAAACAGGTTCTGGAAATTCAAGTAATCTCCTAAAAAGGTGACCATACACCTAAAAAAACTTGAAGAGTAACAATAACATGAGACGGATTTAAAACTAAGTTTTAGTTGAATGAATAATGAGAAATCATTTCGTATATTTGCATGAAAGAAAGCAAAGTTTACCGATACTGAATGCATGCGTTTGAAATCAAGAAATGTCATCTTTGATAATCTTTTTACAAGGTTAAATATATCATTTGCAGTCCCCATTGAGCTTAGTAAGTTTTTCTTGAGAAATCACCCTAACTAAGATCACACCCCACAATGGGGGCAATTGCAAGAAGCAAAGAAAAGTAATCCAAACACATGAAATAATCTTTAATGATTAAAAGTAACTAAACAAAGCTGGGGGCATGAAAGAAACCAAAGAATCACAAAGGTTTAAGCATACCACAAAAATAGCTAATATGATAACAATGTTCAAAACCAAATGAAGAAAAAACAAAGAGAAAGAACCCAAGCCCGACATTGGAGGGCACGATGAACCATTTTGCAAATCAACTTAAAGGTCTAGAAAACCATAAATAAAAAAGGTATGGAAATAAACACAGATGATTCTTAGCTTTAAAATCTCTTAAACACCTTTTGACCCTATAAATATCCATTTCTTCATAACCAATAGCCAAAGCCTACATTATGTGCCCAATCAAACCCTTTCTTATCAAAAGCAGACAATCTGGATCGGTAGACAATGTTATCCCATAAGAAACAAACTTCATTATTCATACAAATAAAATGAATGCTTTGAATATTGATTCTCTAAAACCCTCAAATTAAAGCTTGAACCACTCTGACCAATAAAACATCACTTCACACTTTTACCAAAACAACAAAACAAAGACTTTCAAACTTGCCCCAAGGAATCCCTTGAATTTTTTTTCAGAACAAATTTGTTTCAAATTGATGTTAAAATGGTCTTTGTGTTTGGAATAGCTTTGAAATTCTAAAAATTCTCATAAAAACAACTCCTTGTAAATAACCAAATCTTCTTTCACACAGCCTCATCCCAAAAAAAAAAACCTGGAGGCAATCAAAAAACACATAATAGGGATGGCTCTATGATTCCTTTTCTAAGAAAACAGAAAAATATAGGGTAGAGTTGGTGACCCTTGATATAAAAGAGTATGCTGATATCATACCCTTTCTAGAGGTCAAGATCACAAGTTGTGACTCTGGTAAGTGAAAGAAAAAAAGCCATCGAAGCTCATTACAGAGACTCAAACTTTTAAGAAAAGGGAAAGTCCATGAAGAAAAAGGGACCTATATTTCTCAGGTCAGTATACATGCATATCGATCATAATGCATTATATTTTGATCTTTGACAGTCTAGTGTCTTACCAGCAAATCTCTTTTGAGCGCGCCTTTGAGCCCTCAAGTCTCAGATAGTGCATTTTTTAATCCTATCTCTTTTCGAGTGCACTTTCCAACCCTTGTATATCAAATAGTGTGATGTTTAGCTCTATATATTTTCTTTCGAGTGCGCTTTCTAGCACTTATCTTTTAGATAATGTATTGTCTAACTCTATATTTTTCCTTTTTTAGTGCGTCTTTAAGCCCCCATCTCTCAGATAATGCGCCTTCAGGCCTTATCCTTTCCTTTTAAGCATGCTTTTAAGCCCTCATCCATCAGATAGTGCATCTTCAGGACCTATCTTCTTCTTTTAAGCGTGTTTTTAAGCCCTCATCTCTCAAATAGTGCACCTTCAAGCCCTATCTTCTTCTTTTGAGTGCACACTTGAGCTCTCATATCCTAGATAGTGTGCCTTTAAGCTATATCTTGTCGTTCTTTCAAGACATCTTTGGCCAAATTCTTTTGCTTGATAATTCTGTTGGGGCTGAAATCCATGGGGATGGAATTGTCGGCCTTGATTGCCTTGTTGAGGCTTGTTCCCATACCATAGGTTGGGATGATCTCTCCATCTAGGATTGTACGTGTGGGAAAAAGGATCATACTTACGCTGAGGTTGTCCATTGAATGCTCCATCAACTGCATTAGCTTGTTCAATGTAATCTTTTTGCATTGTTAGGCACATATCTGAAGCATGTCCTTGTAAGGAGCATATGCTACAAACTTTCACCTGCTGTACATTGCCACAAGCCAAAGAACGCACAAGAGAAGTAAGATCATTAACTTTATTCTCAAGGTTAGAAATACTTACCTCATTTACTCGTTTGTTTGCGAAGTCTCCACGAGTGCCAAACTGTTTCAAGTTGGCTGCCATGTTTGAGATCAATTGGCGTGCAACCTCGGGTGTCTTATCTACCAATGCCCCTCCACTTGTAGCATCAATTGTACTACGGTCAGTAGGCATCAATCCTTCATAGAAATATTGAATGAGCAGTTGATCGGGTATTTGATGATGAGGGCATTGAATACACAGTTGCTCAAATCTTTCCCAATACTCAGAAAGTGTCTCTCCATGAGACTATCGAATCCCATATATTTCTATCCTTATGTTGGCAACTCGAGATACTGGGAAATACTTCTCAAAAAAGATCTTTTTCATGCCATTCCATGTTCCAATTAAACCTGGGAGAATGGAGAAAAGTCGTGTCTTTGCTGCCCCTTTTAAAGAGAAAGGTAAAGCTTTCAACTTAACCTGTTCTTCGTCAACTCCATTCGGTTTCATGCCAATGCAAACCATATGGAATTCCTTGAGATGAGTATGAGGATCTTCTCCTGCAAGACCATTGAAAGTTGGTAGGAAATGTATAAAACCAGATTTCAGCTCAAAGTTTACATTATTGTCGATGTTTATGCACAATGGCTGATTTTCTATGTTAGGAGCAGCAAGCTCCTTGAGTGTTTGTTGTCGTGCAACAGCCATGGCGTTAAGGCGAGCTTCCTTTCGTAACCTGCGTAAAGTTTTTTCTATTTTGAGATCCAACTATACTTGACTTTGATTAGTAGAACGGGTTACTGGCATAAATCATCAAGAAAATTCAAAAGAAACCAACCACACAAGAGATCAAAAACAATGCAAATTGTACGAAAATCCTACGGTAGAAAACAAAAACTGCCTAAAAACCCTAGAAAACAGTGGAATTTGGCCTCATTAGGGTGGGGCTAGTGATATAACACTAGTCCTGTTTAGAACGTCGTTTCCCTTCAGGAAACAAAAGGCTGATATCTAATTCCACCAAAAAATATGTTTTGAACAGTACCGCTGCTGTAATGAACAGTACCGCAGCAAGCAAAAATTCTGTTTTTTTTTCAGAAAAAGAAATAACAATCACAGCAAATAAAACTAATAGCACAAGAATCAACTAAAATTACTTCCCCAGCAACGGCGCCAAAATTTATTGCGATGTTGCGGTCGCACAAATTAATTACCCTAGCTTCAAACACAACACACAAGATAGTATAGAGTAAGCAAGGGGTTGATCCCACGAAGAAGTTCAAGTCAAATTTTTATGCTAGATGATATGCAATTTGGGGGGGTTTGGATGTTATCTAGGTTAAAGCAAAAGAAAACAGAAAACTATCAAACGAAATTTAATAAAATCAGAAAATTATCAAGAGAACAAACTTTGGTCACAAGTACACATCCAGCTACAGAAATCAGAACTGATCATGAAAATGAAACATCAATTTATATTTTGAATATTTATCTCTTCTTAACATTGGTTAGTTAACGGATTCGCCGTATAACTAACCCTAACCATCAAACAACCACAGTGTCCACACTAGTAATTTAATTTAATGGCAGCTTTAAGAACTAGATAAGTTGATTAATCAAGAAAACATAACTGTCTGCAGTATATGTTTGATTTGATTGAATATTCTTCCTAAGATTAATAACGTAGATCCGCCACAATTATTAAACTCGGTTGCTTCACAAGTTCATATACCACAACTCCGGTTTTGATATCAAACTTAGCAATAAATTGTCTACAATAATAACTTAGAGTCCGCTCTAGCAATTAAAATAAACAATCATAGGAAAAATAAGCATAGGAGAACAAACATATTCATCATATAAACTGAAAAGAAAAGGTAAAATAAATCTCACAGTTCTTGAAATCCGAAGGTTTCCGTGTCCTTGCAACCAAGAAAAAGTGTTTAGCCTTGCATGTTTGTTGAACAACTAATCAAAAAGAAGGAAGAATGCATAATTTAGGGTTTCTTAGAGGAAGGGGGCGTTTTTCTCTTCTTGGCTGGCTGCCCCCCTTCTCTTCTCTCATTCTTTTTATATCTTAGGAAACCCTAGGTCTCTATTTTACAAAATAGTCCTCCATTAAGTAGACTGTTTACATTTAAGTACTTCAATAACTATTTTCCTAAAAAAGGAGAAATATCCTTGCATGAAATCTTCAAGCTTTGACTTAGAGGAGCTAAATTGCTGAAATAAAAACTTGGATATCGGTTTAGATGCTTCGGAACGTAATTTGGACTCGTTTCTTCACGAAACCTGTTTGCTGGCAGAATTCAGATGTCATCTTTGAAAAATCATATCTCCCTCATATGACATCGTTTTTTGCTGAAATTTGGAGTGTTTATAGAACTTTGAGTCATGAATCCAAAAAAAGTGAGCTTGCATCAATTGGACTTCTGTAGCTCCAGATATTCAAGTTGGAACAGCCGAAGGTCAACACTTGCAGATTGCGAGATTTGACTTTGAAGGTTGTGATTTCCATGCTCTTCCTTATTTTATTTTCTTGCCTTAGATGTTCAGAAAGGTATGGATGTTAGCTTTTTAATGCCACTAGAATCACTTCATTTCAACCTCTAGAGCTCACGCTCTGCACAAAACATCGACTGAAGGTCAAATCTGCCAATTATCTCCAATTTACTCCTTTTTGCATCTTTCATCCAAAAGTGCCTTCAAAACATAAAACAAAGAATATCAAGGCATTTTATATATAAAACATAGGTAAAACACTAGTTAAATGTGGATGAAACTATCGAATAATATGGTTGCATCAGTTAACTTTTGCCAGCAAATGCAACAATGGGTTGGACTTATTCCAGCCCAGCCTAAATTGCTGGGCCGAGTCCAGACCCAAAAAAAAATAGAGAGGGAAGGTTGTTAGACTACCAGTTGACGTAACTCCCATTCCAGAAGGGCCTGGATGGCTGGGCCAAGTCCAACCCCATATATTTCATAATAAAATAATATAATAATATTTTAAAAAAACTTTAATTTTTTTAAAAGGCATTTTAAAACCATTTATGGGTCCTTGTATGTTTTTTCCATTAACTTTGCATAATATCGGATTATAGACTTATATTATAAGTAAAAAAATCAAAAAATTAAAAAAAATCAATTTTTTTCAAAAAAAATTTGTTTTCGTGTATACGGCCAAATCCTAAAAGTTTTTCATATATATTCGCCTTCATCTTCGCCAAGTAAAGTCTTCTTCCTTCTCTCTGTTTTTGTATAAGTGTTTGCAAGAAAACAGTGCGAAGGTAATTTAATTACCGTCGCACTGTGCAGTGCACGCGTGAGTTGATTCACACGTGACTGCTGCCCAACTAGGTCACTGGCTTGGGCCAATGACCAGGCTGGGTCCAACTCAGCCCATATTGGATGGGCTAGACCCAGCCTTAAAAAAAGGGAAAAAAATAAAGAGTGGGTCTGGTCTGGGCTTTAGACCCAGCCGGCCCAAATTGTGTTTACTAAGGGTGTGTTTGGCAAAACACACCCTTATGTCTTGACCATAATTTTTATGTCCATTTTAGTTTGATATTTGGCCAAACAAGTCCTTTTTTTTATATCAAACAAATTCTAAAAATATTTGAGGATCTTCGTTGATTTATTTGTGAGCCCCTCGCCCTTTGATTTTTTTTCTTTGTGTTTTGTATTTTTTTCAGTTATGTGTTTAATCTATGGACTATTACTATTAAATGCAAATTTGTTGTGCAATACTTTTTTTATTTTCATCTAAAAAGGACAAATAATAATAAAGAATAAACCAAAAGGAAAATGGCATAGAAAAATTATTCTTCAAATTCCATTTTATGCGAAATTATTCACTGACGCCAGAGTTAGAAGTATCGTATTTGTTTTTGGATTTGTGCGATATTTACCAACGCTAGAGTTGGAAATATTCATAGGAATTGTTCACTGATGCCAGAGTCAGGAACACGAAAGGAAGAATAAAAAGAAAAAAAAAAGAGAACAAATTATTAGTAATTTAGACAAAACCCGCAATGCAGCCTGCCTCAAGTAAAACACTTAAGGGGTGCTAGCATCTTTCCTTTTGCATGATCAGTCCCGTGCTATAGAATCTCTCTTGACTAGTTAGAGTTCCTAGTGACCATAATACTAAGTGGCGACTCCTCGAACAAGATATTTTCCCTTAAAAGAACAAGATGACAAATATTTGTTCTTTTTTCATGAGATTTAACTTTTAATCGGTCGTCGCGATGTCCG
>Ga0325414_1003882_pt1 | contig 15601 bp, 12 predicted proteins | sample PopdelMetagenome_8_FD_206183 | JGI IMG/M metagenome (GOLD analysis project Ga0325414, IMG submission 206183) | Populus deltoides microbial communities from Bellville, Georgia, United States - Leaf-PdKOR-R3 | ecosystem: Host-associated > Plants > Phyllosphere > Phylloplane/Leaf | place: USA...
TGTTACAAAAAGAAGAAGAAGAGATAAATGCTAAAAGCATATCTCTATGCAGGAGACTTAATTTATATAATAAATTTATGTAGTTGACGGGTCCATGTTGTTTAAGGCAAGTTGAGTCCACTTGGTGCGAATATTTGAGGTGGCATGATTTTGACTTGGTAATGTGTAACGTGATAGAAAGGATAAATATAAAAAAATTAAAGAAAAAAATATAAAATAAATTAATTTATTCTTAGAATAGTTTTGAAGTAAATTTTTATATTTTTAAAATCATAAAGTACAGGAAAATGTATCTTATCTGTCTCCAACATTTGTTTATGCTGAAATAGTAATTAAATGCTAGTGATTGTTTAATGCCCTAGAAGTTTCCTGCTTCCCCATGGATCATCCAAAAAAAGAAAAAAGTTCTTATAATTAAACTCATGAACGTATGGATTGATTGCTACTACATAAAATTTTTGTTTCAAGTTCTTGGCCTGCATTTTTCTATAATTCCTTGCTCTTATTTTCTTTCAAGTTCTTGATATTGTTTTGATTCATTGATATTCAAGTTGGTGCTTTGGCTCTTCATGGTTAAATGAATATTTGGCTTATTAAGAAAAAAATGGTAATTGATAACAATATGTTGGAGACAATCAGTCTAATCGTTTGGTTTTCTCTTCTAACCAAAATTTTGAAGGTTTCATCAGCATTGATTGTGGGGCGGAGGAAGATTATCTGGATGGGGATACTGGAATAATTTACAAAACTGACAAAGATTTCATTAGTACGGGCAAGAATAAGGTCGTAGCACCAGAGTATAACTTGACGACTCCTTACTATGGGAATATGGCGAATAGCTTGAGAACCTTTCCTGAAGGTAAAAGGAATTGTTATACATTGAAACCTAGACAGGGTAAGAACCAAAACTATTTCGTCAGAGCTTTCTTCTACTATGGAAATTACGATTCTAAGAATCAAACTCAAATAAAGTTTGATCTGTACATCGGGGTAAACCATTGGACAACAGTGGTTGATATGCAGTGGACATATTACGAAATTATTCATTATTCAGTAACTGATACCATTTATGTGTGTCTCGTAAATACGGGTTTCGGAGTTCCTTTCATCAATGGATTGGATTTACGGTTCATGAATGATTCCCCGTATAGAAGTATGAATGGATCGTTGATTCGTAAGGTGCAAGCTGGCCTTGGCGGCCTGGATCCAACCAAAAGAGCCATGAGGTGAATTGTCTAAATCATGCATTTTTAACTAAATCATGCATGTGCCACATCATGCATCAGATATGATAAAAATTCTCATCATAGGTACCGTTTATGTAAAATATATATACAATCTTTTGGATAAATATCTATAATTCTTTTAATTTTGGGCAGCAAGGTGACCAGTCGTTGGCGAGGGATAGCTAGCAAATCTCTTCCATTTTTTAGTGTAACTCCAGCTGATTTGATCTAAAATTAAGTTCGAATAAAACTGAATCTATTCATAAGAAGTATATCTTAATTAATCGTACTACAGCTCATCGTTTGTGCCAAATGATATGTGTTTTCTCTTTTTTCTTTGCCCCTTAAGGATGCATAAAATATTTTTAAATTATATACTTTACGTTGATAGATTCTTGATCATTAAATCTTTTTTAGTTGTTTTTTCTTTAATTACTCGTATGTAAATAGTTTTTTAATAGTGCTTTGAATCAATGAATATCAAGAAATAGGAAATTTGGAGAATGAGAATATCACTACATTATTTAATACTTGTGTTATCGTTTCTCACATGCTTTCAGGTACAAAGATGACGTGTACGATCGCATCTGGCGGTTTGACGTCAACCTCAACGATTCAGTTTCAATTAGCACCGAAGCAAATATTGATATCCAGGGCAGTGATGATCCCTGCCGTCTACCAGTCGAAGTCTTGAGAACAGCGGTTCAGCCTCGAAATGGCCATAATTCATTGAGCTACAGCTATACATTAGGGCATCGAGAGAATTTCACACCTGAGTTTCTTGTCTTCTTTCACTTTGCTGAAATCGAGCAGATTGCACCGGGCAAATTACGAGAATTCACCATTACTTTGAATGGCTTAAACTATGGGCCCTTTACTCTTGAATACTTGAAGCCATTGACCATAGGTCCATATAAATTACAAGTTCCAGAAGATCAAGTTAGGTTTTCTATTAATGCAACGTTGCGGTCTGACCTTCCACCAATCCTAAATGCCTTTGAGATCTTCGAACTACGGTCACTCCCTGATTCACCGACAAACCAAACAGACGGTATGTTTTCTATTTCAATTCTGTTGAATGCCATAATAATCGTCATTAATGAATTGCTAGACTACTGGGTTGAGGGATTTTTACGTTTTGATCCCTCGAGCTAGGGCCTGATTAATGGCAAATTACTTGGTGATTGTCTTACTAGTACAACGAGGGCTGGCCTTGTCTTTTCCTTTCTTTGTATTTTTTGAAAGATGTTTCCTACACTGTTTGCGATTATAGTTTGAAAAATAGGTTTAAGAAAAGTTTTAATTTGTTAACCTAGTAATGTATACATAAGCCAAAAACATCAACTAAACAAAAAACTGAAAATTTATTTATGGGAAAAAAGAGCTACAAATATCAACCTCAAATTCACAAGTTTATTCTTTGAAAATAATAATAATAATAATAATAAAATTATCTTCTTAGGAGGTTTACAAGGTTTAAATAGGCAATAAACTTTACCCCAACTAGAAAAAAAATGAAATTACAAAGGAAAGAAGCTTTAAATTTAAAAATAGCATGAAATCCCAAAATAATAAGAATAATCATAAAAACTAGTAAAACCAGGGTCCCGGGGTGAGATTTGTGAAATCTAAAGATCGGACAGTCCATATAGCAACATAGAGACAATCCAAAGGAAAACAACCTCTGTAATCTCCTATAAAAATTTGATAGTGATCCAACGGTCAAATTAAAAATTATGATATTTTTGAGCTGTTATTCTGGTTTGACGTTACTAAACCTTCTCTTGGACCTAGACTTGTCCCAACAGTTCATAAATACATCTGCTAGCCATCCACATAATATATATAGAGAAAATCCTCATTTAACTATGAAGACCCACACCTGACTGCTCAAATGACTGGTTATCGTAGGTTTGACAACATCATTTAGTTTTCAAGAGAGAGTTTTCAGTGGGATCCATGTAAAACTATAGGCCCCTCAAAGCCTTTTTTAATCGTCTCCCATACATCTTGAGAACCTAGCCAAGCTTTTACTCGAATATACCAAGTTTGATAGTTGTCTTTTGTCAATATAGGACATTGAAGTGAAAAGTTTAAATTGACCATGTTAAATAATTAAACCTAAGCTCTTGTTAGAGAAGAAGGATAGGGAGTGGTAGCTAATTTATAAGAACAAGAAGAAGAATGAGAGGAAGAATATTTTATTGAGAGTTTTCTCAAAAGATACAAAGCTCTTCATTATATCTCTCTCATCTTATGTATAATACTTAAGATTACAAGTCTATTTATAGGCCTTAAGTCCTAATTAATCAAGAAATTAAACTAATTAAAGAAAATCATGATCTAATAAAGAATTTAACATTCTAATTAAACAAAGATGGTAATAAACTAGTTTATTACAAATCCTTCTTTATTATTCTTTCTTTATCTAATATTAAAAGTTTTATAAACTCTAAATCCTTATAAAAATTAATTTTAAGACCATAACATAATTCATACCATCAGAGGATTCACTTTACCGTGAATAAAGGTTGTGAACTGGCCGATACGAACACCAAGGTGTCCTCGCATATTACAAGTGAGTAAAAAACTCTCTATATCTTAATTGCAGCCTTTTGAATAAACCAACCTCTGATGTATAGTGAAACAAGATTGTTAATCCTTCTACTGCAATGTTAAACAAGAATGGAGATAACGAATGACCTTGATAAATTCCACATGTGACCTTGAACTCTCTAATAGAGAGGCATGCATATATTAAATTTCTCCATTTAGCCCCTAAACCCATATATCCCATAATCTCATCAAGATAATTCCAGGATATAGAATCAAAAGCTTTTTGGAAATCCACTTTGAATCATTCCTTGCTCCTTCGAGCTTCACAAATCATGAACCATTTTATTGGCTATCATTAAACCATCAACAATCTAACGTCTAAAAGCAGTTTGATTATCACTAATAAGATCTTGCCTAACATGTTTGAGTCTATTGGAAAGAATCTTTGCCAGAACTTTATAGAGACCATGAATCAAACCAATTTACCTATGGTCTAAAAATTTAATTGGAATCTTATAAAATCATACAAATGATAATTGTTTGATAGCCACCATACAAATGATAAAGCCTAATGGCTAACTGAGATAGTTTTTTTTATATTCATCATAAAAAAATTATTCTCATCACAAAAATACAGGCTCGAGATTTTTTTTGATATAACGATTCTCTCTTATAAATCTAAAGCTATGCATTTCTCACCCTTTTTAACCTAAATTATCATAGTTGATGCAATCATGGCCATCAAGGAAGCATACAAAATAGATAGAGTTGACTGGCAGGGAGATCCATGTTTGCCACTTACCACGTGGACTGGTTTGCAGTGCAATGAAGATAACCCTCCAAGGATCATCTCTCTGTGAGTTCCCTCTTAAATTCTGTATGATTGTTGGAATATTTTATGTAAGTTATTTTTTAAGAACATCCACTTAGATATGGCATTCAGCATCTCAATTTCTTCCTTATTTACTATTAACTATGAGCAGGAATCTAAGTTCAAGTCAATTATCAGGGAATATAGCTGTTTCATTCTTGAACCTCACAGCAATCAAGTCCTTGTAAGTTTTCGTAACTAAGTTGTAACAGGTTTTAATACTAATAAACTACCCTGGCAATGTCTACTAGATATCTAGCACTGGAATGACAGTCACTGCTAGAATTTCTTACCGATTTCAGACATTCATCATTTTATCTGAAGAGAACTATTGTTTATTGGGTCGAGACCCTTAAAACTAGAGGGCACCTCAGTCCTATGATGAGATATTATCTTATGCAAGTCTGAAGGTGATGTTACAAATACTCCATATGGAAATTGGCTAGAGGTGTATGGAGGGCTATTGCATCTTATAAGCTTGAGGCATATCCTCTCTCCCTATATGCATCTTTTCTGGACAAAATCCTCGAAGCCAATGATTGGGATTCTGGCTCCACCAAGGTTGCAAAAATGGGTGTCCATACTCCAAATCAGTGGAGGAACAACCTTCATTTTTTCCCAACTATTGCGTACTCTTGTCATCTATTTCTTTACAAAATATGATTGTTCGTTATTTTTTTCACATTTTCTTACAGGAATTTATCAAACAATGAATTGACAGGGACAGTGCCAGAAGCTTTAGCGCAGCTACCACATCTTACTATCCTGTAAGTTAACATGCACTGATATTTAACACAAGAAGTTTTTACAAAGATTACCATGGTGAATGGTGACTTTTTTTTTCCTATTTGCAGAGATTTGAGCGGGAACAAACTCACAGGTGCAGTTCCCTATAGTCTCAAGGAAAAGTCTAACAGTAGACAGTTGCAGCTGAGGTTTGGTTATCATCTTCAATGATTACAACTTATCTGCATGTTAATTAAACAATCATTCAACTCCTTTGGTTCTTCTCTCACTTCTTTCTAACATACGAAGTGAACACTTTTTCAATTTTTCATAAATTGAAATTAAACGTTAAGGAACAAAGAGGAGTTAGAAGATAGATTATACAAATCCATTTTCTTTACATGTTAGCACGAGTTTAAGGAATTAAGTAACTGATACAATTCTTCGGTATATTTCACAGTGATCTTGTTAACTTTCTAAAGCTATCCTCACTCTGATTGGGTTATTTGTTACTGGTATATAATCATTGATTCTCACTTACAGCTGACAATATTTTACTTAATGCAAGTTTGGATGGAAATCTGGATTTATGCAAGATGGATACATGTGAAAAGAAGAAGCGAAGTTTTCCTGTTCTAGTTATTGCATTTGTCATATCAGTTTCGGTGCTCCTCCTCCTTAACATTATAACTCTCTTCTGGAGGTTGAAAAGAGGTGAATTCTTTCTCTTTCACTTATCTTCATTGTATTCTTTCCTCTCTTTTGAGTGGTGTTAACTAAATCCTAGAATAACAGAGTAATTTTGGCATAGAAGATGTTTTCTGTGAAATCATTAATGATCTATGCATTCGATGGCTTACATGTATGATCATACAATACTGTCTTCAACTTAAAAGCCTAATAGAATATTATTCTATGAGTCTATCTTATATGTAAACACTTTAGTTTTTCCATTCATTTTCAATATATATATATAATTCATATCATGTGCACCCAACGACTTTTATATTACCTATCAGTTACTTAATTTGGATGCCACCTCCAATACCTCATTTTCTTCCTGCAACTTAGCAGATGAGAATAAGATTCAACATGTGATCAGTAAGCAATAACATAGTTTTGACATTTAAATATGATGACATATATATTTCATACTTTAGTATCTCTTTTAAAATATTGGAATATTTATCGCTTTATCAAACAAAAAAAAACAAAATTTTCCTTTGCAGGGAGATTGAATGTGTCATTATCTTCCTCAGTGGGCTTTTCCAGAAAAAACAATTCAATGAAATCAAAGAATCAACCATTTACATACCCTGAAATAGTTAGCATTACTAATAATTTCCAAACGATTATTGGAGAAGGAGGATTTGGAAAAGTATATCTTGGCAACCTGAAAGATGGTCGTCAAGTTGCAGTAAAATTGTTATCTCAATCCTCAAGGCAAGGTTATAAGGAATTTCTAGCGGAGGTAACAAATTAGTTAGCTTTCTCCTTTCTTGTAGATGACATGAGATGTGCACCAAATATTTTTCTTTCAGAGATGACAGAGTAGTGTTTCCAAATGCAGGTCCAACTATTGATGATTGTTCATCACAGAAACTTGGTGTCCCTCGTTGGTTACTGTAATGAGCATGAAAATATGGCACTTGTTTATGAATACATGGCAAATGGGAACTTGAAGGAGCAATTGTTAGGTATTTATAGAATTACTCTCATAAACATAGAATTCTTCAATTTTTTTGGGACAGAAACTAGTTTATAGTTAGAACTCTCACTCAGATTTGTACGAATTTATCATTGTTAGAGTATAATATAAATTATATCTTGACATTTTACCTAGTAGCTTAAACTTTTAGGTTGAAATGCTTCTTTGACATGGTTACAGAGCCTTCATAACCAAGTGGTCACGAGTTCAAATCTCATCACCCCTATTCTATTCGATAAAAATTAAGCATAAGATAATATGAGCATGTGCAAGTTTCAAGTTCAAATGATTTTTAGTTGAAATAACGTATTAAAGAATAATTTAAATTATATCTTGAGATCTTACCTAATAGTTTAAACTTTTAGGTTAAGATGGTTATTTGACAATCATCTAGTACCGATGAACTTCTATGTGTAATGAAACATAATTCCTGTTGTATTCATCACATTGCAAAGTTTATTGTTTAATGTATGATATTAGTGTGTTTTTATGGTTGCAGAAAATAGCATAAATATGTTGAATTGGAGGGAAAGGCTGCAAATTGCAGTAGACGCAGCACATGGTCGGACTCTAGTGTCTGAGTCAATTTTTTCTTTATTTTTGTTCTGCAAACTTTGTTGGATAACTGGCATTATCAAACTCGCAGGTTTGGAATATATGCATAATGGTTGCAGGCCGCCAATAGTCCATAGAGATTTGAAATCATCCAACATCTTATTAACTGAAAACCTTCAAGCCAAGATTTCTGATTTCGGGCTGTCCAAAGCCTTCGCAACCGAAGCAGACTCGCATGTCATAACTGTACCTGCAGGCACACCCGGATACATTGATCCTGAGTACGTATTCAAACTTAATGTTAATCTTCTCTCACAGTGTTTGTTCTCCTAGCATAATTATCATTGTATTTTGTATGCAGATTTCGAGAATCAGGAAACTTAAATAAGAAAAGTGATGTTTACAGCTTTGGTATTCTTCTATGTGAGCTAATAACTGGTCAACCGCCTATTATAAGGGGCCATAAGGGCCACACTCACATACTTCAATGGTTGAGTCCTCTAATTGAAAAAGGGGATATCCAGAGCATTATCGATCCAAGGCTGCAAGGTGAATTCAGCACTAATTGTGCTTGGAAAGTTTTGGAGATAGCACTGTCCTGCGTGCCCCCGACTTCAATACAAAGGCCGGACATGAGTGATATTTTGGGAGAGCTAAAGGAATGTCTGGCCATGGAGATGTCATTTGAAATGAGCATACGCGGTTCCGTTGAAATGAGCTTGGTGCTTGGCACAGATATGGCTCCAAATCTTAGGTAGTTAATAAACAATAACGGTTTGTTTGTTATTAAAACTGCAACGGATTGAACTAAATTATATAGATACATAAAACATTGTTATAGTATAAATTTACCCTCAACATCCTTCTTTTTGTTTTGTCTTGACATATGCATTATCTCTAAAATTCTCATTAACTACACACAAATATAAAAAATCATTGCCACGCACTCTGCCTCACAAGCAGAAAGACTCAAGAAAACAATGTCACATAACCATTAAACTACTCCTAGCTGACAAATCAACCACCACAACCTATACCAGGCCATTGATGACCAAACTTTTTTTCCCTCTAAATCCCCTATTAGTGATCATCATCAGACCCGATCCACTCTGAAATAAACCACCATCACAGTACCACAGTCATAACCTTATCTACTCTTAACAAACCTCATCCACACTTAAATAAACCCAATGGATTAATATGCTTTTGCTTCTTCCTCATGTATCCTCCAAACACTAACCCCACAACAAATATCGCACATGTGCGGCGTCGCGGTGTAATGTTCCACTTCAATCTAAATGTCTATCTATCTGGCAAATATGGGGAGATAAGAAATTCTTGTCTTTTATTGGTGGAAAATGGAATGGGAGTCGCCACCTAGTATTTTGGTCATTAGGAACCCTAACTGGTCTCAAAGATCGGGTATGGGGATTGATTGTGTAAAGGGAAGGTATTAGCACCCCAAATACATCTTATCTAAAGTAAGCTGCATTATTTGATTGTTTGATTGTTATTATATTTCTAATTGTTGGTCTGTCTATTGTTCAAAAAAAGTCCTTCTCAATAAAGAGATCCTTATCTTATTGGGTAAAAACCTAGCAGTTCTAATGTCTATATAAAAAAATTATATTTTTAATATCAGGAATACGTTTTACGTATAAATTCGTAATCCCATATACTAAAAGAAAACAAAAATATGTTTTTTTAGAATTTTTGAAATATTAGCGTAGTTCTCATGGCTCTAACAAACTTGTTATTAACGCCAAAGTGCATGCTAAAACTTTTATTTATTTATTTATTTCATGTTTTATGTATAAAAAAATATGATGATTTCTCTTATTTTTAGGAGACTTGATCGCATGCATGAAAAAAAAATATTTTTTTGGTTTTAAAAAAAAATTTGCAATGTTTTGACGAAAACCAGATATTTTAATACTGGATTTGTACCTTTACGGTATAAAAATACAAACCAGTATTAAACAATTTTGATAAAAAAATATGCAAGAAAATGAACAAATGTTTTTAAGGATTTTTCATAATTTTTAACATTATATAATATATATATATATATATAATATAATATTATAATTAGGTGGGCTAGGTCGGCCCAGCTAACTAGACCAAACTCAGCCCAAAAGGGTTGGGCCGAACTTGGCCCAATAATTATCTCTTTTTTTTAGTCTGGGCTAGACCCGGCCTAGACATCAAGGTTGGGCCAGAACTAGCCTGGCCGACAAAAGATAAAAAAACATCAGGGTTGGGCAAGAACAAGCCTGGCCCATAAAAGAAAAAAAGGGGGGGCATTATTTTCCTCCTCTCATCCTCCTGTACGTAGAACGAATATTGTTTTATATGCAGGAGGAGATGAAGCCGAAGCGAAAAAAAAAGTGAAGGGGAAGAAGAGTTACCTGGCGTGGAGGAGGCGGTGCCTTGTTGGTCTGACTGCTTCACTGGCGGTGCTGCGGTGGAGGTTGGTGGCGGTGTCGTGGCTCATGGATGGCAGCTCCAAGCAGCGGTGCTACTGTTTCAAGTGGCGGAGAGAGAAGTTCCTTCTCTTCCCCTCTCCTCTAATGTTTTCGTTTTTTTCTCTTTTTTTTTTTTTTTAGTGGTTTATCCCTTTGTACTCCCGGTTTATTTTTCTCTTAAATTCCCTCCCCTGTTTCAAACTTCCCCGTAATCTTTCCTTCCTCTCTCTATTTTGTTTCCCCTCTTTTCTAGTCTCTTCGTCCTCTTACTTTTTTTCGGTCCCTTTCCTTTTCGTTTCTTTTCCTCCTGTGTGCTGGTGTTGAGAGCTGTATTTATAAGGCAAAGGGGAGTGGAGGCGTCCCTATCGCCGCCCTATCGCTGTGTGTGGGGAGCGGCGTCAACCTGCCCTGCCACGACGTCAGGCTAGGCAACCAATGGGTGTGGGTTTGCAGGGCATGTCCTCGTTGGTTTCTCATCATGAGGGGTCGTGCATGGGGCTTTGGGTTTTGGCAGAAGCATGCAGGGAGAGAGAGGCAAGAAGAACTAAAGAGAAAAAAACAAAAGCTTCAATCTTCCCCTGCAGCACGTCCCGGGGAAGAAGGAGGAACGGTGTTGCTCAAAATGACACCGTTCTGTTCTCTCTATTTTTTTTAACATGAAACGGCGTCGTTTTGGACAAAACGCATCGTTTCATTTAAATATGGGGCCAACACGTCAACTTTCAAATTAGTCCTTAATTTATTCTTTGTTCATTTATGTCCTCAAATGTAATTTTGATTTTAATAATTAATTCAATTGCATCCCTGCCAACTTCAATTGCCACCCCTATAGTTGGCCGCCTTTTTCACTTTAGTCCTTGGTTTTGAATTTATGCATTTTGACCCTCAATTGATTAATAAACTTCAAATTTCTTTAATTTGGTCCTTGATTCGATCAATTTCAGTTCCTATATTTACGTGCCTTTTCCAATTTGATCCTTGGTATTGGATTTATGCCATGAAGTCCCTAATTGGCCACCAAACTTCAATATTTATGCAATTAAGCCCCTGATTTGACCAAATCAACTCTTTAAAATTATAATTTGACCCCTAAACTTTAATTTCTTCCAATTAAAGCCCAAATTGACTTAAAAATCAATTTTTCTTGCCATTAAACCCTTTATAAATTCAATTAAACCTTTAATAAAATCCAATTGAGTCTATAAGCCTCTAGTTTTGAAATTTTCTCCTCAAATTGAATTTTCTTTTCCAACAGGGCTCTCATCGTTCAAGTATATATTGTCAAAATTTCAATCTTTGTATTTTTGAAGCTCCTTAATCAATTTTTCTGATCATTTTCTAAGCACTCTAATCTCCTATTATTTTTCTAATTTTTTCTGACTTATATATTTATATTTATATTTATATTATTTATTATTATTATTTAATTTTTTTTATTTGTGTGACGATACAAAAATAAGTCACAAGAACAAACACAACTCGACTCGCTAAAACAACCTCCTTCTTCATCATGACAGCCCACGTAGATTATCTTGGTACATATAAAAAGAGAGAGAGAAGAAGTTGTAAGGAAAAATGAATATGACAGTTGTAAACCCCCTGTTAGTGAAGGTGTGAATCATCGATCGTTAGTAGTGACAGGTGAAAAGAGATTAAAAATATGTCACCTCTATTTCCCACCCATTTCTAGTAGCATTCTAAGGTTAAAAACTTCTTTTTCATTCCTATTTTATTATTTAAACCTATTTCCAGAAGGTTTTTTTTTAATATTTAAAGTATTAGGGTACATATTATTTCGTGGCAATACCGCTATATGATTCCGCTGTGGAAATTATTTTTCAAGAAAGAAAATGGTTGGAAATCAATACTCTATCCAAGAATCAATTCAGGGAGTCTTATTCATGGAGTCATCTTTAGGGCGAAAATATTTGTTATATTTTCTTAAAAACAATAAGTAATAAATAGTTTGTAAATATACTTTTTAAACTCTAGGTTGTAAATATTATTTAATGATTCTGTATTTAAATTTTTAAATGTGTTTCAATGCTCACTTAGATATTATCAAGTTTTTTTTTACCAATGGTCTAGCGGTTAAGGCACTGCTATATCCCTGCAAGGGTGAGAACACAAATTCGATCCTCAGGAATCGCATTTATTGGGAGGGGCAGTCACGAACCCCGAACGGGACTAATCTTATCCTTTAAAGGGGTGTGAGGATACCCGGGTAAGAAAAAAAAAAGTTTTCGGAAACATTTTCCTATGAAAATGAGTGTACTCACGCTAGGTCAACATCATGAATCCGTACAAGCCATATAGAATATGTCACAGCTTAACTATATGTACGTAGATAGTCTTAAATGAATATTTATAGGTTGATGGAAAATGACTAAATCTATGAAGACATTTGGATATACGAAGCGATTGTCCTAACAAAAAAGCCTACTACTTTCGATTTGATTGTTGGATTTTACTTCAATTTTATCAAGAGGTTTCCGAGGCTTAGTTTTATAGGAAGGGTGGCTAGTCGTTAATAATTAAAGTCTGAAAGAGGTTTCCAACGCCGAGTTTTATAGGAATGGTGGCTAGTAGTTAATATGCTATTTGGACTAATTTGTTATTTTTACTTTTTAGTTTCTAGTTTTCTAATTTATTCCGGACTTTTACTATTTTTTTTCAGGTTTTAAGGTGGTTTAGATTAACTTTTAAATTTATTTAATTTATAATTCTAGAGATATTTTTAAAAGAAAAAAAATTTAATAATTAAATTATGAATTAAATTTTTTTATGGTTATTCTATTTGACCAAAATTTTTTTGTTGTTTATAATTTTTTTATGTTGTTTCTCTAATATTATGCGTAGCATCTTTGCCTCAAGTTCTTCCTACCAAACTTGAAGCCTTCTTCTCCGAACAAGCTTCCAACTCCAAGAACTTCCTTTCTAAGTACCCAAACACGCAAATATATAGTGTTTTTACTCTACTAGATTGTACTAGAGGCATTGTCTAGGCTTCGTCACGGGACTGGACAAATCTGTCAGTTATGTAGTTCGCAATTGTAAAAACAAACAATAAAAAACCTAGAATGATAGGAAAAGAAGGTTTCACATTACGAAGGAAACATGATAAACTATATATAGCGGTGGCTTAACAAAGAAGCGATTGAATTTGCTAGGACGCGCAAAAAATCAAAGAGCTCTTATATATGAATGCAAAAAAATAAAAATAAAAAACCTCAAAACATAAAAATAAAAATATCTATTTAAAGTCTTGGAGCGGATTAAAGGGTTTGGACTTTCATACAAACAAAAAAGAAAATGAAAATGAAGCATGCAGTGGAAAGCCTAGGGCTTCACAATAAATTAGTTTGAGAAATAATTTAAGTCAAAAGATTAAAAAAAAAAAGTTGAAATAGGAAGCTGGACTTGATAAATGTTTCCATATTAAAATAAGTTTGGACCTAATAAGTTTTATAAGAGTTATGAAGTTTGGATTAGAAGAAAGATAAGACATGTTATAGCCAGGAAAGATCTATACTTGTAAAAGAAACTAATTAAAACACATGAGATAATATAGATGGGCAGTTTTAGTTGTTCATGCTTAAAGTGAGGAGTAATGGAGAAAGTGGGTGGTTAACAAGAAGTTATCCATCAAAATCCACCTAGAATCTTCATATCATTTTCTGGTCTGATGTGTTCATACTTGAAAAATTTGGTCTCATTTCCTATCTTGATAGGGTGTCAAATGGATTATGTCGCAGTCAAAATATCAGTTAATTCACTACAACATTATCCAGTTTTACCAATGGACTCATTCCGTCGGTGACAGCAATGAAATCCGTCGGTGAAAAACATACCAACGGACTCACCGACGGAACACGTCCGTCGGTATAATAGTCGTCGGTAAATCCCATTTCCGTCGCTAATTCTGTCGCAAATAAAAAAAACACCCACCGACGGACACACCGACGGTATTACAGACGGATACGCACGCGCCAAAAAAAAGGTTTCCCGTGGGAACATTACCGACGGAATAAATCCATCTGAAATTTCAAGGGTAATTACCGACGTCATTACCGACTGAAATTTCGTTGGTAATTATGGCATGGCTGGTAATTTTGTTGCAACTCTCTGTGTAATACCGATGGATAATATCCGTCGGTAATTATGGCATGGCTGGTAATTTTGTTGCAACTCTCTATGTAATACCAATGGATATTATCCGTCGGTAATTAATCGCCGATGGATAATATCTGTCGGTGATTCCGTCAGTAATGATTGTAAGGATGGTACGTGTTCGGCACCTCTCTGTTAAATACCGACGGATATATCCGGTTGGTATTTAAAATATATAAAAAAATAATTTATTAATTTTAAAAAACCTTAATAAACAAATAAAAATGCATTAAACATTAAAAATGTAAAAGGTAATGTTAAATAATATTCATTACAAATTTAATGTGTTTAAAAAACAAAATTAAACTAGAATAGCGGCGGAGCTGGAGGAGGAGGCGGAGCTGGAGGAGGCTGGTTGTTCCCGGGATCATACGGCCAAAAAGAAGCTGCACAAGTATCATCATCCATCTTTGATCTCATCTCCATGACTATTTGACGGAGCTCATCATAATTCGTTGAGAGTTGTTGATATTGTTGTTTCAACGCAATGAACTCCTCAGATTGGGTTTTCGATACTGATGGAGAGCTTCCAACAGTTGAGACACTACGAGTCGAACGCAAGTTTTTAGCCGTAGTGTTGGAGAGCCCGTAGACCCTATTTTTATCGGGTCCACCAGACGATCCCGCCTCCATCCACAAATCTGGATCGAAATCTGGATGGGTCGACGGATTGTCCCCATATCTCTCCCTCAACCGGCTATTATAAGTCTCCTGAAAATTCCATCGGTAAAAAAATCATCAAATGCAATTCAAGATGCAATTCAAGAAAATAATAACTTACAAAATAAAATGAATGAACGAACATACCACGAACTGCTGAGCACAGTTGTCCACGAACTGCTACACCCCTTTTTAGCGGTCTTGACTCCGCACATGCGTCTCTAGAAACAGCTCCATTGGACTCGGTTCACGTCCAAGAGACGCAGCCTGTAAGGAAAAAAATAGGTTGAAAGTTAAATATATTATAAGGAACGACAAATTAATTAACGATATATTTCATTAAAATTAATCTTACCATCCGCTTTGCATGTGCGCTGAATGGGACGGATCCGCCAGTGTGCGTGGTCACCGAACCATGAATTTGTCGGCTCCGGTTGTCGGTGCCGGACTGTGAGCGCCGTGAGAACCGCTCTGAGGTCACGTGCTCAATATATGCCGTCCATATTTCCCCTGAGATGAATGGCAGTTTGAATTCCTGCCAAACCGCCACCTCATTCCATCCTTCAAGACTGTTATCCCTCGCATGTCTTTTTGATTTTTTTGGGTGTCATACCAAAAATCACGCAACCTACTTCCATAGTAACAAATTAGAATTTAAAACATA
>Ga0325414_1003883_pt1 | contig 15597 bp, 22 predicted proteins | sample PopdelMetagenome_8_FD_206183 | JGI IMG/M metagenome (GOLD analysis project Ga0325414, IMG submission 206183) | Populus deltoides microbial communities from Bellville, Georgia, United States - Leaf-PdKOR-R3 | ecosystem: Host-associated > Plants > Phyllosphere > Phylloplane/Leaf | place: USA...
GATCTAACAAAACATCCTTGGATCTTCGTAAATGGTCATGATTTAGGTTAAACTATATTAGATTTTGATTTTTGTTAAATTGTGTTCGAGAAGAGAGATAAATTATGTACAGAGAGAGAAATTTCGTTAAACTAATGTCATTTGTGGTTGTTACAAAACATCTTTAAATGCTCTTACATGATTTTGATTTTGGTTAAACTATATTATATTTTAATTTTGGTTAAAAAGTATTCGAAAAGAGAAAAATTGTGTTAAAGTAATATGTCATATGTGGTTGTTTATGTTATATTATTATATACGAGGATATATTTATTTTTAATTCAAATTGAAATATTGCATTGATCTAAAATATAAATTGTAATTTATAAAAGAATAAAGACAAATTAAAAGATAACCAAACCATAGATTAATTAAGACAATTTTCCTTAAAATAAATGAAAACATATAAAATAAAAGGAAGATAATGTAAAATATTTGTATGTGCATCGAAATTTTCCTTTAACTATAAAAATTAAGATTTTATTTTGGTATTTAATTAATATTAACATTTTTTTAATTTATCATTTTATATATATATTTTTTAATTATTTTATAAAACATAAATAATATCTCTTATATTAGAAATTGAATTGAAACACTTATAAATAACTAGTAACGTTCTAAATGAAAAAAAAATTAAAAGTATGATAATAATTACTTTTCAAATGTTTTGTCTCATAAATACATTAAAATAATATATATATTTTTATTTTTTATAAATTATTTTTCACATCAAAACAATATAAAAAAATTAATTTCAAATATCAAAATTTTTTTTAAAATACAATTTCAAATATGTTTTCAAATATGATAAAGCTAGAATTAGCATAAAACAGTAATCGGAACATTCCATGTTAGGAGGCATCTTACACATCTGAATAATAAATAGATATATTCCCAAAATAAAAATGTTACATAAAATCGTGAGAAAATAAATAAACAAATAAATTAAAAGTAAAAGTAAATCCATAACAAAATTCACATGGTAGCTTTTTTACATGCAGATAGCAAAAACGAGACTGAGAAGGGAAAGGGGCGTGGATATTTTCATTAGTTGACCTCTTGACTGATCACCATCTCTCACCAAACTCCCACGCCCCGCCCGCCCTATTTCCATGACTCTTACTTGCTAATATATTATCTGTCTCGGTCTTCTTTCTCTATTTTAACGGAACTATCTCTTTATAAACAAAAATCCTCTCCCTTGAAAGCTGATTATTGTTCCCTCTCTCTCTTCCTTTCTCTTCTGTAATTTGAGCTACGAAAAGAAATGGCTGAATCGGTGGAGTTACCAAGTCGGTTAGCGATCCTTCCGTTTAGAAACAAGGTTCTTTTACCTGGTGCCATAATTCGCATTCGCTGTACTTCTCCCAGCAGGTACTCATTTTCTTTTACTCTCTCTCTCTCTCTCTTTTTAATTTAGAACTACACTTATGGATTCAAGATTCTATATATTCGGAATTTTATAAATTATTCGGTTTTTCTTCATGATGAATTGCGTGATTATTTATTTATATTTTTATAAATTGATTGTTTTCGATGAATTTTAGTGTGAAATTGGTAGAGCAAGAGCTTTGGCAGAGAGAAGAGAAGGGGTTGATTGGTATTTTGCCAGTCAGGGACGCTGCTGCTGCTTCCTCGTCGGAGACAGCATCTGCGGGCCCAACGTTATCCCAAGGCAAAACTCGTGATCCTTTTGTTTTTTTAATCTCTCTTTTTGGTAGCGTTTGACTTATTTTTTGTTATATATAAATTGAAGAGAAATATGATTTGTTTAGGTGTTGGTAGTGATTCCAGCGAGAGAAGCTCGAAAACTCAAGCCAGTACCTCGTCGGATAATGTCAAGCTTGATGGGAAACACCAACAGGAAGTTTTTCACTGGCATAATAGGTTTATACTTTAATTCCAAATTCAAGTTCATTGTTTTTGCTGTTTTTAAATTCTAAGTTGAAGTAAAAGTAGCGACAATGGTTGGTGAGTTCCTTTTAGGGGAGTGGCGGCTCGTGCTTTGCATCTTTCTAGAGGAGTGGAGAAACCTAGTGGGAGGGTGACGTACATAGTTGTTCTTGAAGGCTTGTGCAGATTCAACCTCAATGAACTTATTACGAGAGGGACTTATTATACTGCACGGATATCTCCACTTGAAATGACAAATGCTGGTATGTTTTGAATTAATTTCTATGCTTTCCGCATGCATTGATACTGAGTCATATAGCACTAATGTGTTCTATATAGTGTCGTTGATCAGTGTGCTGAATTATTTCCTCTCTCTTGATATTTTATTAGAGCTGGAGCAAGTGGACCAAGATCCTGATTTTATAGCACTGTCTCGCCAGTTCAAAGCAACTGCAATGGAGCTGATTTCTGTTCTTGAGCAGGTAATTTTTCTGTTGTGATATTTGGGGATTAAATTATGAAATGCAATGCACCACCCTGTTGATATGTGAGCCTTGTCATGGTAAGATGTGATCGTTGGCAAATTAATCAGTAAATTGAATGCGTCTCCTTCAAGAGCGTTGATTCTTTTATTACTTGAAAAGAATTAGCTCCTTCATATTGTTTTTCATGTTTGTTGTCATTCTGTCACTGATTGTTGTTTCATTTTCTGCTTTTAGAAACAAAAAACTGGTGGGAGGACAAAAGTCCTTCTGGAGACAGTTCCTGTTCAGAAATTAGCAGATATATTTGTTGCTAGCTTCGAGATAAGTTTTGAAGAGCAGCTATCTATGCTGGATTCAGTTGATCCAAAAGTAAGACTGTCAAAAGCTACTGAGCTGGTTGATCGACATTTACAGGTAATCAGTTCATCCTCTGATAAACATATAATGCTTTTACATGAAATGTTCTTGATTATCCCTCCAGCCTTCAAAAAGTCATGTTTTAATGTTTATTTGTGACAGTCAATACGTGTGGCAGAGAAGATCACGCAAAAGGTTGAAGGACAATTGTCAAAATCACAGAAAGAGTTCCTTCTGCGTCAGCAGGTTAGCTTTTCTTCTTAGGTAGTATAATATGTAGGGTACATAATATGCAGGTACTGTAGCATATTTGAAGCATCTACTATGGAAATGAGAGCCTTGTTTTCTGGTTTCAATCGTGCAATTTAAATGTTGTTAGATGTAAGCTATTGTAGATGCAAGCTATGCTTTAACCAATTAGCAGAGCTTCTTAGGAGGATTCATGCTACTATCAGTGATAAGCATTTTTTTTTCCTGTGGGGGATGGAGGTTCAGGAAATCTACAAGTCCTGTCATTTGGATTTAATTTGAAGTGTTTTTTTATTTTAAATAAAGATAAAAGTGGAAGTCTAGTTGTTCTACTGTGTTAACTACACTATATTTTCATCTTTTAAGTTCATTATTCAATGTAGCATTTTATAGCTGTATTTGGAGAGAGTGTTATGATAATTTAGTTTTTACATTTGCAAGATCCCCCAAAGTTATTTTGTGATTGAAGGGGCCTGAAAGGCTCCTTAATGGAAGGGTCTCTTTTGGGTATTAAATTGACATCGACTGGTGTAGCTGATGTGGAACTTTTCATGTTAGTTTTGTATGTAATGGACCAATGGTTATAGACAAAGATGCGAAGTGCTATCAGGCTGTGTCTCATGCTTAATATTTAGAAGTGTGTGGCTGATTTCCTTGCTAAGATGGGTTCTCACCAGGCTGCTTTGGAGACTCAGTGGATGACCTATCCTCCTGGTCTGCATAATCGCCTCCTTGGTGACTTGGTTGGGGCTGTTTCTGTTAGGCCTTAGTTTGCTTCTTCTTTTCTGCTGTTTTTTTTTTTTTTTTTAAAAGTATGGCTGCAGCTATTCAGTAAATTATTTGCTTGTAGAAAATTTTTTTTTAAATCTCAGCTAGATACTATAATTGTTATAATTTTTGAGCTAATCCATTTGATATATGTTCTAGATGAGGGCTATAAAAGAGGAGCTTGGTGACAACGATGATGATGAGGATGATGTAGCTGCCCTAGAAAGGAAGATGCAAAGTGCAGGAATGCCTTCAAATATCTGGAAGCATGCCCAAAGGGAGTTGAGGTATGTGGTTTTGGATCACAATTTTTGATTGCTGGATTTAATGTGGCAATAAAAGTAGTTGATTCTTATCTAGCCAAGGATTTTACTAAAACCACATGTTGATGCAGTGTTAAAATATCATTACTTTGGAAAGTTTGTGTGGAGAAATGTTATCAGTTTCATATGTAGATGACTCGGTTTAGAAATCTCTAAAGTCCAAGACAACTTTTATGAAGACTTGATTGTGTTAGAAAACTTCAATGTCAACATGTACATCTGAGAAAACATCTACAGACATTCCAATACATTTAGTGTGGTAACGATTGTGCAAACCCTGACACCAAGCTATACTCTGAATCAATGTTTTTTGATGCTGGTTGGACTACCGAAGCTTTAGTGTTACCCATACATAGAGGCTAGGTGGATCATTCTTGCTGACCCATTGGGCAGCTGCATTTCTAACATCTCAATGGAATATCATAGTGCTGAAAGAGGTCCTTATCCTAATTAGATTTATTTTCAATACGATACTTGCAATCATAAAATTTTGTGGTTCCTGTGTTTTACGTGCATTTCCTCTGGAAAGATTTAGACTTCATTTGAATTTGAGTCTTTCCTGCTCAGAAGTGTTCTAATGCAAGACTGGATTTTGTATTCTGGAGTCTTGAATTTTCTGTTCATCCTCTTCTATATTTACGCTTTTTTTTCTCTGTTTCAGGAGGCTTAAGAAAATGCAACCTCAGCAACCTGGATATAATAGTTCACGCGTTTACTTGGAGCTTCTTGCTGACCTGCCCTGGCAGACAGTGAGTGAAGAACATGAATTGGATCTAAAAGCTGCAAAAGAACGTCTTGATAATGACCACTACGGTCTAGTCAAAATCAAGCAACGTATTATTGAATATCTAGCTGTTCGCAAGGTGACATATTTAAATGTTGTTTCCTTGAGTGCCTTTAAAATTTTAAATTTCAATTGAATTTTAGTCTTGATTTATTTGTTTCGACTGCAGCTTAAACCAGATGCAAGAGGTCCAGTTTTGTGCTTTGTTGGCCCACCAGGTGTTGGAAAGACATCTCTGGCTTCGTCTATTGCTGCTGCCTTGGGCAGAAAATTTGTTCGTATATCCCTTGGTGGCATTAAGGATGAGGCTGATATTAGAGGGCACAGGAGAACATACATCGGAAGCATGCCGGGGCGTCTTATTGATGGAATAAAGGTACAGTGTGTTTTTTGGATTATATTTTTCCAATCTTTGCTGTCTCTTGTCAATATCTTTTTTGGTACACAAGCCTCCAGAATGTATTTTCATTAGGAAAATAATTTCCAAGTGGGGTAGCTGGAAGTTTTCTATTATGCTAGGGCATCAGATATTTATGCCCCAGTAATTTCCATATAGCTATCTCACACAAACTAGTTTTTCATTAATCGCTATCTATTTATGACTGAAATCTCACACATAAAAGATTTGCCTTAGTTCTAGAGGAGAAGGCCTAGTTGCTTTAATTCCAATCAAAAAGTTCTTTTTGATTGAAATAGTTCTCTCATCATACAACATATGGGCACCTTAAATTCTGTCACAAGGAATGCAAAAATCTGAAGTTCGTTCTTTTAGATTGGTGTGATTAGTGGGAGATTATTGTCCTTTCTTTAATGATTGATGACATGTAGAGGAAATGAAATACACTTTCCAACTGGTCTTTAATTTATACAAATAGATTTATCCGTAGAAGGAAAAAAAATCAGGGTTGCTTTGATCAGTAACACAGCCATTGGCCCAGTTCATACTCCCTGATTTGTGCCAAGAATGTGATGCTGATGGATTTTGAATAGACAAATGATCTAAACTGAAGAAGGCTCAATTAATTTTCATGCTTAACCATGGAATTATGCATCTATTTATGTACAGTGTGTGTCCTGACTCCAGGAACCATGTGGATTTACTTAATTTGAGCTTTGTCTCCTCTCTTGCAGTTTTTCTTTAGAGTTATTTTTAGTTAGGATAATACAGCAAGTTGATAATTGTGACCTTCTGTATTCATGTTCCCGTTTTAGTGTTTTATCTCCTTCTGAACATGATCTCTCACATGAGGTAGCATAGAACTTGGGTGTAAATTAGATCATTCACTTGCTTACCATCCTGCAATTGATTTTTTTGTTGCACAAGAGTTGAATTTTGAAGTTATGAGCCAAATTCCTCTTTGCAAACAATTGCAAACAAAGATCATGTGACCAAGTTAGTGAATGATTTTATGTTACTTTTCTGGTATTTTTGGCTTTAGAGAGTGGGTGTTTGCAATCCTGTGATGCTGCTGGATGAGATTGACAAGACAGGTTCTGATGTGCGTGGGGATCCAGCTGCAGCTCTGCTGGAGGTTCTTGATCCTGAACAGAATAACACATTCAACGATCAGTATCCTTTTTTTGGCTTCAGGATGTCTTTCACTGAATCTTGGTTTTGTCTCACTGGGCATGCATTTGCATCCCTAAAGTTTAATTCCATATACATATGATATAAATCTAAAGTTTTCATCACTAATGTTAATAATGCAAATTCTATTTATTTTTCTTTTTATAGGACCAGGAGAAAATTTTAAGGCATGAAGTTCATTTGGAGGTGTTAAAATTTAGATCTGATTGATGCCATTAAATCTATACGAGTAAAATAACATCTCTCTAATGATAAGTATGTCATAATGGTTCTACCTTAACTTAAGGACTGTAGCTATCTGAATGTTCCATTTGACCTTTCAAAGGTGATTTTTGTGACAACTGCAAATAGGATGCAGCCTATTCCTCCACCGCTCTTAGACAGGATGGAAGTCATTGAGTTGCCTGGATACACACCTGAAGAAAAGCTTAGAATAGCAATGCAGTATTTGATTCCAAGAGTTTTGGATCAACATGGGCTGAGCTCTGAGTTCCTTCAAATTCCAGAGGTAGTGAATTTATTGCTTGACCGATGTTAATAATTTACAAGGATACCTTCTTAATTTATTGTTATCAATTTCATGCTTAAGGACATCCTTTTCCTTCACAATTGCAGAATAATGCTTGTTTGTGAGATGAAATTTATTATTTTCTTATTCTCACACAATTCAATAGTCAAGCATTTCATATTGGAGCGAACAATTTTTTATTTGAAGGTCATCTATGGAAGTACTCCTATTTTTCCTTCATTAATATTTATTGTTGAAAGTTGTCAACCAGTTACTTCATTAGTCATCAAATGCGTGGAATGATGTGGTTATTTATTATCTATCAAAGGATATCATCCAATCATTGCATTTCTATCTTTCTAAGTTCTATATCCACTCGTTGCATTTTATTTCGCTGAAGTAATTCATCCAATAGTGATCTATGAATGCTGGGATGCTATGGTAATTGTGATAAGAATGAAGTATTTGAGTGATTAGAAGGAGAGGCAGACAAAAGTTTGAAGTGAAAAATACAGATTTAGAATCATGACAACTCACTGAAAGTGGGATGGGATCCGTGCAGTTACTCCATCTTGTTTGGGATGGAGATGAGTTGAATTCAGCATCACCATCTGGCTAACATAATACTTTTGAAATTGTCTGGTCTCACATATGACCAACTAATAACTTCTTCCCAAACTAATGTGAATCCATGTCTTCAATATCTTCCCTCTTTAGAATTATGAAGAAAATGAGAAAAAAAAGAAGATAGGAATCGGTGAGAAATTTTCTGGACAAGATATTGCATATTCTGTAATAATCTGCACATAAGTTGTTAATGAATATACATCCTGATAGCCTTTCCAACATATTGTAGGGTATGGTGAAACTTGTCATTCAGAGATACACAAGGGAGGCAGGTGTACGGAATTTGGAGAGGAACTTGGCTGCCTTGGCTCGTGCTGCAGCTGTGAGAGTTGCAGAGCAAGAACAAGCTGTCCCGTTGAGCAAAGATATGCATCAGCTTGCTTCACCATTGCTGGACAACAGACTCGCTGAGGGAGCTGAAGTGGAAATGGAAGTTATACCAATGAATGAAAACAGTCATGAGATATCAAACACATTCAGCATCGCCTCTCCTTTGGTTGTGGATGAGCCTATGCTGGAGAAAGTACTTGGGGTAATATTTCTTTTCAGTGTTTCTTGATTTTCAACGGGATGATTTATGTTTGAATGCTTCTGATCTTTTATGCATTATTCAAGTTTATTTTAATGGGTTTGAGCTTTGTGATAACCATCTGCTTAGCAATTAGATCCAATTGGTTTACTATTGTACATAAGGGTGTTAATCTTTTCTTGCTGGAACCTAACTGTGAAGATGTTCTTTACATTGATTATTCATGGGTTGCTCGCTTGGATGATCTTAAAAAATACTTTGACATTTGGTTATGCTTTGGTGGTTCCTTTTTCCAAATTGAGAATGCTGAGTATTATTGTGGTTTGGGCATTTCAGTACTTTGATAGAATTGGCATGTGCCAAAAGTCATGCATGACAGCTACACTGCTGGCATCATGTTGTTTGTTTTGTCATGCGTTGAGGAAGTTCAGCTTGCTCAACCTTCCATCATGTGTCAGATTTTGAATTATAGCATGATCTCATATTTCCTTGCTGTTGCTATGCCTTCCCATGCATTGTGTGGTCTGAAGCTAAATTTTGTGTTGACCAAATACAATGGTTTCCCAATTACATAATGCAGGCGGTAAGGTCTGTTGTAATTTGACCACTTCTGAGGATCTTTTACTTTGATGCAGCCTCCACGTTTTGATGACAAAGAAGCTGCAGAGCGTGTTGCATCCCCAGGGATATCAGTTGGGCTTGTCTGGACTGCCTTTGGCGGAGAGGTTCAGTTTGTGGAGGCTACAGCAACGGCTGGAAAGGGTGAATTACATCTTACTGGACAACTTGGTGATGTAATTAAAGAATCAGCACAAATAGCACTGACATGGGTAATTCAAAAATTTCCCGATCATCAGTTCGTTCTTTTTAGGATTATGAAATGAATAATCATCACTATTGATGAAGGCCAAGCTTTAAATTGCTTTTAAATCATCTATGAAATGCTCATTTGCCCTACATTCAAGGGTGTAGCATCTTTCTCTGTTTGAAATGCATTATTGGAAATAAATCACGTTAAAATGAGATGTTATGCAGAAAATAATCCTGTTTTCTATTAATGGGTTTTTTCTCTCTCGAGATACTTGTGTTATTGAGTCTTCTATGATGTAGGTACGAGCGAGGGCAACTGATCTTAAGTTGGCAGCTGCTAATGAAACCAATTTCCTTAAGGGTCAAGATGTTCATATACATTTCCCTGCTGGTGCGGTACCGAAGGATGGACCCTCAGCTGGTGTGACATTGGTAACAGCTCTGGTTTCACTGTTTAGTCAGAAAAGAGTAAGAGCAGATACAGCTATGACTGGGGAGATGACTTTGAGGGGCCTTGTACTTCCCGTTGGCGGTATCAAGGATAAGGTATAGTCTCTTGATTAGCTGGTACTTGTTATTTTTATCCATTAAAAAAGAGGATCCTCAATGTGGTGTGGCATGATAGAGCTGTTGGTTTAACCTCGAGCACTGCCGTTTCTTTCTTTATTTTTTTTCCCCTCAAGTTGAACCCTATACCACAACAAACAACATTTGTTGGCATCTTTTTTCCATTTAAAGCTTAATAAATGGAGTTCTCATGCCACGTGACGGGTTGCTCTTTTTGAATTATAATTAAGACCTTATATATACTTTTGTTGACCTGTGAAACATCTTGACTTGTGTGCTTGTTGGAAACGTTAACATTTTTGTTAACATTTTTGCAGTTTTATGTGGTCGTATCTGTTCTTGCTGCAAATGCAAACACATTTGCTGTTATTGTGTTTTCATACATATCATATTTGTGTTGGATTGTATTGTGACTTCTAATTTAGGTTTTAGTTTTATGCTTGATCTTCTTCCTATAATTGGCAAATAATGGTCTGTTCCATTCAAATTATTAGGATCACCCAAAACTTATTCTGTGTTCATTGACAGCTACCTGGCTAAGCTGTTGGGAATGCTGATTGATAGTCTCATGCCAAATTCTGTTACATTTCTTAAGAAATTCAAATCTTATTGTAAAATGGAGTGTGGTGACTGGAAAGTTTTGTAGTTGGCTGGGGATGTAACCGAAATCTTGTGCTTGTTATGTCATATATGCATGTTTAATTTGATAGCTTTTAGCTCGCATATTATGGCATATTTGATTAATGGACACACGGTATCAGTTGTAAAAATTATGGACTATAATCATTAGTTTGTGTGGAACACCATCTGCTTAGGCGCTCAGCATCTCTCATGTGTGGCATGCTTATATCAGAGGTGCAGTTTCTTAAATTGTTCTCTTGCAGATATTGGCAGCACACCGTTATGGCATCAAGAGAGTGATTCTGCCACAGAGAAATTTGAAGGATTTGGTTGAAGTACCGGCAGCTGTGCTTGGCAGTCTTGAGGTAATGTTTCTGTTTGAAGCATATTGTTTATCTGCTTTATCAGTCCATGTTGAACAGAGATTTACTGGTCTACCATGGAACCGCAGTGTCCTTTCTTGTCCTCTTTTTGGTTCATTTACCCCTCACTTTCCTGGCCATGTTAAAAGGAATTTAGATGGAAGATATATTCTGTTGCTTAAAATGATGGCTTGGCATTTGTGAATTCATTGGTAGCGTGGAAACAATTTTCTCTTGAATGTGCTTTTTGAGATGAGCACAGGTCAATTGCCAGAATTTCCATATTCATCTAATTTGCGCTTTGGGAAGAGTCTGATCATATGTTCGAGTGCTTATCTCTCACATTAAGAGATCTCATCTATTTAAGTTTTCCCACCGTAAGAAACTTAAGCATGGTGGTCGATGGTGGATATTTGTTGTGATGCTTGCCTCACCTGTATGCATCGAACTCTCATCTTGACAGATTTTACCAGCTAAGCAAATGGAAGACGTATTGGAGCAAGCATTTGAAGGTGGTTGTCCGTGGAGACAACACTCAAAATTATGACAACCCCCTAGGCATGTATCTAACCAATCCCTGGTGACGTGGTCGTCTGGCTTGTCCCACATCCAATTGCAGACAGAGTTCATATTTATTCCGCCGCTGCCATTGTAATCGGAGACCAAAAGGAGTGCTATAAGCCCTACTGGTCAGTGCTCGAAGAAGGAAAAAGGCAAGTTCAATTGCTGGGACCTTAACATTTGTAATCTTTGAGAAAAGTTTTCATGAATCCAGTCCTTTCCCCCCTTTCACGTGGCTGTATTCATAGCGGGTAAGCCACCGCTTTCCTATTATTTCCGCACCCTTCCATGTTTCTTCTGTCTGATTATAAAAATTGTGTACAAGTTATTTATATAATGGAGCCAGGCAACGCCAGACATTTAATTAAATGGAATGGTGATCGTAAGTTGTAAATTTGTTCGGAGGCTTGCCCAACAGGTTTAATAAAGTTTCTGATCATGTCAGCAAACTTGTATATTGTTTGGAATTGTAGTTGCGGTTTAAAGTATTTTTTATTTAAAAATACATTAAAATAATATTTTTTTTATTTTTTAAAAAATATTTTTAATATCAACATATCAAAACGATCTATAAATGTTAAAAAAATAATTTTAAATAAAAAAATTAATTTTTTTAATAACACCGGTCAACCTGCATTTCTAAACACGGCCTAATGGTGTGTGGGCTATACGTGAACGAACCTCTACATCTATCTTCAATGACTAATAGCGTAAGGGTAGCTTGTGTTTGATAGACTTTGGAAAATATTCAGCTGAGATGCAGTGGAGTGGCAAAAGTTTTAAAATCCAAGGCTCGAGGCTTGGCTAGGTAAAAATCCAGTAATACTTGGGTGATTATTGTATGAGGTGGTTTTATGTGGAGGACGCAAGACAGTCCTCGTAACTTGCTTTCCGTTCTATCTATCAACGTATAACACAAGGTAGATCTGCTGCATGATTTGATCAAGTACTTGAGGTTTCAACCAAAATTGTTTGTTTTGGAGGTGCAATCTCAAAAATCTGGGACTCTACACTGGACTTCCGTTGTGCTATAATATCACCGCATTATCAATCGAGGGTCTCAATGTTATCACCAACATCAGAAAAGAGAAGAAGCTCTGCTCAGTGCCTGCAACGGCATGCAAAATGAAGGAGAACACGAGAACTCTCAAACAAATCTTCTAATTATTTGTGTTATTTTCAATGCATACGCTTTTGTCACATGACCTTTAACGATCAGGATTCATGCAAGACGCTAGTGAATTCAAAACAGTCATTCAAATGGTCTGGCTATCTAATCAACAGTCTCAATTCACTAGAGAGCAATTCCATTTGTGTTTTAAGAAACAGATTTATCAGTTGGAAGGAAACATCATCCTGAGCAGAGAGGTGTCTTGAAGGAAGGGAAAAAACATTGGACTTCTTGTTTATAAGGCTTTATTTAGATCTCTGGAAATCACAGCAAAAACATATCTTGGCAGAGCTTATCAGTTATAGAGACAAGATCAAACAGACAGGGAAGAATTGTGAGAAAAACTGAAGACAGGACCACAATGACCATCAGCCTACCAATGCAGAGTTGAGAGCACTGTGAACATCAATACCAATCTGTGCCTCAGCTTTCTCCAACTCGGTTGTAGCTGAGCTGAGCTTCTGTGTGAAATCTGCTAGCCCCTTTTGAACCAAGTTCTGATCAATGTGGTCAATTGGAACAGCCTCAACAACAACTATATCAGCAACCGAGTTTGCGTGGACAAAGACAAACCCACTGCTAAGGAAATATTTTTTCACATCATTTCCTTCATGGACTGATAAGACCCCAGGCTTCAGTTCTGCAATAGTGGGTACATGACCTGGCAAAACACCCATTTGCCCAGTTGTTGCTGGTATAATGACCATGTCAACCTGCATCACATCAATAAGCATGATGATTATGAACGTATATGAATTGAAAAAAGGCCTGTACATGAGCTGCAAACGTTTGGGAATCCCTCCATTCCATATCTAGGGTACAGCATGCAGATTAACAATCCTCTTAACATGCTGATGCAAGCACACCAATGTACCATCTGATTGTTTTCCATACAAAAGCCGAAATCAAATTGCTGGGAAGTACATCATGCTATAAGAAGGTTCAAACAAAGACTATGGTTATGACTGGGTGTGAAAATGTAGAAGATCAACTTAAACACTCCACCAAGCACATCAAAGGGCTTTGGTTTGTTTGGATTATAATTTTTTGACTGTAATCACTCTCCTCTAACATAGAAGCACGATCAAATTTTTATTTCGTCTCCTGCGTTCTCTTCTTAAAGTGAATGGCTAACTTAATAGTAAGAACAACTTCAGTGGGTGAGAAATTAGAAAGCACATGCACAAAATTACAAGCAGTCACTGACTGAATCACAGGGAGTTCAGACACATACAAAAGCCTAAAGAGGTAAAAGGCAGACGGGCAAGACAAAAAACATAGACAACTGATCATGCACTGTCATGTGTTAAACCACGCTTGACTAGGCATGTCGCCTTTTTATCCCCAATGCTACTGTTAACCTCATCATGAATTACTGGAGTCGACATTGGAGTGCATGTGGTAGAAAAGGGAACAACTTGTTTTAACTCTAAATGGTTCATTTCAAAGCTTGCACTCTATACCTGGAGAGACGAGATTCAGGGACAGAACAAAAATGCAATAGAAGAAGAAAAGGGAGTTGGACAAGGAGAAGAAATAAGAGGTTGGACTCACTGGGAAGTTTTAAGAGACGTTGGACACTGCCCCTGTCAGTACCAGAGGTACCAAATTCTGGTCAAGAAAGAACCTCAAGATACTTTACTTGTCTCAATCAAGAATATCAGTAAACTAAATAACAGATTGATTGAATTGGGGCTACATGGACAGTGACTGCTCTATCAGCATAACCATGAAGATTTCAAATCAATGCTGCCCCAAACTAACCCAACATCATATGCAGTTTCACAATAAAAATAAACTCAAAGCTGAGTGAAGAAAAAGACATCCCAGTTTACTCATTGTCAGCAACGTATCTAGATCAAAAGATGATCCTAAAGCCAAATGTGAACACAAACAAACAACTCTAATTTCATAAGCCTTTTAGATCATTAAAGTGAAAATTGAAGGTGCTGCAAGGCACATAAATGAAAAAAAAAAAAAACAGAATAAAAGTCAAAGAAAGGAATATAGCGACCAAGATACAAGATGGTACACAGAAAACCCCCCCTACTCAAACCTCTAAACTTACAAAATCTAACCAAAGAAAGCAGGACATGGATTTCACGCTATAACTCTTCTAACATGCAAGCCAATGTGTGCATCAAAAAAAGAAAAAATTCAAGCCAAAATACCCGCCCGCAAACGAATACCATCCGGTACGCCAAACTTTAAACTAGTTTACTTAACAAAAAAATCCGGTCTTAGTTAAGCTAAAATATTTATACTGCTAAAATATCTGAGATCGATCGCATAATTAAAAAAAAATCCAATCAAATAAACCCCAAGGGAAACAACAACGGAAACAAATTTCAGCTCGATAAAAGAAAATCCCAAATCAAAATGATAAACAAATTACTCAAATCAAATGCTATAATCTCCAAATCCAAAGAAAACCCATGTGGATTAATACACACAAAAAAGAGAGGCAAAACCCCACATAAGAAAATAAAAGGAAGAAAACAAACCTCCTTGGAGGTGAGCTCTGATGCATATGGAAGAACAAAATTGACAGTGATCTTAGAAGGAATAGTAGATGGAGTAGGAGGACGAGGCTTCATAAAAGCCGATGGAGTCTTAGGTGGATCAATGTTTGGGGACACTTTTTTCCATGATTCAATAAATGCTGAGTCCTGGACGGGTGTGTCTGGCAAGTTCGTCGACATGGGTCGAGCCCCCATCACCCTAATCGGTTGTTGAGTGGTGGCGATGGATCGAGTCAGTAAGCGTGATGCTTGGCGTAACATGGTTGCTGCTGACGGCTGCTTTTGGAAGAAATAAAGGTCGGCCTGTGTCTCTGAGGAAGGAATTGCCGAATAGTGGAATTGCTAGCCTACTGCTGTAAGTTACTTTCCACCAGTGGATTTTATCTCACGTGCCTCGCGCGTGAATCTTATAGGGATTATTGTGCAGGTTCTAGGAGCCTAGAGACTGAAGAGGAATTGAATAAACACTTGAGGGCTTAAACATAATTTATTAATTTATCTTAAATTCTCGGTTATATAGTTTTTTTTTTTAAAGAACTTGTCGATGCCCAAGATAAACAAAAGGATATGCGATATCATTGTATTTTCTTGATAAAAGGATTTATAACATAATTGGAAATGGTATAAAGGCCGACATTTTTTACAAAACAACCATTAGAGCTCAAGGATCAGGATGATCGAAATCTTGGGAATTGCTTAATGGGCTTAGAACGCTTCATGGGCTGAATGATCTAATGAATGATTTTCTTGTTTAAGGTTGACTATTATTTTTCCTATTTTTTAGACAAGAACCGGGGCTGAAGAATAGCATTTAAAGAACACGTTTTTTT
>Ga0325414_1003884_pt1 | contig 15596 bp, 12 predicted proteins | sample PopdelMetagenome_8_FD_206183 | JGI IMG/M metagenome (GOLD analysis project Ga0325414, IMG submission 206183) | Populus deltoides microbial communities from Bellville, Georgia, United States - Leaf-PdKOR-R3 | ecosystem: Host-associated > Plants > Phyllosphere > Phylloplane/Leaf | place: USA...
GCTAGACGTTTTCAATTAGAAAATAATATCTCTAATTATTCTCAATGTAGTCTTTCCATTCAGGATTATTACTCTGGTTTTCAAAATTTATAGGCAGAATACACTAATATTATTTATGCCAAAATACTTGCCGAAAATCTCTCTTTGTTGTTCAACATGTTCATGAGCAAAGCAAGCGCGATCAATTTTTAATGAAATTGCAATCTGAATTTGAGATTACCCACTCCAATTTAATGATCCGAGATCCTTTACCCTCCTTGGATGTTTGTTTTGGGGAATTACTTCGTGAAGAGTAGTGTCTCTTTACACAAGGCATTTTCAAGTAAGATAATTCAGTTGCAGTTGCTTTTGCTGCTAAGGGAAAAGGAATGGGTCTGAATATGAGCAATATACAGTGTTATAGCTGCAAATAATATGGACATATTGCTAATAATTATAGAAAGAAGTTCTGCAATTATTGCAAACAGCAAGGCTATATTATCAAAGAGTGCCTTTCAAGTTGTGGTGTCTGACAACCCATCTACGACAGCCGCATCTACTACTCTTACTCCTGAATGGTACAACAGATGATTGTTACAACCTTTTCAGCTTTAGGGCTACAAGGTAATAATCCCAATTCTTAATTTTGACTTGTTGATTCTGCTGCCTCAAATCATATGACCAACTTATCTAGTATGCTTAAAAATGTGCATGAGTATCATGGTTCATCACAAATTCAGGTTGCTAATGGTGGTCATATCTCCATTACTAAGGTTGGAGATATCACTCCAACTTTCAAGAATGTTTTTGTATTACCAAAGTTGTCTACTAGTCTTATTTTGGTTGGCCAATTGATGGATGATAACTGTGATGTGTATTTTTCTCGCAATGGTTGTCTTGTGCAGGATCAGGTATCGGAGAAGGTAATAGCGAAGGGGCCTAAAGTTGGGAGATTATTTCCGCTACATTTTTTCATTCCTCATTGTTTGTCTTTTGCTTGTACAATTGTTCAAAATAAGAATGAAGTATGGAATAAACATTTAGGCCATCCAAATTCTATTGTTTTGTCTTGGTTGTTGAATTCTGGTTTGTTAGGAAATAAAACTCAATTTTCTTCTCATGATGTTCTTTTTTATTGTTCTACATGTAAATTAGGGAAGAGTAAAACTCTTCCTTTTTCCTTCCCTTGACAGTCATGCCACTACCAGAAATTCGCTCAATAGCAACGGATTTACCGATTGAATATTTTTGTCAGTAATTTGAGTTCGAAATTACCGACAAAAACTTTTCCGTCTGTAATTCGGTCGGTAACTATCGATGGAAAGTGTCCGTTGATAGTTATCGACTGAATTACGGATGGAAAACATTCCGAATTAAAAAAGGCGGGTAGTTGACGTGGAGGTTTTGGCGGGGTTATTTTTACCGATAGAATCATCGAAGGATTCAAAACGACAGCCTCGTACAGTGACGTGACCGGTTCGCCGTTTAAAATGCCGACGCAATCACCGAGGGATTCGAAATGGTAGATCCGTACGGTGACGTGACCGGTTCACCACTTGAAATGCTGACGGAATCATCGAGGGATTCGAAATGGCAGATCTGTACGGTGACGTGTCGATTTTTTCATCAGAATAGCCGATGGAATCACCAACAAAAAATTCATCGGTGAAACCGTCGAAAAAAGTTAATATATGCCCTCTCTGCCGACCCTCTCCTCCCTTATTTCTCCTTCTTCTTCCTAATCCCAACTCTCCCAATCTGCAAACAACCAGCCCCTGCCTCCCCCCCCAAACAAAAATCTCCATCATCTCAGCACAACAAGTTATATTTCTTGAAGTTTTGTGGTCACAGCATCTGTGTTCTGATTTACCGACGGGTGTTATCAATTTTTGTAAGTAATTATATCTTTTTAAATTTTAACATTTAAATGTCAATTTTTTTTAGTATATGTATTTTGTTAGTAGATGTACATGTTTTATTGTTATTTCTCAAACAAACTTGTAGTATATGAATGTATAATTCTATACCTGTTATGGTTTGTTTTAGATTTTGTAAGATTGTATTTGTTTATAAATTGTTAAAACTTTATGGAATTACCGAATTACATGTGCTGTTTTGAAATAATTAATAGCTTGCTTAATAGTTCTGTTTAAAGTTTTATCAATGGTATTGCAGAGTGGTAATTTCCGTAAATTTAAAGTTTGATAAATGATAATGAATATTTAATATTTATGAGAAGTTGTGATTGGTTTGTTGGATAATCTTGAGGTAAAGTAATATTTTTGCAAGTTTATTTACCTAACTTAGTTAATTAATACATGATGTCATCATAATTTTATAGAGGTTAGATATAAGTCATGGATGATCATTCATGGATATATTGAGATTCACCCCAAGGATTGTGGATGATTGATTATTGTAACGGGGTTCAGGGTTTTATTAATTTCGCAACATCTATTCCCAGAAATTTTACTGGAGGCGGTATTAGGTGTCCATGCAGGAAGTGTCAAAATAAAAAATATCTGCATCTAGATGTTGTAATGATGCATCTTCTACACAAAGAGTTTATGGAGAATTACCAGTGTTGGTATGCACATGGAGAAGTATTTGTTAGTAAGAGGAGAATGGGAGAAATGGTGGTTGGGTCAACTTCTAGTGCTAGCAACGTGTATGAAGCGGCAAATGACAACACCAATCCTTACAAAAATATGGTTATGGATGCAATGAGAATGAATCAAGGTAATGTCAGTCAATGTCCAATCATAGAAGAATAACCTAATGCAGATGCAGCTAGGTTTTTTGATTTGTTGAAAGATTCTGACGAACCATTATGGGATGGTTGCACAAACCATAGTAAATTATCGGCTGTAGCACAGGTATTTCACCATCAAGTCAGATCACGGGTTGAGTGAGGCCGGGTATGACAAAATTATTGAATGGGCGAGAAGCATTTTACCTGAAGGGAACAGGCTGAAAGAGAACTTCTATGCTGCGAAGTCCATGATGAAACCCCTAGGTTTAGGATACCAGAAAATTGACATGTGCCCTAACTTCTACATGTTATACTACCTTGAAAATGATGAGATGACCGAGTGCATGACATGTGGGCATTCCCATTACAAACCTAGAACTAGCAGGGGAAAGACTCTAGTGGCATATAAAAAACTTAGATACTTCCCGATCATACCTAGACTGCAGAGGTTATTCACGTCACCAAGGACTGCTGAGCACATGACATGACACCAAGCACATGATGCGGTTGATGGAGTGATGGTGCATCCTTCTGACGGCGAAGCGTGGAAATGCTTTAATAGTGTTCATCCTCACTTTTCAGCTGAATTAAGGAATGTGCGTCTTAGGTTGTGTACAGACGAATTCAACCCATTTGGGTCATTTGCTGCTCCTTATTCTTGTTGGCCGGTCATACTCACAGTTTATAACTTGCCACCGGGAATGTGTATGAGGCCGAAGTTCATGTTTTTATCTATTGTCATACCTGGTCCAAGCAGCCTGGGGCAGAATATAGATGTTTGTCTTCGACCGTTGATTGATGAGTTGGCCCAGTTGTGGTCCTCCGGAGCTCTAACTTATGATGTATCGAGGAAACGAAATTTCCTTATGAGGGTGGCTTTGATGTGGACTATCAATGATTTTTCAGCTTATAGAATGCTTTCTGCTTGGAGCACGCATGGGAAACTCGCATGTCCATACTGCATGGAAAACAACAAGGCATTCACGCTAGCAAACAGAGGTAAAGCTTCTTTTTTTGACTGTCATTGTCGCTTCTTGCCACTTAATCACAGGTATAGAAAGAACAGAAAAGATTTCTTTGTTGGCAGAGTTGAAAAAGATGTTGCATCCCAGCGTCTTTCTGGTGAAGAATTGCATGATGTTGTATCAGAGTACAATGACATTGTGTTTGGCCTTCAATCAGGTAAGCAAAAGTTTCATGGTTTTGGTTTGACTCATAATTGGGTAAAGCAAAGTATCTTTTGGGAGCTTCCTTATTGGAAGACCAATCTGCTCCGCCATAACCTTGACGTCATGCACATCAAAAAGAACGTGTTTGAGAATATTTTCAACACTGTCATGGATGTGAAGGGGAAGACAAAGGACAACATTAAGGCTAGATTGGATATAGCTTTATACTGTAACCGTAAAAATATGGAGTTGTTTTATGATGAGTCACGGGTCGCAAAACCAAGAGCAAGCTTCGTGTTAGAGAAAAACACACAACTACTAGTCTACAAATGGCTTAAGAGTCTGTGTTTTCCGGAAGGACATGCATCAAACATATCAAGGCTGGTTAATATAGAGGACTGCAGATTGTATGGAATGAAGAGTCACGACTGCCATGTGTTTATGCAAACACTCATCCCATTAGCTTTTCGTGATTTGTTGCCAAAGGGAATATGGGATGCACTCATGGAGATCAGTCATTTCTTTAGAGATATATGCTCTAGCAAGTTGAATGTTGAGCACATTGAGAGGCTTCAAACGAATATCGTCGAGACACTATGCAAACTTGAGATGATATTCCCTCTATCATTTTTTGACTCAATGGAGCATCTCCCTATACATCTACCGTTTGAGGCAAAAGCTGGAGGACCGGTCCAATATAGATGGATCTACCCATTCAAACGGTTAGATATTATAGTTGCAATGTAATTCATATATAAAAGTATTTTCTATGTTAATTTCTTAATTGAAAATACTTGATTAATTCAATGCAAGTACTTGTTTAATCTCAAGAAAAAGGTTAAGAACAAGTCGCATGTTGAGACTTCGATATGTGAGGCCTATATTGTTGAGGAGATCTCAACATTTATCTCGTACTATTTCGAACCTCATCTGAGAACAAGAATCAATTGCATTCCACGGCATGATGATGGCGGTGAAGTGCCTTCCAGTGGGAACTTGTCAATATTCTCCAATACTGGACGACCCATACCTAAAAATACCATCAGAGGAAGATATTTGTCGGAAATAGAGTTCAAACAAGCACACAACTATGTTCTATTTAACTGTGATGAGCTGAGACCTTTTATTCAGTAAGTTTATATATGTGTAATACTAATTAAACTTTGTTAGTAATATACTGTTAATTATATATTGTAATATCATACACTCATTATCACTTGCAGGCAACATTGACAATATTTGTTCTCCAATAACTCACAGCTGACCAAATCCCAAATCTTTCAATTACAAGATGAACAATTTGCCACGTAGTTCAGAACACATGTAAGCACTATCACAAAATCATTCTAACTTGCAAAATTACTGTACGTATGTATGTCATTACGAGATTCTCGTTCATTTACTGTTTATTGATGTACATTACATACAAGGTTTATCAAATGGGAAGGAGTGCGCTTAAGTCATTGTCTTCACTAAGCCTGGGTCTGAAAGAAAATGTAAGTGCTACAACGAGTATTTTGTCAATGGATATGTTTTCCATACTGAAGAATACGGGCAAGGAAGAAAGAGATACAACAGCGATGTTTGTGTTAAGGGATCCACTAGTAGTGAGTTAGAAGTTGACTACTATGGTAGATTAGAAGAGGTCGTCGAACTGCAATATCATAACGAGCAGAATAGAATGTTTTTATTCAAATGCTATTGGTATGACACGACTAACAGAGGAATCAGAGTTGATCCGAACTATGGTCTGGTCGAAATCAACTCAAAAGCTAGACTTCACAACATAAACGATGTCTTTGTTTTCGCAAAGCAATATCAACAAGTTTATTACACATACACCCCTTCATTTAGAAAGGATCGATCAAGAGTGGATTGGTTATCCGTTTTAAAAACAAAAACCCGGGGTCGTGTCGAGGTTGTTCAGGATGAGAACGAAGACACAACTGTGCGAAATGAAGTCTTTCAAGTTAGTGAATTGGTTAAACCATATCGAGTTGCTCCTTCGATTGAATTGGAAGAAAATTCAAATTTTCATGTTTTCGATGATAGTCTTGTTGATGTTGACGCAGAGGAGTTGAATGCTGTTTTGAGCTCTAGCGGACAAGCAAATATCAATGAAGAAGATGATATCCATATTGAAGATTGCGATGAAGGTCATGACTATTCAATTGATGACGAAGATGAAGAAAATTTTGACTAACTATCAAAATGAAGCCTTGTGGAAAACCCTTTTTTTCATGTAATTTAGATTATGGATGATATATTTTGTAATACGAAATATTTATTACTTGAAATAATTACTTGATATGCCACAATCACCGACGTCCATACCGACATAATAGGTCCATCGGCATTTCATAGAGAGTTCAAAAATAATTACTTGAAATGCCACAATCACCGACGACAATACTGGCGGAATAAGTCCGTCAGCATTTCACAGAGAGTTCGAAAATAATTACTTGAAATGCCACAATCACCGACGCTAATGCCGACAGATACATGTCCATCGGTAAGTTGTCAGCGGGTCAATTTTACTGACAAAATTACCGATGAACTGTGCGAATTCCAAAGGGTGGTGCATTAAATGCATCTCTGACCGCGTCATCTTGTCGACGGAATTATCGACGGACCACGACAAATATGGAGGGTCATTAAAAAATTTGGTGCGAAATTCAAAAATTACCGACAGAATAAATTAAAATAATAATTAATTTTATATCCGTCGGTGAATCCATCAGTAAAACTGCCATATAAGTTCCAGCGACCGCCCCTTCAGTTCAATTTTTCTTCTCCTCCATTTTTCACCTTAAATTTCAATTTTTTTCCTCTCCATTCTTCAAAGCTTTCACCTACAATCTCTAGCAAGTTTTCTTGTGAATCTTCATCAGTTTAAAAGGTATGTGTTTTTTCTATTTCATTTTACTTTAAGGGTTTTTTTTTCTAATTTTCTTTTGTTATGTTTTTTTTTGGTGTATTTTTTATAATGTAGATAAAGTCTTGAATTCAACACATTATTAAAGTAAGCATATTTCATTCCTAAAGTCTATAGTTTTTTTTAAAAAAAAATTTGAATATTTTTTATTGTTGTATTGGCATAATTATTATTAGTTAATTTGTTGAATATTTATTGTTAATGTTGAATTTACCTTAGAATTAGTAATTGAATATGTTGGAATAATTATTAATTTTACTCTATTATTGCATGATTTGTGTTTAATTTTTTCCATTTATTTTGATTGTTAGTCTAGAGTTTTTTTTTTGAATTTATTATTTTGTTGTATTGACATAATTATTGAATAATTTTTTGAATTGTAATTGTTAATGTTGAATTTACCTTAGTATTAGTAATTGAATATTTTGGAATAATTGTTAATTTTACTCTATTATTGCATGATTTATGTTTAATTTTTTTCAATTAATTTTAATTGTTAGTCTACAGTTTTTTTATTTATTTATTGAATATATTTTATTGTTGTATTGGCATAATTATTGAATAATTTGTTGAATTGTAATTCTTAATGTTGAATTTACCTTAGGATTAATAATTGAATATGTTGGAATAATTAGTATAGATTGGGTCAATTGATTGTGGCTATTGTTAATATGTGCAGGTTTGTGGATTTGGGTAGTATCCAGTATAAAGGAGGTGCTGTCGAATTGTTTTTTAACATTTGAATTTAATTATATAATTATTTATATAAAATTGTGTAGATGTATAGAATGAAAACCAAAGCTGGTCGCTCACGTTTGGTCACAACTAGTTCGTCTAGCAGCGAGGATGATATTTCCTTAGGTGCCTCTCAAGAAGAGGCACCTATACCACCTGCGCCGTCAACCGATGTTGCCTCTTCCAGCGCTACTTCACAGCGCAGAGGCGGCGTGCCTTCACAGCGGAATCAATTTACCCGCAAGTACGAGGCACAGTGGAAGAACGACCTTTCAATGTAAGTTTGTTAAGGTTTTAGTTTTTTTTTTTAAAAAAATACAACATAATTTATGAAGTAATCACTATCGAATCTACTTCATTTATTTTCATGTTCACAAACATTGAACCGCCCGAGTAATATCATCGGCGTTTAAATCATCGATGGAGATTCCATTATTTCAATGGAGTCAGATATCCAAGCATCCTGAATGGATGCTTCAAATCAATGCATGGTTTGACAGGTTTGAGGTTGGTGTTAATTTATAATTTTCAGCTTATTTCTAATAAATTATTAATATAATTGTAAATAAATTATTATTTTTATTTAAAATTAATTATTTATACACAGAACAAATTCTGCTGGGACAGTGAGCATAACACTGTTGCGAGGAGGGTGTGGGAAAATCACGCGGCAACTAGGTAACATCGAAAACAATACAAGATTTTTTTTAGACAAAAATTTATGTTTCGAAATGTAATTTTTGGTTGTGTGAAGTAGGTTGCGTGATTTTTGGTATATATCATTAAATTAAGTTGTTGTTAATAAATCTTTTTTCATTATAGGCTACGTCTCTTGGACGTGAGCCGAGCCCGATGGAGCTATTTGTGGAGACGCACATACGTAGTCAAGACCGCCAAAAGAGGGTGCAACAGTTCGTTGATAACCATGCTCAACATTTCGTGGTATGTTTGTTCAACCATTTTATTTTGTAAGTTATTATGTTTATTGAATTGAATATGATGATTACTTTTTTTATTTTTAGGAGACCTATAATAATCGGTTGAGGGAGAGATACGGGGACGATATTTTGATCCATCTGGACTTCGATCCGGATTTATGGATGGAGGTTGGATCATCAGGTGGGCCCGATAAAAATCAGGTTTACGGGCTCTCCAACACTACGGCCGACAACTTGTGGTCGGCCCGTAGTGTTTCAACCGTTGGGAGCTCCCAATCAATATCGAGCTCCCAATCTGAGTTTGTGGCTTTGCAGCAACACACGACTCAGCTCATTGAAAAATACGACCACCTATCAGCGGAGTACGCACAACTCAAAGCGTCTCATGCACAACAAAGAGCGGAGTCTGAACAACTCAAAGTGTCTTAAGCACAACAAAGAGCGGAGTCTGAACAACAAAAAGCATCTTATGAACAACTTTGCGAAATGGTCATGAACATGGCAACACAGAGTGGAACATGTGCGCCTGATCCTTTTTGGTCGTATAACCACCAGCCTCCTCCTCCAGGACCTCCTCCTCCTCCAGCTCCACCTTTATATTAATTTGTAATAAACATTATTTACCTCTAAAATTTCATTTAATATTTTTTTTGAAACACATTCAGTTTGTAATGAATATTATTTAACTTTGATTTTTTTTGTTTTTGATGTTTAATATAAATTTTATTTGCATAATTGGTTTTTATTACCATTAATTTATATAATTTTATATTATGTATTCTAAATAATTTTTTTAAAAAAAATTTAGAAAAAACTATTACAAAGGGTTTTACCGACGGAATGAATCTGTCGGCATTTGACAGTAGCTGCCACATTCACCGACGCATTTACAAATGGATATATTTGGTCGGTATTTCATACACTCACCGACAGAATGAATCCGTCGGCATTTGACAGTAGTTGCCACAATTACCGACGAATTTACAAACGGATATATTCAGTTGGTATTTCAAACACTCACCAAAAAATTTACCGATGGTATGTATCTGTCGGTAAATCATGATATCACTGACGAAATAAAAATCCGTCGGTATATTTCAAGCGGGAAACTTTTTTTGGCGCGTAAATTCCATCTGTAAAACCATCGGCAAATGGTTTTTTGTGTTTCCGACTGATATAGCGACGGAATGTGGAATTATCGACGAAGGGAAAGCCGACGGACATAATCCGTCGGTGAAGACGTTGGTAAATAAATCACCGACGAACTGGTAATCACACACCAACGGAATATTTCCATCGGTAAAACTGTGAAATCTTGTAGTGTGCTACACAGTGCTTTGATATTATTCATAGTGATGTTTGGGGTCTTACACCACTTAATTATCATGCTCATTACAAGTACTTTGTGACATTTATTGATGATTACAGTCGGTTTACGTAGGTGTATTTCTTTCGTTCAAAATCTGAGGTCTTTTTTGTTTTCAAGTCATTTTTTGCCTATATTGAGACTCAAATTTCTACTAGTATTAAGGTATTAAGATCTGATTCGGGTAGGGAATATATGCCTCATGAATTTTATGGTTTTTTATAGCAGAAAGGTGTTGCCTTACACCGCTCTTGTCCATATACGCCACAACAAAATGGGTTGGCTGAGCGTAAGAACCGTCATCTTTTGGATGTCATTAGGACCTTATTAATTGAGTCGTCTATACCATCTAAATTCTAGATTGAAGCCTTGTTTAATGCAGTTTATTTAATCAATCGATTGTCATCTCAGGTGTTAAATTTTGATTCCCCATACTATCATCTACATAATAAGTCTCATAACTATCATGATTTGCATACTTTTCGTTATGTTTGCTTTGATTTGCCTCCTCATGAACGACACAAACTTTCTGCTCAATCTGCTAAATGTGTATTTTTCGGTTATAGTGTTTCTCACAAAGGTTTTGGTTGTTATGATATGAGCTGTAACAAATTTCATATTTCTAGAAATGTTGTTTTCTTTGAAAATCAATATTTCTTCCCTGCTAATGTTGAATCCTCCTTTGTTGCTCCTATGCTTCCTCATTTTGAGGATGTACATCTTTTGAGAGGTTCAAACCTGGAATTGTTTATGAAAGACGTCAACCAACTTTGCCCCCTTTTGAGACTGATCCACCACCTGATACTGCTCTTGAGACTGCTTTTGGGTCTTCTACTCATGAGTCTGCTCTTCGCCGCTCTACGAGAGTATCTCATTCTCCTGCTTGGTATTGTTTTTCTACTACTCTATCCACTATTAATATTCCATCATGTTACTCATACGTTGTACATCATAAGTGTTGGCAAAAAGCAATGCAGGACGAACTTCATGCTCTTCAGGATAATCATACATGGGATCTTGTTTCTTGTCCTCCTGCTGTTACCCCAATTGAGTGTAAATAGGTGTACTCGATTAAGCTTCGCTCTGAAGGAACTCTCGATCGATATAAAGCACGTTTGGTTGCTCTTGGAAATCGACAAGCGTATGGTGTTGACTATGAGGAAACTTTTGCTCCTATAGCCAAAATGACTACAGTGCACACTATTATTGCCATTACTGCTTCCCAAGGTTGGCCACTTCATCAAATAGACGTTAAAAATGCTTTTCTCCATGGTGATCTTAAAGAGGATATTTATATGACACCTCCACCTGGTTTGTTCTCATCATCTACATCAGTTATGTGTAAGTTGAAGCGGTCCTTGTATGGTTTGAAACAAGCTCCTCGAGTATGGTTTGATAAATTTCGCTCTACCTTGCTTCGCTTCCTTTTTGTGCAAAGCAAATATGATTCCTCTTTATTTCTTTACAAGATATCTATTGGTTTTGTTCTCCTTCTAGTTTATGTAGATGACATTATCATTGCTGGCACTGATTCTTTATTGATTAGCAACTTTTAACATCATCTTCAGGATTGTTTTCACATGAAGGACCTTGGTTCTCTTACTTACTTCATGGGATTGGAAGTTCATTCTTCGTCTTCTGGGGTATTTTTGCATCAACATAAATATACTCAGGACTTGATTGCTTTGGCTGGTCTTCAAGATTCTTCTTTGGTGGATACTCTTCTAGAGGTGAATGTTAAGTTTCGACGTGAAGATAGGGATCTTCTTCCTGATCCAACTCTATATGAGCAATTAGTTGGTAGATTAAATTATCTTACTATTACTCGGCCTGATATATCTTTTTTAGTTCAGCAAGTCAGTCAATTCATGCAATCTTCCTATCATATATATTTGGTGGTTATTTGTCGCATCATTCGATATCGACTTGGCTCTTCCAGCCGTGGTCTCTTCTACCCAACTGGTTCTTTTATCCGTCTTATTGCTTTTAGTGATGCTGATTGGGCAGGATGTCCTGATACACGTCGCTCTATCATGGGTTGGTGTATGTTTCTTAGTGATTCCTTGATATCTTGAAAGAGTAAGAAACAAGATCGTGTTTCCAAATCTTCGACAATATAAAGCAATGTCGGCTGCTTCCTCTAAAATTGTTTGGCTTCGTGGTCTACTTTTATAAATTGGATTTCCCTAGACTACTCCTATTCTTCTTCATGCTGGCGACACGAGTGCTATTCAGATTGCTACCAATCCTGTTTTCCATGAGCGTACCAAGCATATTGAAGTGGATTGTCATTCTATTCTAGAAGCCATGGATACTAACGTTATTTCTCTCCCACATATCTCTACTTATCTTTAAATTGCTGATGTATTTACCAAATCAATGACTCATCAACGCCATCAGTTTCTAGTTGGCAAATTGATGTTTCTTGATCACCCAACATCAATTTGAGGGGGGATATTAGTATAGTTTTGTTGATTAGAATCATTAGTTTCCATATACATAGTTGCTATTTGTGTCACGAAAATAGCTGTAAATATTTGTGTAATCATAGTGTAAATAGCTTTTTATAATTAGGCCGAGATTATAGTTAGTGGGAGCAGATTTGGTGGAATGTAAATCAGATTTATTTCTATTTAATAACAGAGACTCTGGAGAATAAAGGCATTCAACCAAAGTGACTATTGCTAATTGATACACCTCCTCTACATTGCGGTATCAAACTAGTGTTTGTTGTTCAGTTTCCATAATCCTGTTATGGACAATTAACTCATGAAAGTGGTTTGTGTATTGATCCACAGTTAATGAGCCTTGCCTCAATTGTAAAATTTCTTTGAACATCATTTTCTCATAATCAATGAGCAAATATTTTTCCTTCATTTGTTCTTTCATCTCCACCCAATTAGAAACCAGTGGATGCTGAGTACGGTGTAATTTATCTTCTAGACTTCCCGATGAGCTTATGTATGCACCTTCAATTTCATTCAGATATAATGAACTTTTTGATCCTCTAATACGTCAAACCAATCAAAATAATCCTCAATGGTCATTAACCAATCCTCAAAAGCATTAGGCTCTAATTTTTCATAAGAACCTGACATGCCCACTTTCATCCTCTTAGTGAGTTTGTCAAAAGGCTAATAACCCATGCCTAATCTATCTTGGTTTCGAGGAAAGTCTTCTCTATTTCACTGAAACTGAGGTTGATGATTCTCAGACTCTCTGTTTTCTTCATTCTCCAACTCTTCTTCATCACCGCTAGCTTCGTTCAGCAACTACTTACGAATTGGATTGTGGCCCCTCCTATTAGTAAATCTAAGCTCTTCACGAGCTCGATGCTTATCCATAACATCTAGTTGATGATTGAGTTGTTCCAAAACAATAATGATTTGAATGATTTGTTTGTACATTGGGCTTTTTAGGGTTTAGGTTGTTTGGAATTCTGTAATGCTAACTTTTCTGGGTAAGGAAACTTGACTCTGGTACCAAAATGGTGCAAAACTATTAGTTCCAGATCAAGCAGTAGAAATAATTCTGATGAATACTCTTCTTTTTTTTTTGTGAAAGTTAAACCACAAGTATTTGTAAGAAAAATGTTATCCTTTATTCATTGTTAACATTCCAATAAATAGAGTTAAGCTTAACACATCGGCTTCAACTCATGAAACTAACTAGCCTTATTTTAAGGAAATAAGTTGTAACAACTTTAAATGAGAAGAAATACAAAACAACAATAAAGAATAAAGTAAAATAGAAGGCTTAGACTTGGTCTAACCCAAACTAAAAACTTGGGATTCTTCTTAGGGGTTCGTTCAGATCTTCTCAACCTATCAATACTCCCCCCGCCAATTGGAACCTTATCCTCAAGGTCTAGCTAAAGAAACTGATTATGCAATAGTGTCATGTCTTCTCATGTAGCATCTTTAGTGGGCAACTGCTTCCATTTCACCAAGCTCTCTTCAATAAATTTATCGCCTCGTTTAATCTAGCGTGTATCGAAGATGTTTGCTGGTTTTATAGAAACTACACCTTCATCAGTAATAGGTGGAAGCTCTAAGGTAGCTTATGGAGGAGACCTCCAACATATTTCCTCAAGAGAGAGACATGAAAAACAGGGTGGATCATTGTGTTTGCTGGTAATTGTAGCTGGTAAGCAACATTGCTGATCTTCTTCTTGATTTGATAGGGGTCATAGAACTTGTTGGCAAGTTTTTGATAAACTTGTTTGAAGGTGGTTTGTTGGCGATAAAGATGTAGCTTTAAGAGGACTATATCACCTACTTGAAACTTTATAGCTCGCCTCTTTTTGTGTGTTGTTTGTTTCATTCTATTAGTTGTCATGTCCAAATTCTTCTTTAAATGCTGGAGCAATTCATCTTGATGTAAGAGGCTTTGATCTATTTCATTAACCTGAGATAACCCATCAAAATAAAAGGGAATGGAAGGAGGAAGCCGACCATACAAGGCTTGGAAAGGTGTAATCCCTATTGAACTGTGGTAGGTGGTATTATACTAGAATTTTACCCAAGGTAAGTAACTATACCTTTTACGTGGCCATTAATGGACAAAACAATGAAGGTATTGTTCAACACAGCAGTTCAAACTTTAATTTTTTTCACTAGTCTGTGGATGGTAGGTGGAGCTCAATTTCAACTTGGTTCCTAATATAGTGAAGAATTCTTGCCAGAATTTGCTAATAAATATGGGATTGCGGTCACTAATGATTGATTTTAGCATGTCATGGATTTTGATGATGTGCTTTACAAATTGTTTAGCTACAATCTTTGCAGAAAACGGATGAGATAATGCAACAAAATAAGCATACTTATTGAGTCTATCTACGACCACCAAATGACTATCTTTGTCATGAGAGGATGGAAGGCCTTTAATAAAATCCAAACTAATATCATCCCACACTTGAAAAGGAATGGGCAGTGGCTGAAGTAATCCCACTAGGGCAAGAGTTTTATTTTTGTTTCTTTGGCAAACTTCATATTGCGTAATATTGTAAAATCCCGAGATCAAACTCATACAAAATAAAAATTATAATAATAAATAAAATAATAATGCAATTAAATAAGAAGATTATGAAAGACATAAAGTGTATGACTCAAATTATGAAGAAAAGAAAAGAAATGGGGTCAATGTGTAATTAAGAAGCATGGGGCTATAAATACCCTATTTCTTCCTCTTAGAAGGTCGGCTGCACATGGTGTGAAAAAGAGGGAGATTTCAGATTTTTTCTCACCAAAAGAGAGGGAAAAACACCAAATCCTTTAGGGCTATACAAACATTAACCATTAATTAAAGAGGACACTTATTGACAAAGAATGTAACAAGGAAACAAGTGAAGAAATTTGGAGGAAAAGAGGAGGAGAGGGTCGGTTGTATGTAAGGGAGAAGAGGCTAAAAATCTTCAATGAAATTGAGTGGAAATCCGAACTTCCTCAAGGTAAGGACATTAGGCCTAATTGTGAAAAAACAATTTGATAATTGGTTAGGAATTGTGCAACAATTTTAGATTTATAAATTAGGGTTCTTGAGTGAAAATTTGGGGTATTGCAGAATTTGTTAGAATGAAGTTAATTAGACTACTATAGTTGTTTTGAACATGAAAAAGCATGTAAAATTACAAAAGTAAAATCAATAACTTAGGAACATAAGTGGTCGGCCATGTGAGGGTTGAATGGGAGGAAAAGAAATTATGAAATTGTGCTTAATGAAT
>Ga0325414_1003888_pt1 | contig 15590 bp, 9 predicted proteins | sample PopdelMetagenome_8_FD_206183 | JGI IMG/M metagenome (GOLD analysis project Ga0325414, IMG submission 206183) | Populus deltoides microbial communities from Bellville, Georgia, United States - Leaf-PdKOR-R3 | ecosystem: Host-associated > Plants > Phyllosphere > Phylloplane/Leaf | place: USA...
TAATGATACAAATGTTTTTAATCAATCAGATCTCACAACTATAATAAAAATAAAAATTGGGCAGAGATATGAAATCAGCAGGGGAAAAAAAGAAAAGTTTGAACAGTAACCGTAGGTGTTCAGACTTCAGTTGGATATACAAATTGATAAGGACTGCTCTGTTTTCAAGCCATGGCCCTTTAATTTCAGATATATATCTTGTAGATTATTACTTTAGAATGGTCATTATGTTGGGAATCAGATCAATTAGCTTCTCAAAACTATGGATCAAACATCGTTGACAAAGGTGCTCAACATCCTATCTCCTCCCTTTCTTCTCCTTCTACCTCTTCTCTTCTTCATCCTCAAGTGCATCTCCTCACCCTCTTCTAAAAACCAGTCTCTTCCACCAGGTCCCAAGCCATGGCCTATCATAGGCAACATTCTCCACTTTGGAAAAAAGCCTCATATCTCAACGGCAAACTTTGCCAAAACTCATGGCCCTTTAATCTCACTAAAACTAGGAAAACAACTTCTCATTGTTGGGTCCTCGAAGAGGGCAGCAACTGAAATTCTGAAATCTCATGACCGTTTGCTCTCTGCTAGATATGTGTTTAAAGCAGCTCTTTTTGAAAAACATGTCCTTGACCGCATATCAATTGTTTGGGCCACACAGTGCTCTGATGGATGGAAGTCCTTAAGAGCCTTGTGCAGGAATGAGCTATTCTCAGCTAAAGCAATAGAGTCACAAGCTGTTTTGAGAGAGAAGAAGATGGGGGAGATGGTGGAATTTATAGGAAGAAGAGAAGGGGAGGTTGTTGGTATTGGAGAAGTTGTGCTTGCTATTGTTTTTAACACAATAGCTAACCTTTTATTCTCTGTAGATTTGATTGGATTGGAAGATGATGGAGCTACTACTGGATTGAAAAGCCTTATGTGGAGGATGATGAAGTTAGGGGCTACACCAAATATTGCTGATTTTTATCCTATACTTGGAGGTTTAGATCCTCAAGGTCTAAAAAGAAAGATGGCAGTATGTGTTAATCAAATGTTTGACATATGGGGAAAATACATCAAGGAAAGAAGAGAAAAGCATGTCCACGATGGTCCAAGAAGCGATTTCTTGGATGTTTTTCTCGCGAACGGATTCGAAGATCTTCAAATCAATTGGTTGGCTCTGGTATGCAGACTTCGAATCAAATCCAGACATGATTAACAAAACAAACCAAACTGATTATTAGCCTAAGCTCGACTGCTTTCTTCTTTTACTTGATTTGCAGGAGCTGCTCAGTGCAGGCACAGACACAACAGCCACGACAGTAGAGTGGGCAATTGCGGAGCTGCTGAAGAACAAAGAAGTCTTGAAGAAAGTGAGCGAGGAGATAAAGAGAGAAATAGACACAAATTCGTTGAAAGAATCCCGTGTCTCTCAACTTCCTTACTTGAATGCTTGTGTGAAGGAAACACTCAGGTTACATCCTCCGGTGCCATTTCTTATTCCACGCAGAGCTCTTGAGACCTGTAAGGTTATGGATTACACGATTCCAAGAGATTCTGAAGTGATTGTGAATGTTTGGGCTGTAGGGCGCGATCCCTCGCTCTGGGAAGACCCTTTATCGTTCAAGCCTGAAAGGTTCCTGGGCTCTGATCTGGACTTCAAGGGGCAGGATTTCGAGTTTCTACCTTTTGGTGCAGGAAGAAGAATTTGCCCTGGACTACCCATGGCTGCTAAGCAAGTTCATTTGATTATCGCCACTTTGTTATATTACTTCGATTGGTCTCTTCCAAACGGTGAGGATCCTGCCATGTTAGACACGAGTGAAAAGTTTGGCATAACATTACAGAAGGAACAGCCTCTACTTGTTGTTCCTAGACGAAGAATTTGAGTTTCAAAATGTTGATTATGGCTTTAAATTCGTCAATGTATTGATACTCTGTGCAATTTGATTTCACTCTTATAAATCAAAAACTGGCAAATTGCTCATTTATGCATTTGTACAATTTTACTTTGAATCCAGAAGTAATAGATAATAAAAGAGAAAATTAAATTGAAGATTCCCGGAAAAGGTATTGAAATGTATTTTTTTTATGTTTATCTGTTTTTTTAAGAGAAAAGATATAAGTAATTATTTTTTTAATTATAAAATTTATAGTTATTAAGATTTCTCAAATTGATCACTACTAAAAATTAAATAATGATCAACAAAAAGGAAAAATACATAGTGAAAATGACCTGCTGGCAGCCACCCAAGAGGTCCTGACTTTTTTATTCTTACTTTCACGATCTCGTCTAAATCAATAAAATAAAAATAATTATTTAAAAGTTATACAAACTTTTTTTCTAAGCAATGATAGTCGGAAAGTCCACATTGTTGACGTCAATTTCAAGAAAATAAAATAATTTATAATGCAAAACAACAAGGGGCGGAGTAAGAAAATTTTAAGGGGTTAAATTAAAAAAAATTATTTTAAAAAAGCTAAAATTTCAATTATTTTACTAGGAATCCAAAAAAACATTTTCCTTTGCAGCGGCTGGGTCCCTACCAACCCCCGCCTCCGCCACTAACAAGGAAAGGCCTTTATTAACAAGATAAGATTATTATTTCGAGATAGAAAAATAGAAACAAATAAAATATATATTTTTAAAATATATATATATATATAAATTTATTTTAAAATGATTTAAATGATAAATTCTTTGTATTTCTTTATTTTTTTCTCTCATGTTTTTATTTTTTTTCATATTTTTTTTATTATGAAACACTATCTAAACACAACAACAAAAAAATTTCTTTCTTGAAATTAAATGCTACGTGGATGATATTGATGATTTTTATGTTATTTAGAGTCAATAGCCCATAACGTTATTGCATTACATGCTCTTAATAATTGTGCTAGCTTTCCTGTGTGTTGTCATTATTAACAATGTTATTAAACTGAATTTAATATGATTAATTTGATGAGGTCTTAATAATTTACTTAGTACAAGCAAAGCTTTAAATTAAATTAAATAAGAGTTAGACATGCCAAACTTGGCTGACCAAGTTAAAATAATATTTGATTTAAAAAAATTTAAAATAGTATAATTTAATTTTTAAATTTTTTAAATAATATTATTTTAAATTGATTTGAATCAATTTAAATTAACATACTTGGTTTATGATCTAGATATGATCATAAGTTATATTAGGTTTAATAATTTTATTTATTAGTGTTGTTATTTGTTTATTTTTATAAAATATGTTTGGGCTAAATATAACATCGTTACTTTTTAATGGTTTTAATATTTGTATATAAATATATTTTTAAAAATAGTACAATATCCAAAAGAAACGTTAAATATACTTTAAAAATAGTCTTAAAAACAGTTTAAAAGCATTATTAAACGTCATACACAATTAAATAGTTGACACTTGGAAACTAAGCACTTGGACAATTATATAGATTGGGTGTCCATCAAAAAAAAAATATATTCTTTAGATTTTCTAACTTGTATCTCACTCAAAAGATTTTGGACTGCTCAGGCCATTAGCACATCTCGGCCACAAGGTAGAAGCCCACTTGATGTCTCTCATACTTCAAGTTCTTAATATTAAATTTAATGAATTATTAAACGCTTAACTAATTAGATTTTGAGATTTTGAGTTTAATTTTTAATAATTATAAGTTTGAGTTTTTTAAAAACTATAAAAACTTAAATAATTATTAACTTCAAAACATATAAAATTAATCAAGTTAATTAAAAAAAATATGAAAATGGTGACAATGGACAAGGAACATGAGGAGGGAGCTGATAATTATAGAACTACAGGGATTTCTTGTAGCTAGATCATTCCTAAACCAAATTTAGTATTCTCAAAGGCATGGATCGAGCATCTTTTACAAAACTGCTCAATCTCTTGACCCTTCCCTTTCTTCTTTCTCTGCCTCTTAATATTCTTTATCATCCTCAAGCACACAAGGTCACCATCTTCAACTAGGGAGTCTCGGCCTCTACCAGGTCCTAAGCCATGGCAACATTCTCCATGTGGGAGAAAAGCCTCGTCTCTCAATGACACACCTGCCCAAAATTCATGGCCCTTTGATTTCACTGGGGCTTGGATCATCTAAGATGGCAGCAACTGAAATTCTCAAAACTTGTAATGATCATTTTCTCTCTGGGAGATATCTGTCAAAAACAGCTCCTTACGATAGCAATGTCCTTGACCGCCGATGTGGTAAACTACTTTAAGAACTTCTTTACAGAAGTAGTCATGCTAGTACTTAAATTAATGGCAGTCAATAAATAGAAGTTCTATCAGAAAAGTTTGGAGTCTGTTATATATATGGATTTATGCTATATTTAGTGCAAACTTAATACATTTATATGAAAATGCAGGCATTGAACATAAGAAATTCTGACTTTTCTTGTCTTATCGTATAATTCTCCTACGAAAATCCTAGCAGGCTTGACTATTGCACAAGGAAATATTTCGTGAAACTTCATGTAGATGAGGTTTCACTTCTTCATCTGTCCAGCTAGCTCTAATCATGGATGGTCTGTAGTACAAATGCTGTTCAGTCGAAGGAATCAGGCGTTACGAGTCATCTGCCTAAAATTGATCATTTCAGCAAAAGTTCTGAAGCTGATGAGAAAATGTAAATCTTTAATGCTAAAATTGAAGCCATGAGATTGAAACAGAAACAGAATGTTGAATAAAGCAGCAAAAAGTTAAGAATTCTTGGAAGTAGAAAATTCTTGGTCTGTCAAAAAGGATACGAAAAACTTTCTATCCTTACTTGAAAGTTGGCTAATAAGGAAAGACAACAAGAGATAAAAGGAAACCTAAGAATTAAAAAATTAAGTACAAAATTATAGAGAAAAAAAAAAGTGCAAGAACTAGGCACGAAAGAAATATTTCGTAAACGATTTAAGGATGAAAGTGATATTAATTGAGATTTAGAGGGACTAATGAGGGACTAAATAAATATATTTTACTAAGAAAAATAAACGGACCGACCTATAAAGCGAAGCCAACAAGGGTTTCCAGCTCTCTCCTATTCCATAGCAACAGACCGGGCTTTAGACGTTCAAAGAACTAGAGAGAAGCTTTGCTTCCACCCTCACGAATTTACAATGGCAGACGATGAATACAATGATGTTGACATGGGGTTTGCTCTTTTTCGTTTTATCTCTTATATAAAATGAGCTACGGTTTCTTTTCTCTTTGCAAAACGGAGGGAAATAGGGTTTTGTCTTTTGGTAGTACAAAGAATGAATTTTTTTTCTGTTTTCCCACACCCCAAATGAATGAAATGATGAATTTTTGCTATATTTAAGTTCATTAGGAAGATTTTGCATCTGAGACTTTGTAATTTTCTGCTATTTGATTATTTTTTGTTTATATTGTTAATCATGCTCTTTGGTTGTTTTTTCATGATTGAAGTTTGAGTTTATAGTGCCAATATGATTGTTATTTGATGGAAAGTTTTCTGCTTTGTTGATATTGTAAGCCCATGAAGTAATAATTTTGATTTGATAAGCAGTTGCTCTGTGTTTGGCTTGATTCAAGTGTTGTTGGTAGAAGTATAGATAGGTTGATGCGGTCAATGGTTTGGCTTGCTTTCGTTATAATTTTGATATTATATTCGAGACTAAGATTATGCTGGCTATTTGATTGCTGGAAGCGGAGTTTTGTTAATTTTTGTAAAGGTTATAGAATGTTTGATTCTGTGTTAATGTCCCAAGGTGACGGACGTCACGGAGTGTGTTATTTTAGATTTTGGAAACGACTTGAATATTTGTGACTGCTCAGAATACACGCATCATGCAAATTCTGTGTTCAAATTCCTTGCTTTTTGGAGTTATTTCCCCCCTTTCTGTCTGGTGTTCAAATAACATGTGTAAGGTTTTCTAAATTGTTGTTGCAGATATGAGGATGAGCCGGCAGAACCTGAGATTGAAGTAAGTAGTTGATATTGTGATTTGCTTTCTGTAACTGAAGCATCTATCTTATTTTTTTTAAAATATGGGTGAAATGTTTGGACAGGAAGGAGCTGATGAAGACACCGAGAACAATAACAATGAAGATGACACAGGGGAACCAATTGAAACTGAAGATAAAGAGGAACAGGCACCAGTGGAGCGGCCTCGTAAAACATCGAAATTTATGACAAAATATGAGCGTGCCAGAATTTTGGGTACCCGTGCACTTCAGATCAGGTTTTTTCATTTTTTCTCAAGCAAACCTTGTCACTGTGGAATTGGGTTGATCCAATTGAGTTTATGTTGCTAATTTCTTCTTTGGCTCTGCAGCATGAATGCTCCTGTGATGGTTGAGTTGGAGGGTGAGACTGACCCACTTGAGGTAAGATTATTTTACTGTGATATATGTTGGATTATTAGATGATTGCTTTTATAGAGATGAATGATGCTGTTGCTATTGGTGTGCTACTTGCAATGTATGATATGGTTTGTATGGGAACAGAATTTTCTGGTGCCTTACACCTGTATGTGTACAGATTTTTGCAACTCTATATCATTTTTGGGTTAAAAAAGGCACTACAATTGATGTATTTTGCAGCTTGCGCGACATAGCATTTGTATAAATGTCATAATAAGTGTACATGTGATCCACAAAACTATTTTCTGAACACTTTTGCCATCTAAGGGTAAGTTTGAGTTGATAAGAATGCATTTGGGCTTTTTTGTCGGATGGCAATTGTTTGACTCACCATTTAATTTTTCATTCGCATGTTTCATAACAGAGTGATGTGTAACAATAGATCTGTTTCTCACTATAATATATGTGGGTTTGCTGAGAATCTGGGTAATAAGTTTTTGGAGTAGGAACAATTTACTATAGGATGACTGGTCATAGATTATCCTGTCTTTCATAGTTTAATAATTTGATATTTTGGATTTTTCATTTAATTAGATTGCTATGAAGGAGCTTCGTGAACGAAAAATACCCTTCACCATCCGTCGCTACCTGCCTGATGGAAGGTGAGATTATTTGCTTAAATTTATCCTTTAGCAAATTGATTTCACCCCTGGAAGGGGGGAATGTACAGCATGTTTCTCCTTTGATTTTGTTTACTGTTCATTCTAGTTTCTTGTTGTTCCTTTACACATCCTGTGGAATTATCCAGTTATGAAGATTGGGGAGTTGATGAGCTAATTGTGGAGGACTCGTGGAAGAGGCAAGTGGGAGGTGATTGAGCAATCATTATTTGGTGATTCATGCTACCATTTGATCAATTGAGAGATAGTTTAAAGCCTTGTATGATATGTAACCAAACATCAATGTTCTAATTGCTCAGAACATGACCTGTGAAATTAAACTGAATGTGTGGTGTCATGACAGTTTTTGAACTCTAGAAATGCTTGTGATTTCTAGAAAGAAAGGAATGTGGGTGCTTTAAATTTCAAATGTTATGTGCAAAGTGCGTTCTGGTTCTACAATTGTATGTCTGTCACAGTAGTAATTGCCATGAAGTTTCCCAAGGAAAAAATTGGGTGGATGAACGATTAGGGGACTTGAGAAGGATTCTATTCTACTTCTGCCAGACATGGAAGAGAAATTTTCTTGGATTTACCAATCAACCGCAAATTATTGCCTACTCTGAATCTATTGCTGGCTAGATGGATGGATTCCCAAGTGATTGCTCTTACTCAGAAGCTTTCCGAAGCTTAACCATCTTCCTGCCACACTCAGGGCTCAACTGCCATCATGTTACTACACTTAATGGTGATTTACTCTCTTTAGAAAAAATGCAATCTCCTAGATAAACCCAAAAACAATCTGAAAAATGCACTTGCATGACTATTGTAATTACCTTAAGAAACATTAACCATTATGAGATCCTTGCATTTAAGTATGAAATTAAGAGGATGTTAACAAAACCCAAATATATCCTTCCCAATCTATATATTCATTTTCAATTGAATCCCAAACCTATAACTTTATCAATAAGGTCTTAAATGTTTCGAAGATATTCTCAATTAAATCTTTTTGCTAATATTCATCAACTTCTTTGTCAAATTTTCTTCAAAATAATGTCATTTTAGTACATAAATATGCACATTACACCAAAAATGTTAATGTTCATCAACTTTTCTATCAAAATTTCCTTAAATCAATGCCATTTTAGGCATAAAATAATAGACGGAAATTGAAAAAAGGATACGGTTGAGAAATATATAGAAAACTTTGGAGATCTAATTGATAAAATTTATCGAATTTGGATACAATTGAGAATGACTATATAGATCTAGGACTAAATTGATATTTCTCCATAAAAATTTAAATGTGATATCAACTCTTCTTCAAAGACACCCAGTTATGTTTCGAGCTCTCTGTGCCAAACCAAAGTCTATGATGATGAGGAGAAGCAGACTCTGCTCCAACTTGTTAAGAGAAGGTAAAGAACCAAACCCATCATTTTCTTTAACTTTTAATGAGTTTTGTCTTGAATGCTCAATTCAAGAACCCATTTTTTCATTTCAGATTTTCAAGATTTTAAGTTACAAAATGTAGAAAAGATTTGATATTGATATTTATGATTATGATTTAGTGACATTTATTTTTGTTTTCCATGCTTATAATCTGTAGTATTTCAATCATGAGCACATGTGGTGTATTTATTTTATTGTATGCTTTAAAACTCAGTAATTATATCTATCCATGAACATCTTCATGCTTTATGGGTTTGATTCAGGTAAAGATTTTTTTGTTTTACATGTCTAAGATAATTAATTTATGATTTATTAGTAACCATTAATTTATTTCATTATTAGCTTTGGCATAACCTGGAAATATTGTAAAGTATTGAACTTTCGTGGTTAACTTTGAGAAAGACTAGTACTTTTAATAATGAAAGTGAGAATTAAGAGGGTATTTTGATGCGATATAGTGTTGATTTGATCGCAAATGATTCTTGTTAATGTGTTGTTAATAATAATAAATGGTTTTTTTCATGAGAGTAATGAATTTCACGTCTATATAAGTTCAAGGAGAAGTTTGATGTGAAAGGTAAAGTAAGAGAAGGGATCTTCAATTTTCGGAGTTAAATAGTATTGCTTCCAATCTGTTGTGTGTTAGTCATGAAGGGAAACCGATCTGGAAATGATTCAAATTCAAATTCTTGGGATACACTAGAATCTAGACTTTATAATTGTTTCTTTGGCGACGCTGACCGAATTACAGACTCTTTTCTGCACTATGTACTTCAAATTTTTAGTTCAGCATATCTTTTTGCTTAATTATGTAGACAATTGTGTTCTTGATGATTGTAAATTGAAGGTTTCACTTCTTTGGCTAAATATGTTGCAGGGAAGATACTCCCAGTATGAAGCATACGAAGATGAATTTATGACTAGGAAACTACAGAATATGTCCATATATGGCGGACACTCGGGAAGAGCAACTAGTAAAAACCATTATCTTTACTTTAATCTTTATTTAGTGATTGCTTACCTTTGATGGCTAACTATTGGCAAGTGCTAGAGTTTGTTCCTTACTCTATACTCTGCGTGATGAAAAGTTTGCACTGATATTTTAAAATCTGCAGTACTTAGTGGACTACTAGAGTACTAGGAATGCCAATGATTTTATTTCGGAGCATGCAGATGCCTCACCTCAAGATAACCAAAAAAATATATTGTAAAATTAGAACCAGACTTTTTTTCCATATTCTGTTCGGGTTGAGTTGAATAAGATTAAAAAGAGACTTTCATGAGAAAAGTTCGTAGGTTTCAAATAATCTGGGTAAACTAGTATTTTGGCTAGTTAAATTTTGTGGTCTAGACATCATCAAGAGCAGAGCTCTCACCACTACGCTATTTTACTGGCTGTACTTGTCTGGTTTAACAGAAGATCAAATAGGATACAAAGTTTTAGGGTACTCTTATTTAAGAAAGGTGATTACATAGAACATTTTTTGAGTTATGGAAACAGTTCTCTTGATGCCTTATGATATCGGAGCATTCCACTGTGACTACACATCATAATAACAACAGTAAATGTTCTTGCTTTTTAGCATTGAGTTGAGTTGGACCTTCATAAGTTTATTGTGGATCCCTTTGAATGAAATAGAAAAACCTTCACTATAAGTACCAAGTCCAAAGCCTAATATAATATCCATTAAAAACTAAAGGTGGGGAAAAGCTGTGGCAGTCAGCCATCCAGCATCCTCAACAGCAATGTTTAGAAGTTGTGACTTGAAATCCCTTTAGGAAATCTGCTGTATTGATGGTGCCACTTAATAATATATTTGACCTATTTCTGTATTAGTAAATACAAACTGATAAAATTAACATAACTAGAGCCTTTTATCAATGTATAAAAGCAGTAACTGGGGGCAGTTCTCAGGGGCAATGATTGGACAATCATGGCATGGGAGTTATAATTCATATTTGGAAGATGATGAAGCTTTAGCTAGAGAATTGCAGGAGATGGAGGATAGTTTGGGGAGTATTTCCTTATATGATGGACTTTGGAAGTCTAACTGGTAAAAACTTTAGACCTTTAATTGAATCGTATTTGGTGATTGATTAAACTTCGTGGATAACTCTTGGCAAGTGCTAGACGGGGTGTGACTCAATAGTGTGATTGCTAAAGACTCACATTTCTCGTGCAGCAAGTTTTAAAATCTACCAAAATAAGTCGGCTATTTGTTATCCAAATAATTTCAGTCCTGAACACACCTTCTTAGGCTCAAATAAAAAATCAAAACTCTACAAATAGAAAATAACTGTAGATGGAACTGAATTACATGCTGGCCAAGGGCTTGGATTTGCAATATCTGGAACCTGCAAATCATAACTAGCATCAGTTCGTAGTATCACAGCATTCCTTTGTAACTACACAGCATAAAAGATAGGCCTTGTAGGAACTTGTAGTGGCTTCATGTTTGTCTCTCTGGCTCTCTTCGAATGGATTAAAAACCCTCCACTGTTATTACCTAGCTCCAAAGTTCGAGCACAATTTGTTGGGCAAAGCATGCCAATTGAATGAGCCATCTAGCATTCTCAAATCTCATTGAATTTAAAGTTGAAACCCTTTTAGAGTATCCTTGATCTTAAAATGCCTGAATTTTTCAGTAAGGATAGCATATGACTTTGTCCAATGTTGTTATATCCTTATTTATATGACCAAAACAGTGAAACTCTACAGATCCTGCATGGGAGGATAATCGTGGAAGAACTGCCCGGGTAAGATTATGAACCCGTTACTCTTTTCTTTTTGTTCTTCTATTTTTCTTCGAGTTCTGTATGTTCTACTGAGTTAAGTTTTTCTATTTTCTTACTTTTTCAATCAGGTGTCTAATGTTCAAACACAGGCTGGACCTGAAGTTGATCTAGATAATATGTCATATGAGGTAGGCTTTCAAAAAACCAGTGATAACATTTTGGCTCAGCCTGTTAAAGAAATAGATGATGCACATGTGAGAATATTTAAAGGATTGCAAGAATTGTCTTCTTCTATTCTGTGTAAACTCTGTATTCTTTTGGAACATCAGTTAAAACTTTGAATTTGTGGCTTCAAATGCAATGAAAATCAAAGTGGTCGGTCTTCCATATGTGTTGATGTTCAAGAATTCTTGGCCTTTGTCTTGTTCTTATCATCTGACTTTCAAGTTCTTGCTGCCATCTTTATAAAATGGACATAACTTTGAGATTCTTTTATTTTGTGTAGGAAACGAATCGATTCCAAGAATCCTTGGGCAGTGTGAACCAAGGGGTGTCACAGCAAGCAGTCTCTAGGTTGCCTATTCACAAGTACAGTCCATCAAGCAGCAAAGGCAAATCAGGAGGAGATACAGAGTAAGATAACTATAAACTTCAATTATAAGTTCTATTCAGCACAACCTTTATCTGCAAGTGATAAGCATGGGCACATAGACACACACATGTATATGCAAATAAAAGACCATGGCTATGCAGTTGATAGTGCCTGGCCGCTGATACCTGTAACCTTTCCAAAACTAGCTTCTCAATTGTGATTATGCTATTCTCCTCTTTAATTCTTCCTCATGTCTGCATCTAGGTGTGTCATATGCAAAATGGAGTACAAGAGGGGGGATCGCTTGATCACATTGCCCTGTGCACACCAATATCACGAGGATTGCATAAAAAAATGGCTTGAAGATCACAAGGTAAGTTGTTTGTTCTTGCCTTGACATGTTGATTTCTGCTTAGCAGTTACTAAATGTAATCTTCTCAAAGTTAATTTCTCTGTGCCTTTGTAAAGTTATACCTGACCCTCTCTTTTTCTTTCTCTTGCAGGATTGCTGTGTCTGCAAGGAGGAGGTGTCTGTTTGAATAGTTCATTTTGGCATTTGACATGGTAGCATGGCTGAGACTAGAGCTGCCGCTTCTGAAGATGCTCGTATCATAAGCGAGGCTATTCCTTTCTAATATAATAATTACTCTTCTAGGAGAACAATAAACTCTGTCAACCAATAAATCTTGTATAGATATTCTACCCTTTTTAGATGGAAATTATTCCCATCTTAAGTTCAGTGTATTTAAGTACCCTAATGAATTCTTCCCCCCCAGGATGTATATTGTCTAATGGCCTTGTGACATTTAGCCAGTCACTTAGCTTTTTCCTCCTTTCTTTTAAAAAGTTGATCTTATTCTAAAGAAAATCATGTTTTGTTTTTGTTTTTCTTCATTTATAATCTATCAATTTCAAATCATGGATAGGTGTTTGAACACGTGATAAGGTTTTGATCGAGTCATCGAGGAGGTTGTTTAATCAAATCAAACATCTTAAACAATCTAACAAGAAACATCTTAAACAATCTAGCAAGAAACGTGGCCCAAGTCATCATTTCTTGTGTAATTATTTGGGTTAGGCATGGTTTGATTACGGTTGTTCTTTGGCTTTTTTATATACTTTAATGAGTTTCTTAACATAATGAAAGGTTGACTTTGAATCCATAATTAAATTTAATAAAAAATCTATTTTAATCTCTTGAAAATCTACTCTTAAACTCTTTCACAATCCAACCAACTGATTACAACATGAATTATTTTCTTCATGATTTTATGAAACCCCAGTTGATAGACAAGCATGTGGTACCAAACCATGTGATTCATGTTTAAAGATTTGAGATCATTACTTGTCATGTTTGATCCTTATGAAATGTAATCTACGTTGGACTCCCCAGAGATGGGGCCTAGTTGGAGCAGAATCATATGCTATGTCTAAGAAGTATCAATCCCGGGAAATTAACATGGAGGAAATTCACAAATCATGTGTATTGGTTTAGGTGTAGAAAATCTTTTTAGGGCTGATATGATACTTCAAGAAAGAACATCCACCCAAGAACTTTAATCTTTTTATGCGGGCATCTGCTGGTAAAAAGTTCTATATTCGTTTACTTGGTAGCAGCATCTTTCTTTTTTAAATATCAAGTTATTCTATACATTGATATATGACTTGGTATGGCTAATAAGTCAATAGAATATTTTATGCGGATCTAAACAAAGTTAATTTTTGACCTTAAACTTGGATTGATCCGGATTAACTCATTCAATTAACGACTCGAGCCTCAATCACCATGAAATCATAAGATAAGGTCTTGTAACTATGATTTTAAGCCTAGAATTAGAATGATGGCATCTAAATTAATATTGAAGAATGTTGATGAGACCTTGCAATATAATTGATCAGACATCTTCAAAGAAGAAAGAAAGAAAGAAGGACTAAAATAGCTTGTGGACAAAAGAAGTGGGGCACATGCCGAGAAAACTAGATGAGAAAAGTTGAGCAAAGACGCCTTCTTGCTATCCCACACAATGCCATAGGCTGATTGCCAAGCAAGAAAGCAGCCATCAAAACATCTTTGCACGCGACAATCTATTGTTATCTCACATGCATCAAGCTGTAGCCTTTGGTTAATTTCTTTTAGGTTAATCAGAATACTCATTTATCCATCTATTTTTAAAAAAAAAAAAATTAAAAAATAAGATAAGAATGATAAAGGTAATATACTCTTTTAGTCGAACACAGGTGTGTTCCAGATGTGCATGAGCTCGATGTACTTGAGCTGAGTCAGACCCACGTCTGGTTAAGGGTTCAAAAGTGCTTTCTAAACATGATTAATAAGTGTTAATAATATTAATTAGTGGATGGTATGATTTTGCTTGAACTTTAGATTAAAAGGCTTATTAGTTTTATGGACGGCCTGTCTCTCCTGTCTCAAACATGGTTAATTAAGGCTACAAAATCTTTGTAATTATTTGATTTGTTTCTTTCTTTATTATTTGTTTATATCCCATCTGGCGATTCCCATGGAGGGCACGACGGCCCATTGCTAGGGCCCATCTCTAGGGCCCACCAGTCAAATTACCCCTCGTGATTTGTGCTTTAGGTTGATTAAATAGTTAGTCAAAACAGCCTTAATTACTTGGAGTAGTTATGTGCTCCATGGTCCTCTTGTTGGTGCTGCACTGTTTGTCGTCATGCGGATTTTTAGATTTTTTAATTTTAAAAAAAAATAAATTGATATTTTTTAATCATCTTGATAATATATATTATTATTTTAAAAATTAACTATAGGTAGCTAGGAGACCGGCTTGCCATGCATGTGAAAATGATCTGAGAGGAAGTGGTAAATGGTGACTGGTGAAGGATGGAGAAAGTAATTATATTTTATGAGTATCATATTTAAACTTTAAATTTCTCTGTGGTGAGTATATATACTAGCGTGGGTAAAATTATTTGGAAATTAATCAATATAAGTGAAGTGTAAAGTTTTTTTTTTATTTTTTTAATATATTACAATTAGGTGATGATTTTGCACTAGATTTTGTGTATAAAGATTTAGAGATTATTTCGTGGTGTGAAAACTTCTATTTTTAATAAAAACTATTTGATTAACTAAATATTTTCTGCTGTTCAACACAAAATTGTTTCACATTATAGTTTTGTAAAAGTTAAAATAAATTTATGAAAGGTTGCTTTTCATTTATTTTGCATTCAAAAATTTATTTAATAACAGTTTTAATAAAATATAATTTTTTAAATTAGTTTTTTTAATGATCGCACTAAAAATTTTTCTTAAATTTATTTTATTAAAAAAAAACCGTAAAAGCTATCATAACAACAAATACACACGTGATCCATCTCTTATATATAATAGTTATTCATATTAGATTAAAAGATTAGTTCATCTCTTAAATCTGGTATTTACTGGTATTAGATTAGAAAAATTACTTTTTACTACAAAATTAAATTAAAAATCCAGGATAAATAAGAAAAAGAGAAAAGTTTTGTAATACAAGATTCATACTTATGCTTAATGATAAATGAGGAATAAATAAGTTTTTCCTTTAATTAGTTGATTTGAAATTGTTAAAATTGAACAACATTAACGTAAAGCACTAAATAGATTATTATTTTTATACCTTAGAGGTGAAAATTAAATCGAGATAAAAAACTGAAAAATATTCAAATAATTAAGGAGTGTTGTCGGCATAGTTTCTTTCATGCATGTACGAAGAAGAATATGGTTGAGAATAATTGATTGATTCCAAACCAAATGGAAGACAACTAATCCTCTCTCCTTTAATTAAGACACATTATTCCCACTTGGCCATTTCGTGCCATGCGATGTCT
>Ga0325414_1003889_pt1 | contig 15589 bp, 7 predicted proteins | sample PopdelMetagenome_8_FD_206183 | JGI IMG/M metagenome (GOLD analysis project Ga0325414, IMG submission 206183) | Populus deltoides microbial communities from Bellville, Georgia, United States - Leaf-PdKOR-R3 | ecosystem: Host-associated > Plants > Phyllosphere > Phylloplane/Leaf | place: USA...
AAGAATACCTTCTGTTCTTCTTTTCTGGTAATAACTCCCGAAGGATCTTGATCTTTCTTGTTTCCAAGGATTTCTAAGGGTTTCCTGGCTTGCAGACCGAACACCGCTTCCATCTTCCTCTAGGATGGAGTCAGGATATACATCTTGCAGGCATGGGAAGCAACATATGCAGTCAATCCATGAAGTTTTCTCATTGAAACAAATGAGTGCTGCGATACAAAGACGAAAATGATATGTTTGAATATAGAAACTGCATTCGTTCTGTTATCTATAAAACCACAATTTCATTCCTTATCATCTGATAGCTGAATCAAAGAGCCTTTTTTCGGCAGGCAAAGGAATGAAAACATGCTTACAATTAGCTTGAAGTAAAATGAAATGTTTAGTATACCGCCCACAGGTCTCTGACAATGACAGGATTATATGGAGAAAGTCCAATTTCCCTCCATCCCACGGTTATAGGGGCCCGAGATCCACTTCTATTCCATAGCACTACTGCAACTCTCTTCCTCGACAACGACCCTGCCCAAATCTGCATCAAATATTTAGCGTTATTAATACTCTGATAGTAAAGGGAAAAACGGTGTTCAGAACACACCTCTAGGCCAGCTTTTGCTCGTATTTTCCTGCCTTGAGCTCCCAACGGATCCTGATTAACATCTATAACTTCCTTGTTTCCCAGGATTCTAAGAGTTTCATGGCTTGCAGATTGGACGTCACATCCAATGAGTAGAGGAGCCTATCAGAACAAGGCTGTGGATTATGACAAGTTGCAGTAACGGACATGAGAAAGGTTTAAGATTCAGAGACGCACTTTCATTAGAGCCCAAATACTAAAATGAGAGCGGTACTCCTCTAAGCTCATCCCTCCGTTGCCTACTTCTAACATGTCAGGATCTATGAGGATTATTAAATATGGCAAACATAAGTAAATTTTGCAGCAAAAAAATTGTCTATTTTAATATTTTGTTGCACACAAGACCGTAATATTCAGGGCAGAAGCTAGCACAACAGTTGCAGTTTACCATTCCATCTGCCAGGTCCGGCATATCTACCCCAAATGTTGTTTTCATCTGCGATTGATATCACACTGAAACAATCATGTATGCAAAATCAATTCATTGGCTAGAATATAACATGGAATGAAGATCAAAAGCCAGAAGGAGAAAGGAAAAAAAAACCAGGACCTTTCCCATGTGTCTTTAATATCCCCTGTAGTTCTCCAAGCATTGCCATACAAACCAGCCCATTTCGCCGGATACTCTTGTCCCCTATGAGATTGTTACGTTGTAAAAGTTTTGTCAAAAAAATATCAAACATTAAATAAATTTCTGTGCTGCTTCATTGAAACTGTGCTAGATAAACACACAGACAGAACATGCCAAAAAGGAGTTTATGCATAATCACGCGACTTACCATTCACATAACGAGTAAAGAATCGGCCGCCCAACCTTCCTCAATGCATAACTCATCCTAGCATACCTGTCACCAGAGGATAAGGAATTTCATCTGACACAAGTGAATGAAGTTACACAAAATTTATGGTTACCTATCCTGAGGTTTGGATCCGTCATGGTAGCAATTATCATACTTCAAGTAATCAACTCCCTGAGACAAAATGGACATGCAGTTGATTAATTTTTCAGCTTTTCCCAAGTACATCTAAACAACTGTAAGTCATGTCAATCAAGCCGTAACAGATTACGACACGAACCCATTCAGCAAAGGTTTTTGCATCTTGCTCTTCATGTCCAAGAGAACCTGGCATTTTCTTGCTGCAGGTTCTGTAACTGAGGAGACCGAAAAAGTCTCTTAATATCATTTAGAATTTTTACCATAGGTCCTAGCCATCAAATAGCTGTTTAATTAAAAGAGGTCTACCCTGCATCAGAATATATGCCAAGTTTTAAGCCTTTTGAATGAACATAATCTGCTAGAGCCTTGATACCAGAAGGAAAGGTAGAAGCTTTTGCCCTTAGACTCCCCTTCCAGTCTCTTTTCTCTTCTCCCCAACAATCATCTGCCTTATCAGAAACACTTGGTAAATGTGTGCCATGCTATTGATAGTGACAGCACCAAAATCTTAACAAATTTATCCACGCAAAAAAGGTCTAAAGGAAGCAAGCAATTAAGTCACATACCAATGTTAACATATTTGTATCCAAGTGCCGCCAAACCAGTTGAAACAAGAGCATCAGCTGTTGCCCAGAAACCAAACAAGAATCACCAAAAGTCAATTTTGAAATAATTTTAAAAAAAAAAGAATTTCTTTCAAGAGGACTTGGATTTTGAATCTCTTGCATCCATAATATGATTTAGTCTATACTAAAACGACGAATACTCTCACACGTAATTTTCTTTGTTTCACACCAACGACAAAAGTTTGTAAGACTAATTTTGAGATACGACTTGATCATAATCTAGACTCTCATTCTCTCTCAGTTGATTTTTCAGTGGCTGTTGATAGACCTTGATTGGTCTAATTCAAACAAATCCCAAAAGTTATGACTTGTTCATTAAAATTATTTGCAAAGAACACAACAAGCAAATTCCTAGAGCATTTCTGGTTCAGTACAAGACGGGCAAAGGGCATTGAATCAGTGCGGTATTCACAAAAAAAAACCCTGTTAAATTAATCCACGGAAACTTCAATTTCAAAACTACTAATGTCAATAAAGACATTCAAAGTCAAATTGAAAACGGAAAGCCTGCAAGAGATTTCAAATGAGCTTTCGTTAAAATTTGCCAGTCCTTTTAAATAATTTAAAATCAAAGTACTAGCACTAGTACCTGGTGGTCACAGATCTCCAATATCTACACTGATATTATAACATGAACTATTGAATATCTGCTCATTCAAAAGATCATTGTTTGAACAATTCTCACGGAGAAAACTTAGCACATGCATGGTCGTGATATTCCACCATGTTGAAGGTGAAAGTGATGCTAGCTAGCATTGAAGATTGATACATACCAGTAGTCTTAATAGTCCTCTCATCTATATTGCATTGAAAATGATTCCAACTATTCCATCTGCACAGAAAATAAAACGTGCAGTTCAATCAAACTTTGATTATAATGACATTTTCTTTTCTCCACTGCCCAAAAAAAAATACTTTTTTTCCTGGGAAATTGAATTTTGTACACAATAGTACCCCATTGGTGGTGTTCGAGCCACACCATTGGCTAGAAGGAACTGTGTGTAGTCTTCAAGATTGGCATCGCTGCTGCTGACATTCATACAGTTAACCCCCTTGTTTATGCTTGCCACAACAAGAAGAACATTAACAAAAAGAAAGCTAAATTTAGATCCCATTTTCATATTTTTCAAGCAAGTGAAAGTAGTTAATTAAGATCAAGAAATGGGCTAATGTAGATGGGTGATTTATGCATAGAACTGCCCTTCAAGCACGTATGAGGATGCCTGTCGGTGAGGAGACACGAGCATCTCTAAGATAGATTTGCTTTCATCAATACCGAGATATTGTGCAGGGACAATTTTGTTTTGTCTTGGTAAATAGAAATAAACAATTTTGCCCCCTATAGTTTGTATTTTTTCCACTTCAGTACCTAAACAAACTTGATTATTGCTCCTTTACGTTATATTACCATCCAATTTCGTCCTTCCTTGACCAAGCCAGCCACGGTTTCTAAATGTTGACTCGTCGGGTTTGGCTATACTTTCCTTTCCAGCTTTCCCTTTTCGCTATTTGGCATCATCACACTCAAAACCCTAACTATCACTATAATTTTATTGCAGGTCACTTTCGTTGGAATTATTGAAAGAAGATAAATGTAAGAATAAGATATAAAGTATGCGTTCAGTTCCTTTTTTAATCGTCTAAAGGATCTGTGAAAATGAAAGAAAGTTCCGAGAAATGATGTATAGTATAGCTTTTTTTTGAGAAAACCTCTGTTTAATCCTAAATTTATGTACTCATTCTCAATTGAATTCCAAATCTATAAATTTTAAACGTTTCAAATAATTCTCAATTCGAGTGTTTTTGTTAATATTCATCAATATTTTAATCAGATTTTCTTCCAATTAATAACGTTGTTTGCATAAATATACACATTTTTTGTCATTTTTTTTTAAATCAACATCAATTTTTTAAAAAAACAACCTAGTAAAAAAACCTAAGTTAAATAAAAAAACACTAAAAAAAAACTTGAGTTAACCAAAGATAACTTAACTAACTCCCACTTGGAAAACCCTATGGAAAGACAAGTGAAAAAATCACAAAGAATAAAAGCAAATAATTTAATGTTAAATTATAAAATTGAGGAAAAATCAATTTTATAAAAACAATACTGAGAAAAAAAAATCTTGAGCTAACCCGGGTTAATTCAACTAACCCGTATAGAAATAGATTGGGATAAACTCACAAAAAAAAAATCCTTGGAACCAACCTTAGAATTTTTTTTTTAAGGATAATTTTGCCACTTCACTATTCTAAGAAAATAAAAAGATATGAAAGCTCCCCTGTGCAAGTTTAATGTTTTTTTTTTAACTTTTAAGAGTATTAATGTAATTTTGTTGTGCAAATAATATTATTGAAGAAAAAAACTCCGGGCTAATGTTATATATATATGAGAGCACAACAAGAATTTCAGTAATCTAAATATATTATGCCAGTGTTGAGAAATATTTCAAATGAAAAAAATCCGTTGCAAAATATATTTTTGCTTTCATTTGGACTTTTGTTTTTATTCTTTTCCAAAATTATTTCTTAATGAAATAAATTAAAAGCTAAAATATGTTAGATTTATTTCAAAGATATAAATAAATCATAAATTTTTTAATTAATATTTTTAATTCCAACACAGTAGAAATTTTGTAGATAAATTTCTTCAAATGAATAAAAGGTATATAAGAAAACAAATTTCCTATATAAAAAAAAGAGATTCAATTTAATAATTTGATTAACTTTAATATAGTTTTATTATTTTTAGATTTAATATTTTATTTTTATTTTTTCAGGTTTCTTTTTAAGCAATTTTAGAGTTTTTGTAAAGTTTGAAATACTGTTCTGTTCTATATTTATTCATGCTTTACAACTAGTATATATATTACAGAGAAATGAAATCACAATCCAAGAATAAAGCGTAAACAATTGCTAACGGAAAAATAATTCCTAAACATAAGTTTCTAATAACTGGACAATAAGTTATATATGGAATGTGAAGATATATATGCAGATATGGCATTGATGTGCAGATATGACGTTGATACTCCCCCTCAAGTTGGAGCATGGAGATCCATAATGCCCAACTTGCGTGATAATGCGTAAAGTGGTCTCATCCTAAAGCTTTGGTGAAAATATCTGCAAGCTGATTGGAGGTTGATATGTTTTTGGTGGTGATGAGGCTGGATTGTAACTTCTCACGAACAACATGGCAATCAATTTCTATATGTTTTATACGTTCGTGGAAAACAGGATTCTGAGCAATGTGAAGAGCCACTTGGTTGTCATAGTATAAGAGCATGGGTTTGGAATGGTGAACGTCGAGATCATGAAGAAGTGTTTTAAGCCATGTGAGTTCACAAATAGTGGAAGCAAGAGCCCGATACTCAACTTCAGCAGAAGAACGAGAGACGGTCTGTTGCTTCTTAGTACGCTAGGAAATAGGACTAGTGCCAAGCTAAATAAAAAACCTATCGTGGATCTGCGAGTGAGTGGACAACTAGCCCAGTCTGAATCAGAGTAAGCTGAGACTTGAAGATTGCTGGAAGCAGGAAAGAATAAACCCTGGCCTGGAGTGAATTTAATATAACAAAGAACGCGGACAACAGCATCATAATGGGGCTGTCGCGGCTGATGCATAAATTGGCTCAGAATATTGACTAAAAACACGATGTCAGGACGGGTGATGGTTAGGTAGATGAGACGCCTAACAAGTTGTCGAAAAGAGCTTGGATCAGGAAGAAGATCACCATCAATATTATTAAGCTTCAGATTTTGTTCCATAGGGAAAGCAGTGGGGCGAGTACCAAGATGGCCACAGTCAGCAAGAATATCAAGAGCATATTTGCGTTGATTCAAGGATATACCAGTGGGAGAATGAGCAACCTCAAGTCCGAGGAAATATTTTAATTTGCCAAGATCCTTAATGTGAAAGTGATGAGCAAGCATGGTCTTGAAGTTGGTAATGGCAGGAAGATCATTACCTGCTATAAGAATGTCATCAATATAAACCAATATGAAAGTGGAAGACTGACCCTGAGAGAGTTTGAAGAATGAGTGATCAGCCTGAGATTGGATGAAACCTGCAGCAAGCAGAACGGAGCATAATTTAAAGAACCAATTGCAAGATGCTTGCTTGAGGTCACAGATAGATTTCTGAAGATGAAAAATAGGAGTCGCTGTTGGTGTGGAATAACCTGGTGAAGGAGACATATAGACTTCCTCATTAAGATTGTCGTGTAAGAAGGCATTGTTAACGTCCAACTGGAAAAGGTGCCATTGTCGAGCTGCAGCAACTGCAAGAATGCATCTAACAGTAACAAGTTTAGCAACAGGAGCAAAAGTGTCATGATAATCCAAACCTTCTATCTGAGTATATCCTTTGGCCACTAAGCGAGCTTTGTGTTGTTCTATGGATCCATCAGCCCGAAATTTGGTTTTGAACACCCATTTACAACCAATGGGTTTTTTGCCAGGTGGAAGAGGTTGAAGAATCCAAGTATGGTTGGTTTTTAAGGCTTGAATTTCAGCTGCCATGGCATTGCGCCAATGAGGATGGCGCACAGCTTGAGAATATGATGTGGGATCAGGATGTTGAGATAATGCAGAAAGAAAAGCTAGATGGTGGTTAGAAAAACGATGATAAGATAAAAAGGAAGAGAGACAATGAGCAGTACCTGAGGAAGATCGTGGAACAGGAGAAGCCGTGAAGGACTTTGGAAGGGAAGAGCAGATGTAATCGTTGAGGTAAGGTGGACGAGTAGCAGCTCGTTTTGGTCGTGAAATGAGATCTTGAGGTGGTGAGGGAGGAGATGGTGATGTGAGTGGTGAGGGAGGAATTATGGAAGGGGAAGGTGATGATGTTGGTAAACTGGAGCAGTTGCAGGCGGTGAAAGGATGAGGTGATAAGGAAAATTAAGCTCTTTAAAAGTAACATCATGGGAGATAAAGAGCTTGTGAGTTTCTAGATCATAGACACGATAAGCTTTATGGTTGGCAGGATAACCTAAGAAAACACAACGTGAAGCTCGAAGAGAGAATTTATCTCGATGTTGATGAGGGGTTTGGGCATAGCATAAACAACCAAACACTCGTAAGTGTGTGTATGATGGTGGTTTTTGGAAGAGGAGCTCATAGGGGGACTTATGTTTCAAGCTGGGGGAAGGGGTTCAGTTAATTAAATAAGTGGCTGTGAGAATACATTCTCCCCAGAATGAGATGGGAAAATTAGCTTAAAAACATAAACACCGGGCCATATTAAGTAGGTGGCGATGTTTCCGTTCGGCAACACCATTTTGTTGAGGTGTATCCACATACGTGCATTCGTGAAGAATGCCATGATCATGAAAAAAAGTTTGGAGTTTATTAGACAAAAATTCTTGACCATTATCAGTGCGCACATGGCGAATAATGCAATTAAATTGTGTTTGAACCATGGCAAAAAAATTTGTAAGGCAAGTAAAAGTATCAGATTTCATGTGCATGAGATAGACCCATGTTGTGCGTGAGAAATCATCCACGATGGTTAAAAAATAATGGGCTCCTGAATGTGACGCAGTAGGATAACCACCCCATATATCACAATAAATTCGATTGAAATAAAATGTGCTTTTATTTGTATTCAAAGAAAAAGGTAAACGAGTGTGTTTTGCTCTAGCACATATATCACAAGCCAAATGTTGATTAGAAACACGTAAAGTTTTTGGAATATATGAAGTAGATGGATGGCCAAGTCGCTGATGCCAAATGATGGAATCAGGGATGTTTTGAGAATGGAGGGCAGAGGCAGAGAAAGGCTTGTAGTGATAAAGTCCATTGCGTACTTCACCCGTTCCAATCAGCTTCCTCGTTGATAGGTCCTGAAAAACACAAAAGGTAGAAAAAAATATGGCAACACATTTGAGAGTTGTGGTGAGTTTGCTAATAGACAGTAAATTAAATTTAAAAGAAGGTACATATAAAACATTGGAAAGGGAGATATCGGGTGAAATATGTAATGTGCCAGTATGAGTTATAGAAACAACATCACCATTTGGAAGTTTAATGGGACATGGTTGATGCAGGGATTGAACATTATTAAGGGATGATAAATTCGAAGTTATATGATCTGAGGCACCTGAATCAATAATCCATTATGATTAGAAAAAGAAGCAAGGTTACCAACAAAGTTGGTAGAATTGGTGTTCAAAACCAAATTATTCACTGGTGATAGAAGATCCAAAAGGCGAGAGCATTGGTCACTGGTGAGGCCGGGAACATTAATCTCAGAAGATGTTGAAGAACTGATGGCATTATTCACTGCCATTGATGAGCCAGCATGTCCATTAGTTGCTTCACGATATTGAGGTTTGTTCTTGGGGTAACCATGCAGCTTATAACAATTGGATTTCCAATGACCATCACGATCACAGTAGTCATATTTTGGACGACCACGTCCTCTTCCCTTATTATCAGAACGATGTGCAAGAAAGCGAGGAGCTACCATGGCAGCAAATTCTGTTGGAATACTGGAGATATGCAGGAGACGTTGTTTCTCTTCTTGATGCAGAATTGAATATACTTTGGTGACAGGAGGTAAAGAATCCATGGCCAAAATCTGGCTACGAATTGGAGCATAAGAATCATGTAATCCCATCAAGAACTGAAAAACCCGCTCAATATCTTGCATATGAGTCAATTCGTTTAGGACACCACAAGTGCATTTTGGTGCAGGAGTGAGCATTGCAAGCTCATCCCAGTACCCCTTAAGTGTAGTAAAATATACAGGAATAGTCATAGAACCTTGGATGAGGGTAGCAACATCACGCTTTAATTTAAAAATCCTGGGATTGTTGCTTTGAGAGAAACGATCTTCAAGATCAAGCCATACATCACGAGGACAGTCATGATAAATCAAACTATTGACAATGGATTTATCAATGGAGTTGAGAATCCATGATAAAACCATATCACTGCAGCGCTCCCACAATTGAATTTCTGATGTGGAAGATGTTGGTTTGGAGAGAGAACCATTAACAAAACTCAGTTTGTTTTTAGCGTTTAATGCTATTTTCATGGCTCGCTTCCAGGTAGGGTAATTGTCACCATTAAGAAGAATGGAAACCAGAATGGAACCTGGGTGATCAGCAGAGTGAAGAAAATATGGAGATGATACATCAGGAATTGATGAAGATGTTAAAGGGAAAACTTCCTGAGGGATGGTATTAGACATAGCTACAAGAAGAAGATATGCAGCAGAATGAAGAAGATCTAAGGATGAAGAATGTATATAGAGACTGAAGAACTTGTATAGAGACAGAACGCTTTGATACCATGTAAAGTTTGAAATACTGTTCTGTTCTATATTTATTCATGCTTTACAACTAGTATATATATTATAGAGAAATGAAATCACGATCCAAGAATAAAGCCTAAACAATTGCTAACGGAAAAATAATTCCTAAACATAAGTTTCTAATAGCTGGACAATAAGTTATTTATGGAATGTGAAGATATATATGCAGATATGACGTTGATGTGCAGATATGACGTTGATAGTTTTCATAAGCAAAAACAAGAGTGCTAATAATATATTCTATAAATTAGGAGTGATTTAAAATGCTTATTTTATGTTATTTAGAGTTATATGTGGTTAATAAATAGAATAATAAATGAAACTAACCTGTTTTTTTATGTTTTAATAATTTTTTAAAAGAATTTCTCCAAAGTTGATTTTTTATTAATTAAAAATGAAGTAGGATTTACATATTAGCATTGGAGATATATTATAATGGTAATATTATATTAAAAGTATAATAGTCAAACAATTTTTTTAAAAAAACATATAATTTAATATATATAATTATAGATACACGTATTCGTAGAGCTATTATCATCATCAAAATCAAATTTAAAAAATCAAATTCCGCAAAAAAACAATATTACCACCATATATAATCATTAATTTAAAATTTTAATCTACAGTCATACCAATATCACCAACGACACGTTAATAGAGATGGAAATACTATAGCTTATGCCTTGGGTAAAAGGGCCCTTTAATTTCCAGTACCGCGAGAGAATTTGGATGAGGAAATTGCTCTCTTTGTTTAACATATTGTACTAAAGAATTCTCCTCTTTCACATCAATGATATTGTGATTTTCTTTTTTCTGAAAAAAAAAAAAACACAATACCATCTCATCCTTAATCATCTTCACATCATTCTCACAATAATTACTATTATACACCACAACATGCAATATAAAAATAAATCATTACTTTATATATATATATATATATTAAACTATAGCAAAAATAATCAACAAAAGATTAAAATTTTTAAAGAGGGAACGAGAGGGAGAAGAGAAAAAAACTTAATTATATCTTAATATTTTTTAAAAAACATTATGTAACATTAAAATTTATATTTAAAACCTAGATCATATTTAATCATCCAACTTATCTTTTGAACTTGTTAAATTAATTGTTAAAATACAAGTTAGATAGGATAAAAAGAAGAATTAGGGGGTTTCAACATTTATCTATTGGCTTAAAAAAAGAGATTTTCTTGTTAACTAAACATTTTTCTTTGATGAGTACGGCTTCTTGCGAGCAATGTATCTAAGAGCATATTTAAGAGTGTGGTTGCTATTATTTTTTAAAATGTTTTTTACTTGAAAATGCATCAAAATAATATTTTTTTTTTATTTTTAATAAAATATTTTTGACATCAGCACATCAAAATGATATGAAAATATCAAAAAAATATTAATTTAAAGTAAAAAATTAAAAAATATTTAGAATATTTTCAAAAATATTTTTAAAATACAAAAATAAAGATTAACTAAATATTTCCTATAATTAGGAAGTGGCAATCTCCTTGTTTTCTTTCCTGGAAATCAAGTCTCCTAGCAGGCAACGCGTTATTTTCCAAAAACTACGTGTAATGGATCACTATGGAAGCCAAAATTTATTGCATGTATAGATTCAATTTAATAATATTCGTACAATCACTAAAGTCAAATGACAGCACACAGAGCTGTCTCATTTGGAATCCCCTCTTCAAAGTGGCAATGCTTTCGGTGATTTTCGGTTGGATCATCCATGGTTATCCTTCTGTCTGCTGCTGCCTTCAAGCTTTGATCATTAAAAGACAAAAAGGGGAGAGAACACATAGAAAGTTCCCAATAAGACAGGGAAAATCCGTACGCAATGTCATTAAGATGTTTATAATTAGCTTGTGTTCTCCCGTCAAAACATATAGCATATGCATATCGATTTTTGTGTATAATTAAATATATATGTGTGACTAAGCAATACAAGGGATATATATATATATATATATTTAAAAGAAAGATTTTGATTTTGGGACGATGTACGATTGTACATAGCAGAAAAGAACATAGACGATAACTTGAATATTGTCGTCATGCATGGAGAATATTAGTACGGGGATCGGAGATTTATGTCTGTAGCTAGCTAAGCTAATGAATGAGAATATGATGACAAGTTCAAAGATTCATGGTATATTCCATCTCGGCTGTCTTTCTTAGATACATCCAAGTTCCATTGAATTTTGATTATTATTTGTTAACCAATTGGTACGTATATATATTCCCAAAAGAGAGGTTTAAGGTGGCTAGCTCATTCTAACAATAAAAAAAAAAAAAAACAAAAAACAAAAAACACTACTAGGCCAACTCTTCATATAGATCAAAACAATTTAATTCATTGATACTTATAGTATAGTATTTATATATATATTAGCTATTCTCGAACCTCACCGCCAACTGCACAAATTAAAATTTCGTGGAAATTTGAGTTCAAGGGGCTCTCTCTACACTCTTATCTCTTGATTGATTATTTTTTAATTAGGCTTGTGGTTTTCAATGCACGCACGCACCTACTGTCGTGCACTATCTTTCTTTTAGTCAGGCCTTTTCCATCATGACTCATGATCACACAATCGTTCTAATTTCTTAATTAAAGGAGAGGTAATTGTCGAGAAAGGCATTTTCGCAGCATAACATCTTTAATTTCGTAGCTAGAGAGAGGGGGGAGAGAATTCATTCACAAGATCAAAATAAAAAAATAAATGGAGTGCAAACACAGACTCACCCATATGATCAATCATATCTGCATTTTCAATTATTGCTGGAAAAATTTATTTGAAATTAATGAACATACAAATTACAAGTATGGTTCTTGAACAAAATATATGTGCAACTTAAAGAACAAGACATCATTGATTACATGATGGAAACAATCAACATTGCTCGATACTTACTTTGAGCTATCTAGTTTCCCTCAATTATTTGTAGCATCTTAATTTTATTTCTTACATTTGCAGGAAAAAAAATCTGAATGAAGAATTGATCGTTAACAAAAATTAACAAATAAAAGAATTTGATGCTTTTTTAGTTGATTAAGTCATGATGCATGTGGTTTTGTATGCGTATGTGTGCTTCATCTTGATTTCTCGTCAGTAATAATTCTTCATGAAACATTAACGGTGCTTGTGTGTTTCTTCTGCATCCACTTCGATCAAATTATGCACAACCGCATCCATTGCTGTCGTTAAGAATTGAGACCAATTCCTGCGTTAAGAAAAACTCAGGATTAGTTATGTATTAGACATACATACATATATATATATATATATATATATATATATATATATAAATCAAACATTAAAACATAATATAGCAGCATGAACTAACAAAATGATAATGGTACGTGGCAGAGTATTTTAGTTTTAAATTATGAATTATCAACATTTTGTGCTACAGATCAAGAATGGTATAGTATACATACCCTTCAAGTGTGTCAAATGTAAGTCCAACGGTGTACTTTGCCTCTTCGAGAGCATATGTAAACCTTTGCAGCTCTTCGCCTGGACAAAGCCCATTATCCTTGACATGGAGCTGAGACGGTTTGACATCACAGAATATAGGTATAACTCTTTTCTTTGTCTCCATTAATAAAGCCAGTTCATGGAGACAAAAGTACGACTCACAATAACGGGGAGAAAATACAGCAACCCCAACCTTACATTCATGGATAGCTCTGTCAATGTTGTCAAATAGTTTGTCACCAGGTCTCATGTTCTTGCTGTCCAAAAATGGATGGAGCCTGAGTCTAGAAAGATGATCAAAGAGCAACCCAGAAATGGTCCTCTTCGTATCGATGCATCGATGATTAATGAACACATCACAGGGTGGTCTTTTAAGGGATTGGATTTGGTTATGGTGGTTCAAGATTTTACGACATAAGTTCTTGGCTGCTGATGCTGAACGCTGCTGCATGGCTTGATGAAGAAGCTAAGAAAAAAAAAATGATAATTTGTGTACAATAACAGTATTAAGAACTCGATTGTTTTGTATTATTTTTTTATTTTCTACATGTCCTTGCTCTGCCGGTGGGAATCATATTTATAGGTTAAGCGTGAAAGGATAGAAAGACTGAATTTCATTTTTGTTTGATTTCAAGGCATAGAATTCCAAAATATGACCGACTACTCATGAGAAAATACCTGGTATTTGTTGAGGCAAGACACAGCAAAAAGGAAGTAAAAATATTTGAATTATTCGACTCTCTTGTCTTCCTGAAAAGTAAAACCTTCAAACACGTTTATTTTATTTTATTTTATTTTATTTTATTTTATTTAAGATCGCTGACATGGTCACTCTTATAATGGGTTGTGAATTCATATTTTTCTGTTTCCCTTTTTTGGAACGATTATCTATAAAAGGGTGAATTTCTTTTGGCCCCATCACAGTACATCTTTGTTTTGGTCCCCGATCATGAAACTTTTTTTTTTTTTAATTTTTAATTGCTTGGATCTCCGTTACTTTGATGTCATTCTCATCAACATATATTCCCAAACTTCGGCTGTTCTTCAATTTCTATTTGTTTTGGTGTTTTAAAATTGAAGTATAATATTTTCTGATTAATAATTTAATGACTTTTACCGTTTAGTAAAGTGCGGCTGTTCTTCCTAGCTCTTTTCACCTGCCTTCATATTCTAATTGTTCAGAAGAGTTTATACTTCGCAGTCTTGTTGAACGTCATATCATGATGATAATTACTTATAATAAGTTTCTATACCGTAAATATATATATTTTATGGTATGCAGCGTGACACACAGAAGTCTTCATTTTTTAAAACGAAGAAATACAGTAAAGTATCGTGGAACACAAAATCCAAATGGTCAAGGAATGTAGTTTTTTTTTTCACGTAGAGCAGGGTGTACGTATACATTTCCATTAATAAATATTGCAGAAATTAGATTTTCAAAAAAGTAATTGATCCGTGCATATATAATTTGTTCCAGGAACGATAATGCCCTAGCTAATCGCTCAGGAGGTCATTCACCATATGCAGAGGTCAAGGAAAGAAATTGGTATATATTTTGGTAGCAAAGACCAATCCCTTGTGGCATGAATTACGGGTATTGTGCACAGTGTATTTTGTAGGATAAGAACCAGGTTCCTTCCCCTCCTCCTTCGTTTATGAACCAAAGAAAAGTAATCAGTTGATCAAGAAGTACTGTATTATTTGGCATGGAAGCCGATTTTAGTTAATTGTCCTCCAAGCTTTTGTATGAATGCTTGGCTCGTGGAATTGACAGCGTGTGGGTTATGATGGCGACTAATTGCCTTCCCAGCCAGAGGACTACAAAATTAATGAATTTACACTTCATATTTGAGGGCCAATAATTGAGAATTAATTACTATTACAACTTGATTATCAAATTAAAACAAGAATATTAAAACTTTGTGGGCTCCTCAAACTCCTTAAGTGTTCATTAATTTCTATGAATTTAAAGGTTTGTAGTGGTCTCATGCATGGCCTGTCAAAGATGAGTAACCAACAAGGAATTGCACGAATTTTAGCAATTATATTAAGACTATTAATTATTTGCATGTATATATATCACGATTTTCTATTTTATTTAATTTCTTCCTTAGGTTTAATGACATAAGCACACGTGAGACATATATAGATATCCCGGTGATGATTTCAATTTAAATAATTAGATATATATGATTTGGTCGGTTGTAAAGTAGGAGTCAAGCAGTCCATGATCAAGCTATTTTTTTCATGATTATCTAACCATTTTTTCTTTTTCTTTTTTCTAAAATTAAAACCAATAAAAAGTATGGCATGTGTCCCTCCTTTAGTTAAAAAGTTAAAATTAATAATAATAAAAAGTAATTTGATCGTAGATAAAAGGACACCTAATATGTAATGGACCGAACCACATACACTTAATTGTCTAAATTAAAATGATATAAGTGTCTTTACTTAAAATAAATAACACAAGAGCAATTGATGTAATTAAATCTATTAATTATTTAGTTATTACTTATTAATGTTAATAATACATTTTATGATAGAGTTGAATGATTTACAAGATAATA
>Ga0325414_1003890_pt1 | contig 15587 bp, 16 predicted proteins | sample PopdelMetagenome_8_FD_206183 | JGI IMG/M metagenome (GOLD analysis project Ga0325414, IMG submission 206183) | Populus deltoides microbial communities from Bellville, Georgia, United States - Leaf-PdKOR-R3 | ecosystem: Host-associated > Plants > Phyllosphere > Phylloplane/Leaf | place: USA...
AAAAGTAGATTTTTGAAAAACATTGGAAATCATGAATACCAAATATAAGGTATCACAAATACTTAAGTTATCACAAATATAGAAGGAATAATAAAGCCTTCGAGTTGTGTAGTATATTTGTTTGCATAATTTAAAGAAGATGTAGGGCCCGTTTGAAAGTGTGGTTGAGATTATTTTTAAAATTGTTTTTTGTTTGAAAATTCATCAAAATAATTATTTATTTATTAAAAATTTATTTGTGACACCAGCACATTAAAAGGATCTAAAAACACGTAACAAAAATTAATTTGAAGAAACAATTTTCAGAATTTACTAAAATTCTAGTGCAAACGCAAACCTAAACTAAACCGTAATGATATGTAGCTACGAAGAAGAAAAATATGCACTAAGAAATCTGTTATTAGAACTTGCCTTACTTAGTGGTTCATGGATATTTATATAGTCATAAATCATACCAACTTGCATGGAATTAAGGATAAAGTGATGGAAAAATAATATGAAACCTACATTAGTTGCAATTACTTAGGATAATAGTCTCTCGTGGTTGGTGATTCACTGTTGAGTAAAGAAATGATGTCATATGGGTTATCCACTTGCTATGGGCATATCCAACACCAATTTATAAGCCCAATTATGACAGGAGGACATGAGAGCATTTAATGCTTGATGCCAACTAACAAAGAGTGGATGGAATAATTTTGGGTTAGGCTTTTCCTATCCTAGCTTTGGTTTTGGAGTTGGTTTGTCCCTCTACTCGAGTGTGTTGTTGTGTTAGGCTAAGTGGAAACCTTAGGTTCAATTTAAAAACTAGTATATTATAGAGTAGTTAACTCAATTAGACTTCTTAAGGTTTGAACCATCCTTTTTTAGTCCAATAGAGTAATGGGTCACATTATATGCCTAGAGTTAAAAAGATGACTTAATCAATCTAATAAAGTAACTGGGAGTTCAAGGCCATTATGCGTTCAAATAGTGGCACAAGGAGCTAAAGATAATTGAGCTTCATTAATGAGCCAAGGCTTATATGAGAACATAAACTACCCTTCATTTATTTTACCATGTAAACCATAAATTAAACCCAAATATGTCATCAAACCACCAAAAAAGCCATCATAAAAACCACTTTCTTCACTTTATAGCCATTACAAAGTTGTTTTGAAAGAGTTTTAAGCTATAAAAAAAACTATTTAAAAGAGTTCCAATCCATCTTGATGGGTATTTGCTTTGGTTTTTTTAGAATTAGAAGAATAAAGATTGTGTATGGTCAATAGCTTTTCCTCAAAAGGCAGGTCTTGTCAGAACAAGCTTTAGTGGACCACTCTCAGTATGGTGGATCCTACGTACACACTTCTACTTTCTTTTCCTAAAACTTATCATGCCTACAACATCATCCTCTTCCTCCTTCTCTATTTGTAAAGGGTCAAAAGTCATCAATTATATCACCTTCTAGTGAAACTCCTCACACCCCTTAATGTTATGTCCCATTACTTTGTGGAACCTACCAAAACCATCATTCTTTCTTGGACTTGATCCATTTTTCGCTGGAAAATACTCGGCCTAAATCAACATGTCATATCACCTATCTATGTTTACCTTTAAAACTTGCTCTTTCTTCCCTCCATACTCCACAATGTTTAGTCCCTCACTACTAGAAGCATGATTCGACAAAGGCTTGGAATTGATGTTTAGAGTATCTTCAAAATTTATCCACCTTGCCTTGAATAATTGCAAGAGCTTATTCTAGAATGCTGAGTAATTGTATGATGTGGCTAGGATTTCCAACGTGGTACTCATAGGTCAATTCTGGCTTGTACCAACTTGGGAAGGGAGGCTTAAATGGTGGAAAAGGAAAAAGAGCCATATGACCTATACTTAACAGTTTCATATACATTTCCCCTAGAGGCATTGGTAAAGGTGGGAGTTGTTATTGGTTTCTTTGATATATTCTTTTTGGGTTGTTTTTAGTTTGGTATTTTGATGGGTTGGTGGGCTAGTTTACTAGAAAAGACTTGGCAAAGCTGATATTGGGTACTTTGCGAGACAATGCTTAGTAGCTTTGGATGTGATAGCTTTGGGCTTGGAAATCCTTTTTACCCTTTTACCCTTTTTCAATATTGCTTACCTCATCATCTTTTTTCCTCCTAGTAAACCTTTTCTTTTTGGTGAGTTTCGATATTTTGTTGGCTCTTATCCCTTACTCTATTCTCTCAGCAATAACCATGACATAATAAAAGTATTGGGCATAACTACCCATCAGGTACTCAAAGTATAGAGATTTGAAAGTTTTGGCAAATAAAGTCACAATTGCTTTTTCTAACAAAGACAGCTAAATATGCATTGCCTTGTTTTTCCATCTATGAGCATACCCCCCTCACTGTTTCTTTGTTACCCTTCTCCATCACTATTAAACTCGTCTAGTCCAGAGAGATGTCAATATTGAATGTGTATTACCTTAAAAAAGTATCAGCGAGATCACTCCATTTCTTAGCCCTTGTATTATTTAAAGTCATATATTAGCATAACGTGAAACCAGTCAAGTTGTCTTGGAAGAAATGGATGAGTAACTTGTCATTATATATGACCCCCGCTATTTTGTTGTCATAGGACCTCAAGTGTGTATTAAAGCATTCTTACTCCGTGTACTTGACAAATTCTGGTACTCTAAACTCCTTGGGTACCACTACATTTGGTATTAGGCATATCTTAGCTGCTCTAACCAAGTCATAGACATCAAATCCCTCAACAACTCTAAACTTCTCCTCCCAGGCAACCCACTTATCTTGTTTAGGGTGACCAAAAGATTTAACCCCATAGGATTCCCCTATAGTTAGATCTATTATGGTCAGTACTTGAGCAAACATAATTGGGTGAGTAATTGGAATGCCTTTTGTTCCTTGTGGTCTAGCAGTGGGATTTGTTTCCAAGTTTTGTGGGTCAATAATAAGCAGAGCTATTAACGGCGATAATAAAGTCAAATGCTGACTGGATGTCCCTTCCCCTGACTGTGCTCGCAGGAGTTGGTCAAGTAAACTAATCACCCGAGCCACGTTATTCTTAACATCATCCAACTCTTTTTGGTAGTGAACCCTTTCTTAATTTTCCATCCTTTTACAAAGCCTAGCATTGTAGATTTTAGTAGGGGGACCTAAATTTCGAATACCTGTTGGGCACATTTTGAAATTCATAAACACAAGTGCATATGGATGTATAATTATGCATGATGATGCATGTTTGGATGTGGATTAGCGAAATTTCTGGATTGATATATGTTATCATTTGGATAAGATTTTTCATCATTTTATAACTGTCGAGGCAATTTGATTTGAGCCAATTCCTAATAAATTTATACTCATCAATACAAAATGTTACTGAGAAGATTGGGTCTATGCCCTTTTCATTAATGTTCAGTGAAAGCTTTTACATTTAAGGATTAGTTCATTAATTGTTACTTCACAAACTTTCTCAGTTTCTCTTCAGTGAAGAGTTGTTCCTCGAAGGAGATCTTGAGGGCTTTATTGGTGCCCAATTCTACCTGGAGCCTTTCCAGTTGTTCTCTCAACTCTTCCTCATTGTTAATTATTTTTCTCTTATTTAGTTCAACGGCTTGTGAAGTTTTCGTTTTGAATTTGAGATTCATGAAGAAATTGACCAATGATAGATTTCTCCACCTTGGGTATTTTTCACTGGTGATTACATCTCTCAAACCATCTAATTCTTTTTTTTTTTGATCAATACCAAAAGCTTCCAATCTTGTTTGATGTTTTCCATAACTTCTAAAGTGGATTGGTCTTTGAATAACCCAGAGAATTGTGATAACTAGGCCCAAGAATATTATGCATCATCTTCTTTGGTTTCCAGGACATGTCCCATGACACTCCTTCATCTTATGGCTTGCCTTTTTGGGTTGTCTACAAACTATGAACGAACTACAGACTTTTCAAATCATCACCTCTGCGGTATGTATTTTGTGTGGTTTACATGTGGAGATCCATGATCATTTATTTTTTGAGTGCTCCTTCTCAACAACATTATTTAAATGAATTAAATAAAAAGATATATTAAAAGTATATACTATATTTAATCATTCAAGACTAACAAAGACAAAAATAAAATTATTGAAATGATAAATAAAACTTTGATTCAATTTAGGATTAGTCATTTAATAATTTAAATTTATAGGACACGGAATATAAATGTTCTTTCTTAATAGTAGAAGTTATTGATTTTGTTGGATAGTGTTATCTAATAATAACCATATAAATGAAAGTTAAACTCAAATATTCAGATAGTAATTTCATTGATTACTACGAAAGAAAATAAATAAATTAGCTGCTTGAAGGACAAATGTAGTCTAAATAATTAATATTTGAAAACAAGTAATCAGACTTAACAAAAATAAGGACAGTAGTAAATCTCAAGACATATTCTATAGTCCTAATGCCAGCACAACATGCTTTGTTGATAACATTATGATATTCTATTAGGCAAACCCAAATTTAGTGGGTGTTGTGAGAAAGGCTCTGGATAACTTTGTTGTGTTATCAAAGCTGATGATCAACCCAGAGAAGAGTCATGTTTTCATGTCAAGTGTGGATGATGATTTGAAAGCATCTATTTTGGATCTCTTGGGTTTTAGGTTGGGCTCCTTGCTGATCAGATACTTAGGGTTTCTTTTGATTACTACCCAGCTAAAACATGGTGACTGCATGGCTTTGGTTAAGCGGATTCTCTCTAAGATTAGGTTATAGACCTCAACATCTCTTACATATGCTGGTCATTTGCAACTAATCAAATCCATTCTCTTTTTCATCCAGGTATATTGGTCTACTATGTTTATCCTTGTTCTATTATTAGAAAGATTAAGGGCATGTTAGCTGCCTTTCTCTGAAATGATTCATCTACTTCCCCTTTAGGGGTAAAGGTGGCTTGAGCTTTAGTTTACTATCCTCTACAAGAGGGTGGGCTTGGGATTAAAAGGGTTTAAGACTTGAAACAGAGCAGCTATTCTCAAGCATATTTGGAGGCTACTTTCAAACAAATCCTCAGTTTGGTTAGCTTGGGTACATTCTGTATTGCTCAGAGGGAGATCATTTTTGGCATGTCAGGCTACCTTTGGTATTTTTTTTTTTTATCATGGTGAAAGATTCTTCAAAGTCAAGATTAGTGTAAAGGTATGTTTGTCTCTTGCATTGGTGATGGCTATCTGACTTCTCTATGGCTAGATTATTATTTGCCATATGGACAAAGTTTCTGTGACTTTTTGCCTTTCAAGACTTTATCATCTCCTGGATTGTCCTGGGATGCAAAGGTTGCAGACATTATTAAGGATGGTGGTAGGGACTTTTCTTTAGATAGTTAGGACCTCCAACAGATTTGAGACTACATTAGATTCCACCCCTAAATAGCTCTTCAGATCACTATGTCTGGACAGATCATTCTATATGGAGGTTCACTATTGATTCAACTTGGGAGGCACTTTAAGATACCAAGCCCAAGAATACTATGCACCATCTTTTCTGGTTCTCAAGAGATGTCCCATGACACTCCTTCATCTTATGTCTTACCTCTTTGGGTCATCTACACATTATAAACAGACTACAAACTTTTCAGATCACCACCTTTATGGTATATATTTTGTGTGGTTTACATATAGAGAGACCCGTGATCGTTTATTTTTTAAGTGCTCCTTCTCAGCAGCATTATTTAAATGAATTAAATAAAAAGATATGTTAAAAGAATATACTATATTTAATCATTCAAAACTAACAAAGACAAAAATAAAATTATTGAAATGATAAATAAAACTTTGATTCAATTTAGGATTAGTCATTTAATAATTGAAATTTATGGGACACATTATATAGATGTACTTTTTTTTTTGATAACCCGGGGTGTCCGGGCCAGCTTACGCGCACCATGACTAATCCCCGGACCCACTGAACATCTTGCAAGCCCAGTAGACATGTAAGGCACCGCGGGGGTGACAGACGTACATGCGAAGGCTTGAACCCAGGGCACATAGGCAGGGCAAAGCCTGCCAAGGCCATTGAGCTGCAAGCCTCCGTGTAGAGATGTACTTTTTTTTTTTGGATCAAATGTAAGTATTGTATAGATCAAAAAGAGCAAGACAAGCTTGCAGTATAAGCTGGAAACCAGCAATACAAAAGGACATGCAAATCCAGACAAAAGGAAGAGACTCCCTTGCATAAACCATAGTAAGATCAACGGGAACAGACTCCCTTGAAAAAGTGAACAAGTTCCCATATACAAATAACATGAACATCCCTCATGCAGGGAACAAAATTTAAAAAGCCATAAGGACCATGCCCCCACTAAGCCGAACCAGAAGCCACCAAACAGCAAACCAGCACCAAGACAGCCTGGACCAACTGATTTCCAAGTGACAGCACCAAGGGGAACAGATGCCCTAGAGCCAACATCAAGCGTGGACTACTAACTTCAAGCCAAGTGCATGAACCAAAGCCCCACAACAGGGCACACCAGGATGAGACCCCACACAATAGAGTCTAACCAACCCAACCAGTTGGGCCACAAGCACCCACCTAGCAGCAACAAAATATCCGGCCAGCAGGCCACAAAGCCTGCAAACAACACAACCAGTAGGACCCAGAAGTAGACTAGCAATCCAGCATCAACCTACAGCCGAAGACAACAACTGCAGAAGGCAGCCAACTAGCAACCAGCCCAGGAGAGCTAGAAGCCAGCAACAATAAACCCAATAAGCAAATTATGTCACCAGGGCAGCAGGAACCACAATCAGCAGACCAACGCAACCTTCATGCAGAACACTCACTGCCACAGACCCAAGAAGGGCTCCCAGAAGAGAACAGGCTTCCCAAAACAAAGCAACAAGAGCTGGGGGAGCAAACACAGAGCAAGAAACAAGCCTACCAACAGGCCCCAGCCATCAAAGCAGCAAGCAAGAAAGCATCCAGCAGAATAAGCAGCAACATCCTGCAACCAAAACTAGCAATACAAAACAACATAACAACAGGCAGAACTATGACTGCACCAATAAGAAAACATGCCTACAAAGGCAACACCAGAATACAATACTATAAAACCTAAATAGACACAAGGATATAGTCCTTGGCCACCATTCCGCAATATCATAATATATCAAAGGGAGGAGGATGGGGTTGAAACTGTGCCTCCCTGGATTCTGGAATCAACCGAGGAGGAGCTGTTGGAAGGATCAATCTTTCCAAACAATCCTGATCTGCCAAAAGCAGAGGCAGCGACTTTACTCCTTGTCAAGTATTGCCTCCGTGGAGGTAACGCGGTAGCAGTGTCAGGGCGATCTTTAGAGACGAGAACAACCTGAGGAGAGTCCGCATCAGGGGATCTAGGCTGAGAAACCATTTTTGCCCGCTTGCGCACATAACAATCAGCTCTCTCTTCAACAGCTACAGCTGCCTCAGCAGCCATTGGATCAACCTCCGGTTCTCCTTGAGGTTCCTCCCTGAAAGACTGCTTTTCAACAGCCTCTGTATCAGCTGAGGGAGAAGTGTATCCGGAGGGAGCAGAAGCTGTGGGAGGGGGCTTTTTGCGCTTATGACTGGATTTAGTGCAAGCATAATTGGAATGTCCTAGAGTTTTACATTGCTTGCAAAACCGTGGCAAAGATTTGTATGACATTACCTGGGATATCGAAACACCATTGGGGAGGGTGATGTTGATCAAAGATGGTAAGTCAGCAAGTAAATCAACCTCAACCAGCACTCGGGCATAAGAGAGCCGAGTCATAGAGGCTGTTGGAGGATCAGCATGCACTGGTTTCCCTATCACACTTGCTAGCTTAGAAAGACACAATGGTGACCAGCAAGAGATGTACTTTTTTAATAGTAGAAGTTGTTGATTTTTTTGGATTGTGATATCTAATAATAACCATATAAATAAAAGTTAAACTCAAATATTCAGAGAGTAATCTCATTGATTACTATGAAAGAAAATAAATATATTAGATGCTTGAAGGACAAATTGATTCTAAATAATTAATATTTAAAAATAAGTAATCAAATTTTTTTTTAAAAAAATAAGTACAGTAGTAAATCTCAAGACATATTCTACAGTCCTAATGCCAATATACAACATACTATATGTCTATAAATAGCCATCCGATACTAGAATTGAAAGCCACAACCCACGTCTGAAGCCATTCTCCGAAACAACATACGATATGGCTCCTAAACTTTCCCATCTTTTATCAGCAATCCTCGTTATCTTTTCTATCCAGTCCTTCAGAGGTTGGGCTCGAACTTTGAAACCCGAGCATCGGCAATCTTTTAGCAGCTTCCTTCAAGGGCTGGAGGGTGTTCATAAGGGCCAAACTGTGGAAGGGCTTATTGAGCTCAAACAATACCTCAAAAAGTTTGGGTACTACCCAAGTGATGATATCACTCTCACAAGCAGTGATTTTGATGACCGCATGGAGCTAGCACTCAAAACATACCAAGAATATTTTCATCTGAATGTTACTGGTAACCTTGACTCTAGTACCATACAACAAATGATGATTCCACGATGTGGAATGCCTGATATCATAAACACTCCGTCCACTACACCAAACAGCACTACATCAAAACACAACAAGTTCCACATGGTTGTTCATTATGCTTTCGGGAAACAAAAGTGGCCACCTTCCAAGTATGCTCTGACCTACAGGTTTGGCTCGGGTGTCCAAGTTGTTGGTTCGGACACCTTGAGGTCGGTCTGCTCAAAAGCTTTTCAAACATGGGCAAAGGTTTCTAAATTCACTTTCCAGGAGGCGGCTGAAGGTGCATCAGCAGATATTGTAATTGAGTTCTTCAGCGGCGATCATGGGGACCAGTATCCTTTTGATGGACCAGGGAAACAACTGGCTCATGCTTTTTTTCCACAAGACGGCCGTCTCCATTACGATGCAGACGAGAACTGGAGCACTGACCCTGCAATGAATCAAACTGACCTGGAATCCGTTACTGTTCATGAAATAGGACATCTGCTTGGCCTTTATCATAGTAAAGATCATCCCGAAGCCATCATGTATCCAACGATAGCACCTGGAAAGAAGAAAAGAGATCTCGCCCAGGATGATATTGATGGGATACATGCCCTCTATTCCAATTAATTAATTACGCAACAACTCAGTAATAAACTATATGCAGTATAAGTTAAGGAATTACTAGAAAATATTCATGGCAGTTGAAAGCTGGCCTCATCTCATACTCTAAATATGTTATATCTTCTACATATTTGAAGAGCCTTTTTATTGTACCAAAATTAAAAAGAAAATAAATAAAAAAGGCTATAGATTAAGTTATTATTGTACGACATGTTAAATTAGATCCTCTCTCTAATGCATGTTCCTTCCGTGTCATGTTAAATTGTGAATTCAAAATAATTTATCTACCTTCTCAGTCTCAAAATAAATATCCTAATTGAGAAGACACAAAATTCTTGGAATAAATAAATATACATCAATAAATTTTTGTGTTTAATACGTGATTCTCTTTTTACCATTAATCCATGCTCTTATTTATTCTTACTAATAATCACAAAAAGTTTTCTAAGGTTTGATCGCAATTATATATTTTTTTATGGTTTGAAAAATTATATTTTATATCATAAATTTTATACGTGTATTTACCTTTAATATCCTTTTAAAAAAAAACCATCAAAATATTCTCATTATTTACAAGTTTATTATTTTAATGACTAAAAAATCTTTGGAATCTCAAAATAACAAAATTATCATTCATAATGAATTCTTGAACACAAATCCTTTTCAGGAATCCATAAAAAAGTGCAGCAGGCAGGTTCTCTCTGTTAAGATCACTTAACAAATCAAGAAGATGAGGCTAGGAAGCAGAATGATATTAGTAGAGAAGAGAGAAATGAGATCAAAAAAGTGCAGCGGGCAGGTTGTGTGCTCTTGGCATCTCTACTTCCCGCTCCTTCTTGCCTCCCCATAGTAGTTTTCTTCTTGTTGCAACTTCTCCCACTATTCTGTCATCCAGATACGTAACAATACCCCTTCCTCGAAAAGATTCCTGGCCCAAGAATCTACAATCTTGACAATTAAGGGTCAATACTGAATTCTGGAAATTGCAATTGTATTTCTGTCAATTCTTCCCATGTTGCATCTTCAAGAAATGAGTTAGATGATTGAATTAAGCCTGCCACCACGGCTCTATTATCTTTCTTCATAAGCTTCCTTTCTAGTATGGTGACTGGATAAACCTTAACTCTGCCTTCTTCATCTATGATCGGCAGGGCTTGAGAAACTATGGCCACCTCTCCCACCTTCTTTCTTAATAGCGATACATGGAACACAGGATGCACTGCACTCCCCTCTGGTAACTTGAGCTTGTAAGCTACAACCCCAATCTGTTCAATAACTTGGTAAGGGCCATAATACCTAGGATTTAGCTTGAAATTCTTCCTATACATGACACTGCCCTGCCTGTAAAGCTGAATTTTTAGGAAGACCCAATCTCCCACCATGAATGTCCTTTCCGAACTCCTCCTATCTGCCACCTGTTTCATTCTATTCCTCGCCCCCTCCAACAGCCCCTTGATCAACTGATCCATATTAAGCCTTCTCTACATCCATTCTTCCACAACAGCTACTTGAGTAGCCTCAATGAGTACCATCTCCGTTGCTGGGGGTTCATATCCATATAATGCTTGGAATGGGGACATGTTGATAGCCTAGTGGAAGCTATTGTTGTACCATCATTGTGTTGTCGATATCCAGGTGTTCCACTTTTGGGACAATGCATAGTGATGCACCTTAAGTCTCCATGAATTGATTCACCCTCTCGGTCTGACCATCCGTTTGATGACGATAGGAGGTGCTTAGTTACAACTTTATGCCCAGATGTCTACACAATTCTCTCCAAAACAGGCTTGTGAAAATTTTATCTCTGTTAGTTAATATCGTGGTAGGCAAGCCATGGAACTTATAAATGTGATCCAGAAAAAACTTAGCGACCTCTTGAGCTTTGAAGGGATGGGCTAATGTGATAAAATGCCCATACTTCGTAAATCGATCAACAATGACCATAATGGTATCCTTGCCTTCTGACCTTCGAAGTCCTTCTATGAATCCATATAGTTATATCCTGTCAGAACCACGTGGAACTAGAAGAGCCTGTAACAATCTAGGATAAGGGACCCTTTCGGCCTTAGCTTGTTTACAAATGTCACAGTGCTGAACTATTTCTTGCACTAATTTCTTCATAGAAGGCCAGTAGAAGTGAGCTTTAAGTCGTTTGTATGTATTTTGGATCCCAGCATGTCCTCCAATGCAGGAATCATAGGTAGACTTGATGAGTTCTTCCTTTAATAACCCTCCAGATCCTATAACAACTCTCCCCTTATACTTAATCACTCCTTCAACATATGAAGCTGAGAGATTGTGCAACATCTACTAGTTTATTCCTCATTATATCCTGTAACTTGGCATCGCCTTTATAAGAGGCATAAATCATGTCATACCAGGAGGGAGTTATTTGTGTTATGGCGGTGAACCTTCCTCCTTCCATTTTATTTCCTTGACAGCCTTCTTCCCCCTGCATATTCCTCCTAGATAAGGCATGTGCAACCTTATTCTCCTTTCCTTTTCTGTACCTGATCCGATAGTTCAACCCCCACAGCTTAGTTAACCCTTTCTTTTGAATAGGAGTGTGAATTTTCTGATCAAGTAGATACATCAGACTTTGATGATCAGTTTGAATGAAAAATTGATCTTGTTCCAAGTAATGCCTCCACTTGTCAACTGCCATTAGAATAGCAAGGTATTCCTTCTCGTAATTAGATAGCCTCAAGTGTTTGACTCCCAAGGCCTTGCTAAAAAATGCTAATGGTCTTCCTTCCTGGCTGAGTACTGCTCCAATTCCAGTATCACAAGTGTCCGGTTCCAGCACAAACGGTTTGGTAAAGTCCGGCAAGGCCAGGATTGAAGCCTCATACAATGCTTGTTTCAGGTTGCGGAAAGCCTCTAGTGCTCCTTCATGCCAAATGAAGTTATTCTTCTTGAGCATCTCTGTCAAAGGCTTGCTGATAATACCAAATTTCCCAATGAATTTTCAATAATAACCAGCTTGGCCAAGGAATCCCTTTTAGCTTCTTAATGGATTTTGGAAATGGCCACTCTTGTACTGCCTGTGTCTTCTTAGGATTAGTGGCTACCTCTTCAGCTAAAATTATATGCCCCAAATACTCCACTTGCGGCTCTGCAAATGTGCACTTGGATCTCTTTGCATACAGTTGGTTAGTTTTAATTTTAAGAGTTTCCAAGACATGCTTCAAATGACTGATGTGTGCTTCTAGAGAGGAACTATAAATGAGAATATCGTCAAAGAATACTAAGAAAACTTTTCTCAAGAATGGCTCTAGGATATCATTCATCAGGGCTTGGAAGGTTATTGGGGCATTCATGAGACCAAATGGCATTACCTTGAATTCACAGTGCCCTTGATGAGTGCGAAATGTTGTCTTCTTTATATCCCCTTCATGCATACGAACTTGATGGTATCCTAACCTTAGGTCCAGTTTTGAAAAGAAGCTGGATTCTTGTAGCTCATCCAGTAGGTCGTCGATCAGAGGAATGGGGAACTTGTTCTTAATAGTGACTTCATTCAGCTGTCGAAAGTCCACACAGAAACGCCATGTATTGTCCTTCTTCTTCACCAAAAGAACATGAGAGGCAAAGGGACTGACATTGGGTTGTATTATGTTGTTGTGTAGCATCTCCTTGACCAACATTTTGATCTCCCCTTTCTGAAAGAAAAAGCTCTTATATGGTCTGTAATTGACGGGTTGAGCTCCTGTTGTTAGTGGAATTCTTTGATCATGTTTCCTGGTAAGTGGCAATGATGTTGGTTCTTGAAAAAAACTGCATAGTCTGCCAATAACCCTATTATTTCTGCATTAGCAAGTACCTGATGTGGTACTATTGTTACCTCTACCAGAAAAAACTGCCCTACCAACCCCATGATGGAAGCCTTTAAATTCTTCTGAACCTTCTTTACTGTCATGCACTGAAGATTGGCTGCTTACACAATGCCTTTGAGCTCAAGCATTCTTCCTTCTTTTTTAAATGAAATCTTCATTTTAATGAAATCAAATCAAATAAAATTGATGAAAACTTCCTTAACCAATCTACTCCCAGTACTATATCACACCTTCCTATATCACACCTTCCCAGTATTATAAAGTCTGCTACAAATTTATAATTATACATAAACCATTTAAACCCCGCTGTATAGGAATCACATAGCATAATACTGCCATTAGCAATAGTTACCGCTAACACTGAAGAATTCTCCATAGAGACTTGCAACTCTCCTGCTATGTTTTCATCAATGAAGTTGTGTGTGCTCCCACTGTCAATGAGGATGACCAGTTCCTTGCCTTGATAACTGCCTCTGATTCTGATGGTGTCATGTGTATAATTGTCTGTTAATGCATTTAAGGATAGACCATATTCTTCAATCTTGTTATCAGGGGTCAGGGTCAGTTCTTCAGTGATGTTTTCTGTTTCAACATCCAGAAATTCTTCCTTTTCATGGCCTTCAATCATGTTTAGTCCTCTAACAATGCATTTGTGCATTGGCATAAATTTGTCCCCACACTTGAAGCACTATCCCAACCTTCGCCTCTGCTTATACATGGTCTCTGGAACTTTTTGTGTTTGCGGGTTATTACTCATATAATTGGTTTGATGGTTACCTATCGGTCTCCTCACTTGCACCCCAGCTGTTGGCCTAGCCATGAATTTGTTCTTTCTTGCCAACACATTGTTTGATTCCTCTTGCTATTTAGCTTGATCAAAAGCTGTCATCAGTGTTCTCGGCTTTAATATCTTCAACATTGGTTTGATGTCCTCCTTTAATCCACTAATGAAGCTAGAAATATAGTAGGACTCAAGCAGTAAGGAATTTAACGAATGCATTAATGATTTTAGTTCCTCAAACCTCTCAACGTATTCCTCGATACCACCCTCCTGTGCTAATTTGTTAAATTCCTCCACAATGTTAGCTTTATTACCAAACCAGCTGCATATGACTCCTGAAAATTCCTCCCAATCAAGATTACCCTCCACCCCACGATTATAGCCTTCAAACCAGATTTATGCCTTTCCTTCCAAGTAAAGAGATGTTAGTTCTACCCATTACTGACATGGAGTTAAGTTGAGCCTAAAAAACTTCTTGCACCTCCACAACCAACCCCTAGGATTATCTCCTCGAAATGTTGTCAGATCCATCCTTGAAAGAGCAGCATTATGCACCACTCTTTACTGCTCCTAGCCATAAGTTTGATCTCCCCTAGCAGGATCTTTTCCCCTTGATAACATTCCTTCAAGGCTGCTGCTTGCTGGTGCCTGTAAGATTCCTCTAGAAGTGCTTCCCACATCCTTCCCTGTCATCTGATGAGCAAGGAATGTTTGAAATTGATTCAACAGTGTTTCAATTTGAGCACTAATCTAATTAGTCTTCCGACTTTGATCACCGAGTTGTTCCTACCATTTGTTTTGTTGATCGACTAGGGATTCCTGGAGTTCTTGTTGAAGGATCTGCATTCGCCCCTCCAATTTCTTCTAGTGTTCTTCAATGTTTTTCAGCTTATGATTTTCCACCATAGTGTTAGATCTTAAGGCTCTAATATCATTTGTTAAGATCACTTAACAAATCAAGAAGATGAGGCTAACAAGCATAATGATATTAGCAGAGAAGAGAGAAATGAGATCGAAATTGTACTGCAATCTATTCATATCCAATATAATCCATACAATGTGCTTTTATAGTAATTCACATTGACTACTAACAGATTAATCCAACTAACTTGAACTGATTAACAAACTCTGCTAACCGAATGTACTCTAACTAACTAACAGAATATTAATAACTAAACAACAGTGATGCAACCATATTATTCAATAGTTTCACCCACATTTAACTAGTGTTTTGCCTATGTTTTATATATAAAATGCCTTGATATTCTTTGTTTTATGTTTTGAAGGCACTTTTGGATGAAAGATGCAAAAAGGAGTAAATTGGAGATAATTGGCAGATTTGACCTTCAGTCGATGTTTTGTACAGAGCGTGAGCTCTAGAGGTTGAAATGAAGTGATTCCAGTGGCATTAAAAAGCTAACATCCATACCTTTTTGGAAATCTAAGGCAAGAAAATAAAATAAGGAAGAGCATGGAAATCGCAGCCTTCAATGTCAAATCTCGCAATCTGCCAGTGTTGACCTTCGGCTATTCCAACTTGAATATCTGGAGCTACAGAAGTCCAATTGATACAAACTCAATTTTGTTGGATTCATGACTCAAAGTTCTATAAACGCTCCATATTTCAGCCAAAAAAAGATGCCATATGAGGGAGATATGATTTTTCAAAGATGACATCTGAATTCTACCAGTAAACAGGTTTCGTGAAGAAACGAGTCCTACGTTCCGAAGCATCTAAACCGATATCCAAGTTTTTATTTCAGCAATTTAGCTCCTCTAAGTCAAAGCTTGAAGATTTCATGCAAGGCTATTTCTTCTTTTTTAGGAAAATAGTTATTGAAGTACT
>Ga0325414_1003891_pt1 | contig 15587 bp, 9 predicted proteins | sample PopdelMetagenome_8_FD_206183 | JGI IMG/M metagenome (GOLD analysis project Ga0325414, IMG submission 206183) | Populus deltoides microbial communities from Bellville, Georgia, United States - Leaf-PdKOR-R3 | ecosystem: Host-associated > Plants > Phyllosphere > Phylloplane/Leaf | place: USA...
GATCAAGTAAATAAAGGTATACCAATCAACACCAAAGTCCTTTCTACTCGGCTTCTGTTCTTTCACATGGCGTCCGATTCAAAGAAGGATGCACCCGAAGGGCTTGGAGGTATGTATTGCCCCTTAAATCTATGATCAGTATGTTTCTAGCTCCGACAAAAAAGGCACATATTTCTGTACATGTTTATCATTTCTAATCCCAATCTAATTATCTATCATAAGATCTGAATTAACCATAAATATATAATCATATCAGAAGAAACTAACACTGAGAATTTATAACTTCGGTTTCAAGCTCATCGTTTTTTTTCCATCACTAGAAGTCATTAACTAATTAATTCTAATATTAGAAGCATCCAACATCTAGCAGATATATATATATATATATATATATTATATGTAAGGTAATTAATACTCAAGATTTTATTGTATTATGAATTATTTGAGCATTTAATTCATTAGTACGAGGTGATTAATTAATCATGACAGAACTATATGCCACTATTTTTCTTATGGGAACCATGTATACAAGTTATTGGAAAGTACAGTGGATTGCGCTTGGCTTTTTTCCTTTTATAAATGCAGCTGGAAGAGCCACGTTTCCTTTACAGATTGGTGTGGCATATATATAGATCATGGATATTGGGGGATTAATAATCAAAATATTCACAGGCTCCTAGAAGCTTTTTAGACCATTATATTCAAATTAGATTTGGTCACTGAGATTAATAGATTGACTGGAGTTAGTTACTATATATGCTTTCCTGTGAAAGCAATTCTCTTGTTAGAAGAATAGAAGATATCCCGATACTCCAGTTGTACAAGAACACGAGGTGAATAATCTATTGATGGTAACTATTGATGAAAGCACGAGATAGGGTGGGCGTTGTTCTTATCATTGATGGTAACTGTTGATGAAACAGGAAGGCAAGTAATGTAGGTGCCGCCTTATCAATTTATGAGTTTGTAATCGTAGGAGGTCAGGCGCCGCGTCGATGGAGAATTACGTGTAACAACAGTGGATAATGTGCGGTGCCGTTCTAACCTTTTAGAGTTCATAATATTGCATTGTAATGTGTTTCAGAGCTGAATTCCTTTTGATCGAGCCTAAGAACATAGCGGACAGCCTAGTGAACTTGGTCCTATCTTAGAAACTGAAAGCTTGCTAGTCCGGACTCCAAATTCGGCATGACGGGCAAATTTTCTGTCCATTTAACGGACAGCCTTTTTTTAAATAATAAAAAAAACACATAACGCACTTTTTCTTAAGTAGCTCGTGCAAACACTTCTACACGTTTCCTTGAAAACTATAGGTGCTCGGAACACAGGCGAGAAAGATCATAAACCTGGAAGTTCTAGGAAATTAACTGAAGCTGAGAGAAAAAGGAAACAACAATGCCAGAGGGAATCTAATGCTAGAAAGAAGGTACGTAGTGTGCAGATAGTATCTACCTTTACTCTTTAATTTGTGTTCCTTTTCTCTTAGTTAACTCATCTATCCTCTTTATTTCTGTACATACACTGTGGTGCAGCAAAGGATTAAAAGCACAGAGGAAGAGGTGGAAACTCTCAAAGAACAGCTTGCCTACTACAAAGGGCAGGTAGATGCCTACTACAAAGGCATTCAGGAGGAACTTGGAAAAGTTGTTAACAGCTTTGGAGAAGTTGGAAAAAAACAAACTGCTCAAATTGACAAGCTTTGCGAGCTAATTATCGAAGAGGTGCATTTTCCTTCCTCGTACCTCTTTTTTTTTCTTTTTTTTTTCCTTCAGAAAATTGAAACACTACATATGTCTTCTATATTCTCATCAAAAGGAAAGATTTTGATACACACACGTGCACTATTGTTGATTTGGTGAGCATGTTATAGTGTATTAAAGGTTATAACTTTTGGCAATTTACTTCTCTGTTACCTCTCCTCCAAAAGAGCCAGTTAGATAAATTCTTATTCTTTACTTTCACACCATACCTTCACTTTTATATAGAATCTTATCCCTTTTACTTCTATCAATATTATAAATCACAATCAACGTAATAATATCCCATGCACGAATTTTGTGGCAGCAGAAACACTCTGCAGGTAGAAGGGAGTGTTGGGGAAGCACATCTTCCAGCAGAGAGGTGCTAGAAGGGGCTCCTCCTAACCAGCTGGTATATATCTATTCATTTTCTTTATGTGCTCCCTCTTTCTAATTTCGTGCACTAATTTATTACTCAATGTGTTATTTTGATTTGGTTTAAGGCCTTCAACAGTCTCAAGGAGCGTTACATTGCCTCTGAAACACAGGAGATGGCTGCCATAAAAGCACGCCACGCAAAGGAGATGGCTGCCATAAAAGCACACCATGCCCAGGAGATGGTTGCCAAAGAAGCACACCATGCCCAGGAGATGGCTGCCAAAGAAGCACACCATGCTCAGGAGATGGCTGCAGTCAGGACAGAGTACGGCCTAGACGTGGTAACCCCCCCCCCTCCCCTCTTGTTTTACTTGAAAGGATCGCATTAACTATATGGCTATTTTTGTACAGTAACTGCAAAATCAACGAATCTCTTTCACCTTCACGCACAGTAGAGAGACTTTATTAGTTCTCGCACACACTTACATAGACTAGCTTTTATATAGAATTTAAGTGAGATATTAAGTATTGTCTCCTACTAATCTCAATAAAATATAAATGCTAACTTCTCTTTTAAACCTGTTCTATCAAGCATCGTAACATTTTATCCTTTCAAAATCTCCTCTTGCTTTTTCACAGAACAGGTTTAATGTTCAACATTTTCCCCTTTAAACTTGTTTTATCAAGCATCATAACACCAAGCTTCTTTTGCAAATAACAAAACTCTTTTGCAGGTACCGCTACTTATTCACTTGTTCTAACATGTACTAGCTCTACTTTTTTTTCACATGCTCTCTTATAAAATGAAAAAAGTATCAATATGCTTTGATCATTTGTGATGAACTAGATTTTTTGTTGATGCAATTTCAGAATCTTTTTAGATGTCTTCAAATGTGAATTCCTTGGATGTTTTGTGTACCTGATGACCAAACCAAATTCAAATAAAATATCAAGCATAATACATGTTAAATATCGTAGATACCCTACAATGCTTTTATAATATTGATGCGAACCTCGTGATTATATGGTCACACAACCCCCACGCAAAGATACCAATTCCCGGAAAGCCAAGTAAATTAGGTTTGATAGGAGTGTGACACAAAGATAGCTTGTACCTAGGCACCAGCACTATTGGAAACGGAAAACCCCCACCCAACGAATATTGATTATCGAACGAGAAGTATAAGGATGATGCCACGAAGACAGTTGTTCTTCAATAAGTCGTTTTTTAGTTCTTTAGAGAACCATGGAAGGGAGATTATCTCACCTACACACACACACACAAAGTGTGAGAAACAAGAAGTTTTATTAATCTGAATTGTTTAACTTACATGTCTGGTTACATGCCTTTATTTATACTAACTCTAGACTTAAATAAACCCTAATAGACCCCCCTTAGGTGGATTTATATTAAGCCCACTTACAATTGACCTAAATAAGTAATAATAACCCAAAGACTAAGAAGAAAATAACAAAAAACCGAAAATTATCATCCTAAATATGCTAGAATCAGATTTGTCACCATTAAGAAGTCCCAAATAGACTAGAAAATCTGATCTAAAGGTAGCATTTATTCTCAAGTCTTCTTTCCTTTTTGTAGCTAGGATGAATAATGAATCTTTGTAAGAAAAGGATTCTGAAATAATTATGAATCCTTGCCACACTTAAAAACTATGTTGCAGCCCATTAAAGATCTTTATAGAATTAGTAGATTTTAAAAACAAGCTGTCACATCCTTTTAGGAAAAGAATCCTAGCCAAATAGGAAGTCCACAAATCAAAAGGAAGTAAATAACAAAATTCGTACAGCCTCTGTTGACCCGTATTGAGATGTCTTCCCAAACTCCGATTGACCTAAAATTTTAGCCCAAGGTAGGAAAACATGTCATGAGACTCCACGTACAATTTCAGCCCGATTCAATGGTCGGATTGAGAATTATGACTGTTGCCGTAAAACTTGATAGGTGCTCTTTTTACGTCGAAATCCGAATTTGACCTTGCCTGGATTATATCATTCCCTCTCTCCTGGATTATATCATTCCCTCTCTCTTCAAGATGATTCATCCTCGAATCACCAATAAGTTGAATGGACAATTCCTTAGCCTCGTTTTGAAGCCTTTGGAGTTCTTTTCTTGCCAACAATCGTTGCCAACAACTTTGGATGAAAGTAGCAGCCGTTCTATTTCGTATTTCATCACTGCAACATTTTTTCTCCTCTCTTTCTAAAGCTTGTTGCGCATTGACTGCTGCCATTAACACATCAAGTTCTTGCTTCATCTCCCCTAGAATACGAGATAGACTCTAGGATTCTTTTTTTAGAACACTAATCTCTTTATTTCTCTCCCTTTAATATCACCTCTCATTTTGAATCCTCCTTTTCTTTTGCCATAACACCTCATCAAAATACATGAAATCCCTTTGGTTTCTAGGCTGCCAAAAACCTTCTCGTTGGCCTATGGTCTCCTCCTTAAAACCACCATCACCAATATCATCAATGTCCTCCCCAAAATCCGCATAATCAACCCACCTTGGCCTTTCAGCCCCACTGCCATTGTTTGATTTCAGTTCAGCCCCAACCTTTCTCATGTCTTGCGTACATGTTCCAGCCATGTTACCGTGTTTTCCCACCTTTTCAAGTCTTTCACACACGTTCCCCATCATGAAATTCATTCTTTCCATCATCTTCATCATGTCATGCATTTGGAATTTAAGTTCTACATCGGGAAGGGGTGGTGTGTTCTTGTGATCTGACATGATAGTACCTGCAAAAATTGGTTAGTGGTAAAAAAATACAAATCCTCACATCGCTCGTGTTTCACTCAAACACTCTTAATATCCTCACACCTCTCGTCTCACCTTCTTGTGGTTCTTGCAAAACTGAAACCACACCAAATAGAACCAATCTTAGCAGCGCAATCCAAATATTTATATATGACTCAAGAAGCAATGAAAACTAGAAAACAAGCAAAAACAAAACTGTGATGATAATCTCGCGAGTAGCGAGCGAATCTATTCGAAATACGAACGAAATTGAAGACTCGAATAAAAACAGAAACGAAATAGGCAAAAAATGATGAAACAACACCTAAATATGTTGGATATGTTGAAAATATACTGCAAGAAATGAAAACAACAGGAAAAAAATGAATTTTAAAAGTTGACGCAAAACAGAATCGTTTACGACGAGTTAATTCAAAATCTGGAACCTAAAGTAAATGATGTCCAATTAAGCTAAAATTTCAGATATAGTGCGATAGCAACCCAAATAGACATAATATAAAGTTTGAGCAATTTATGATAAGGTTTGATATACTGACGCAAAAACATTATGAATCAGACCTGAAATTGAAACCCAAAGCAAACGATATGTAATTGACCCCAAACTTAATATGTGATGTTATTAGGACCCCAATAATGAGAGTATGAAATTTGAGCTAATTTCGAGTTGATTTAGTCCAATTTTCCCTTGTTTAGTTCTCTGCGACAGAAACCAATAAACGTCTCTTTGAACGATTTTTTTTTATGCTACTGATATATTTTGGACAGTAACCAAATGAAATAACAAATTTTTTTTTAATATACTGTAAAATCAAGAAGAAGAAGAAATTGGACACTAAGGAATTTTTGCGGAAACAACAAGAAACGAAAACTTCATAAGGATATAACCTGATTAATGGAACCAAGCTCTAATACCAAATGATGCGAACCTCGTGGTCATATGGTCACGCAACCTACACGCAAAGACACCAATTCCCGGAAAGCCAAGTAAATCAGGTTTGATAGGAGTGTGACACAAAGATAACTTGTACCTAGGCACCAGCACTATTAAAAACGGAAAACCCCCACCCAACGAATATTGATTCGCGAATGAGAAGTATAAAGATGACGCCACGAAGACAGTTGTTCTTTGATAAGTCGTTTTTCAGTTCTTTAGAGAACCATGAAAGGAAGATTATCTCACCAACACACACACACAAAGTGCGACAAACAAGAAGTTTTATTAATTTGAATTGTCTAACTTACATGTCTGGTTACATGCCTTTATATATACTAACTCTAGACTTAAATAAACCCTAATAGACCCCCTTAGGTGGACTTATATTAAGCCCACTTACAATTGACCCAAATAAGTAATAATAACCCAAAGATTAAGAAGAAAATAACAAAAACCAAAAATTACCATCCTAAATATGCTAGAATCAGATTTGTCACCATTAAGAAGTCCCAAATAGACTAGAAAATCTGATCTAAAGGTAGCATTTATTATGAAGTCTTCTTTCCTTTTTGTAGTTAGGATGAATAATGAATCCTTGTAAGAAAAGGATTCTGAAATAATTATGAATCCTTACCACACTTGGAAACTATGTTGCAGCCTATTAAAGATCTTTGTAGAATTAGTAGATTTTAAAAACAAGCTGTTACATCTTTTTAGGAAAAGAATCTTAGCCAAATAGAAAGTCCACAAGTCAAAAGGAAGTAAATAATAAAATTCATATAGCCTCTGTTGACCCGTATTGAGATGTCTTCCCAAACTCCGATTGATCTGAAATTTTAGCCCAAGGTAGGAAAACATGCCATGAGACTCCACGTACAATTTCAGCCCGATCCAACAGTCGGATTGAGAATAATGACTATTGCCGTAAAACTTGATAGGTGCTCTTTTTACGTCAAAATCTGAATTTGACCTTGCCTGGATCGTATCATTTACCGGTACTCTTTCTCCTTTTTTTGTTAGATTGATTCCATATTCAACTCGTGTATCTATAAGTTGACAATCTTCCATGAAAAATTTCTTGAAGATTTTTACAGCGTACTTAGCATGTGAATTAAAAATTCCACTATTACATTGTTTCACTTCAATTCCCACAATCATGATGGAATTAATCATCACCTGTAAAAATTAAATCATCCATATATGAACTAGTAAACATCACACTGCCTTGTGAGTTTTTCTTCACATGGAGCATGTTCACATAGGCATTTGACAAAACCATTTTGTGTAAGATAGTTATCAATTTTAGAATTCCATGCTCTTAGTGCTTGTTTAAGTTCATAAAAAGCTTTCTTCAGCTTATGTTAAGGAAATAATCAAGGTAAATATTTTTAATTATTTTGTAATTGATAAAAAAAAATCAAGGAATTAAACAACTCAAAGCAATCAAGAAAATAAAATTTAAAACAAAAAAGAAAGATTTTTTTTTTGATAATTTAATTATATGTTTTACATTCAACTCATGTAGAGTATTTATAATCATACAACAAGATATATAAAAAATAGAATAAAGCAAATTATACAAAATGCCTGATCATCTCATTTGATTAGATGATAGAAATAATTAATTGCCTTGATTTCTTCCTTTCATATATTAGGAAATAATCAAGAATATTTATCTTGATTGTTTCCTTAACACCCCCCTTCAAACATATAATAATTTTTATTTTCATGAGTTTGACATATATTAACACCACTTTTATTGCTATTGTAGCCTCATATTCTTATTAAAATGATCATTATCAATAAATGATCTTAATTGATCAACAATTAGGATGAGTTTATCGTGTGTTTGCAACCATAAAAACATCACGGGAAATAATAATGCATTGTAAATCAAATTCCAAGTCAAACTTTCATGTTTTCTAATTGGATATAACAATATTAAATAAAGAGTAAAAACTCTAAATAGAAAAGAAATGCCACAAAAAGCACAATGATGGTTTTTATAACAATAGTAGTGAGAGTTTAATCTCGTCACCTTTTGTTCTTTTCCTTCAACAACAAATTTAGATGGTTACTCTTCGTAGACTTTTTCTTCAAGATTGCCATTAAAAACTTAATCTAATTCCTTTTGTGTTGCAAAAATAAAAGGCATCAATATCATAGTTTCTATTCTTGCAAATAGAGTAAAAACATCTTCATAATCAAATTCATACTATTATTACCACCGATTTGATTTTGTACTTCTCCATTTCTTCTTTTGTATTTTTGGTTTTGAAGATCCATTTAACTCTTCATAATCAAATTAGGAAGTGATGATAGCTTCCATGAACTATTTTTTGTTAATAACACTCATCTCCTTATTCATTGCCTTATTATGTTTACCTTCATGAGAAGCTTCATCAAGTGTAATAAGATCATCACCTATAAAAAAAAAATCATGTTAGTATTATCAAGATTAATTCTTTATATCTCATGTATGCCTTTTGAAACTGAACTTGAGGATCCAATTGGACTATTAGCCAGAAGAGGTGAAGATGATATAACTTGAATTCTTATGTTCTTGTTTTTCTTCTAAAGTCAGTTGTTATGGTTGGTCTTCATTATTCTAGTCTCACACTTGTTCTTCCTAAAACTGCATATCTCTTGACATTACAACACTTTTAGTGATTATATTATACAATTTATGGCCACATGAATTATAACCATACTCTAGCATAGCAACATATGCTTCTGACTTTTATCTTCAAGTTTGGTTCTCTTCTTTTCTTGAATTCTGGCATAAGCTACGTTATCAAGAATCTTTATATGATCAATTTTTGAAATCTTTAGAGTTCATGCTTTTTCTGATGTAATCTTTTGAAGGTTTTTTTTTTGTAGAAAACTTGTTTAACAAGTAAACAACACAAATTATTGCATCTTTCTAAAATTCTTTATGACACTCTCATTTAACATACATCTAACCATATTAATAATGACTATATTTTTCATTTTAGACACCTCATCTTGTTGAATTGTTTGAGGCATGGTTAATTAATGTACTATGTCATTTTCTTTACAAAACTCACCATGCTTATATAATGTGTACTGATCCACACCCCTACCTATTCTTAGACATTTCAACTTACATTCATTTTGTTTTTTTTTATTTGATTTTTGAGCTCCTTAAATCTAATCATTAATTCTATCATTTTTTTTTAATACATACACTCATGTTTTGCTGTCATGATCATCCATAAAAGTAAGAAAATATTTGTTGGCAGTAATTAAAGTAGATTTGATAGGAACACATTCATCTAAGTGAACCAAATCAAGAGGTTAATTAGGCTTCTCTTGGACTCCTACTTAGAAAAAGTTTTTTATGTTGCTTTCCTATAACACTTATTCTTTTCTACCATCATCAAGGCTTCATGATTTAAGTATCCATGTTGAGGATGTTAAAGAGCTGAAACACCGTTGATTTCTTTCTTAAAACACTTTGATTGTAAGGTGTTTAGATATATTCTTTGATATTTTCATAGAAGCAATCATCGTTTTTTATTCATAAAATATGTTAAGGTTTTGTCTTTTATTTCTACTGCAAATCCCTTCTTAAGAAACTATCTCAGACTAAAAATATTATTCTTCATATAAATCTTTGCTCACCATTTCTTAGTTTAATAAGAACTATATCTCTACCTTTAACATGTCTCTAAGAAAGATCAACTTTGTTTGTAAAGCTTGTTCTTATGATGATTTCCTTTCCCCTTTTTTTTTTAATTTTTTGATCATAGGCCGGCTTGCAGAGATCCCATAAGTTCTTTCATTATAAGTTTCTTCAGATCTTTTGATTTTTCTATTTTTACCACAACATGATCAAGTTTTAAGTTCAAAGATCTTAAAATCTTCTCCATTATGCACAAATCAACATCATCGGTGTTTTCTGCATTTCTTCTCATCTAATGTACTAAAGAGATTACTCTTGTAAAATAATATGAAATTATCTTATTATTATTTTTGTTTAGTTTCTCAAAATCTCCTCCCAGGGCTTGTAGTTGTAACCTCTTTGTTTTTTCAACACCACTACAAGTCTTGTTCAAAATTGTCCTCATCTCCTTAAAAGTTTTTGTGGAAGCCATCATTTAATAAATTGTGAATATGGATTTATTATCTTCTTCCTAGATTCACTTAGAACCTGTTTTTCTGCATTAGTACTCAAGGCTACCTCATCTCTTGTTAACTCTGGTTCATTATACTTCTTCCACTAAAACCCATAATTCCTAAGACTTCAAAGGAGCCCTGCATTGTAGGCATCATAAATCATAGTTTTGTTTTGTGAGGCCAGGAATTTGTAATTGAATTTGAGTGCTATTGTTTGTGGAGGCCATTGCTACACTCAAACTCTGATACCAGTTCTGCTGGAAGCAGGAACAGCACAGAAATTGCAAGATCAATGAATCCCTTGCACTCACTCACACTTACACAGTATAGAGACTTTCAAAATCTTTATTTTATTTTTGTTATTAGTGCTCACGCACACTTGTAAGAAAACTAGACACTAGCTTTTATATAGAATTTAAGTGAGACAAGCAGTATATTGTCTCATACTAATCTCAATAAAACATAAATACTATCCTTGACTGAATTATTATAGTTGAGTCTACACTAACTTCACGATGCTACTAACTTGATGATACTTGGTTTTTCACAAAACAAGTTTAACATTCAAACATGTTTTTCTATCTAAACTCTAATAATCTGAAATTGTCTATAGGAGAACGACATATCGCAGGAGTTTGCAGGAGCCTCACCAGGCTTCGATTTTGCTGATCAGTTCGTGAATTATAAGTAGATTTATTATGCGGATAGGGAAAGCAAGGCGTCTAAAGATTGTTTACAGGTGTTCCGTAACATTTCTTGTTTGTGTTAATTTCTCTATTTTGATACTGGAAGATCTCCGATACTTTTATGTGTGCTTAAACTGAAGCTTTTGGACCTAAAATTAATTGTCTCGGGTGTCATTATAATACTCTCGATGATAATGTTGTTGATTAGACAACATGAAAACTTTTGTCTATAAGGGGATTGACCCGGATGTGCCTGGGGCTCGGCCCGGTCCCAGTTTTTTTCTGCTTTTCTGTTTTCTGGACTGGATCCAGTTCAGCTCGTATAACTGGTCTGAATCAAACTGACCCGGCTGGGCAGCAGGCACGCGTGCACTGCACCATGCGACCTTCGCGCTGTGTTGAGAATTAGAACTGCAAAGCGGGGCAAGAGAAAGAAGAGCGTTCCTGGAGCTTTTGCTTGAAGATGATGGTGATGGTGATGGAGAACTGGTTAGCCAATGTTGCTTTTCTTCCCCTCTGCTTCTGTTTTTCCTTCCCTTCTTCTCTGATTTCTGGTCTCTTTTTTTTTTTTTTTTTTTGTTTATATTACTCTCTCTGTCTCTCTCTGTTCTTCCCTCTTTATGTTTTTCTTTCTGCCAGTTTTCGTTTTCGTCTCTCGTTCTTGGTGTTTCTGTTTTTCTCTCTTTTGTTTTTGTTCTTCTCGTCTGTCTTTTTCTGGGTTCCCTGCTGTATGTGTTCTCTCGTCTCCTCTGTCCCCTCTGGTTTTTCCCTTTCCTTTCCTGTGGAGTCGCCATTCTAAGATATGCAGTAACTAGTTCACCATCCATGATTATAACCTCAATAGTGGCATCTCGAGGAGCTAAATTTTTTCAATTGTGTACATCCTCTGATCCTCTACCGTTTATAGCTTCAAAGCCACAGTGAGCTGCCTCTCGTCCTCCTTAAAGTCATTTCCCAATATATTTGACAACAAAACCCCACCTCCTTTGACATGGACTTGTCTCTGTCACTGTAGGTTTCTGAGACCTTGGTGTCACTGCGCTTCCTCTCTCTTGAAGATCAGATAGCATCTGACATACCATTTTATTTTGCGTTGTTCTTCTTGCGTCTCTGTGGTTGTCTGTAAAACGGTGGAACTTCAACATATTTTTCTTATCTATATGTTCTATATATTTTATTGAGCGCCGGTCAGTGCTAGAAAATCTTCTTAGAATGTTATGAGATTATTTATTTGGTGGATGAGGCGGCAATTGAAACAGGAGAAGAGACAGGAGCACTCTCTTCTCTTGTCCACAAAAGGCAAAATTTATCCTGCTACTTGATTCTTTCTTCATAAGATGATCACTCTCTTGGGATCGAGTTCACTTCTTCCCATGGAAAATGCTGCTTTTTGGATTTGAAATATTTGGCAATTTGCTTTGATTTATATTGGTAGACTACTTGAAATATTTTGGACAGGCATTGGGATTGATGAGTCTGTTGAAACATCATCAGAGCTCCTCCAACCACTCGAGGATTTCTTCAATAATTTTCTACAGTACTCAATTATTTATACCATTAATGCCTACCTTCGTTGTTGGGAAGTGCGCTCTTCAGAGTTTATATTAAAGAGAGAAATCTCCGTGCGCTCTCTTGAACAGAAAAGAATCGATATAGAAAGGAAAATATTGGTATTGTCTCTGTATTTCTCGAAGCGAGCGAAAATAAAACTATAGATTAATATATATCATGCATCAACTAAGCCATCCTCTTTCGCTTTAAGTGTGTATCTGGTAATATTATCTAATGTTGTATACAAATATTTTTTAATTAAAATAATATTTTTTAACATTAATATATTAAAACCTTCAAAAAAAACATTTTAAAAATATTAATTTAATATTTTTTTCAAATAAAAATAGTTTTAAAACAATTTTAAATAACAAATGAAACCACAAAAATAAATACTCCTCGGTGTTTTTCTACCCGTGCAATGCCGTAGATTATTGATGCTTTATTTGATTTGTATACTACATTATATATCAACTATCTCTCTTATATTGATGGTGTATAATTTAAAAAAATAAATTTACAATTGTTGCTGTTTCGGCCATGGCTTAAACAGCAATTATTGTTTTCTCCTTTTTTTTTTTCAATACATTGTATAACACGCACATTATATTTTATGCAATCAATCACATTCTTTTTTAATTAATAATTATTTCTAGTCAATATATTACTTATAATCATCAATATTTCCATGGCCAACATTATGATTATGATAGGCGATGAATATCAATATATTTATCAATCAATTATTTTTAAATTTTTTATATTTATTATCTTGCAACTCTCTATATTTTAAAGTGAGTTAACGCAACCAAGATTTATAAAAAAAAAAAATCATGATTTTATTATATTTAATAATTTCACTCTTCAATTATTTTTATTCATATTTTCTCTCAATTTCCTTGTATATTTACTAATTTAAATATTGAAGAATCTCTCGTTTCACAAAGGAAATTAATTTTTTAAATATAACCAACTTCACATACTAAATTCATATTTAAACCCACATATCTTGACTAGAAAGCATAATTTCCAAGTGAAGTTGTTTTAACAGCTTCAACACTTATAATCGTGGTTAAAGAATTCCCGTACTGTGTAACATCACTCTTGTCTGCGTGCAGGAAGATGAAAGAAAAAGGGAGAACAGGCTTGCTCTGCTAAATAAAATTGCAGACCTCCAAAGAGGCATAGCCAGATCTTTCAGTTTTGCCAGGATTTTAGATTTTGCCAACCGTTCATTCTGTAATATCATCAGGAGAAGAGGAAGAAAAGGTGAGATAAGAAGAAAAGAGATGGTGCAGATGATTCAGAGCAGGTTACCGTTTCTGGGATCATCCTGTACATCAAACCTCGTATTATATCGAGGCTTGTAACAATTTGTTGTCGGGGATGGTTTAAATTATTTTAATATAATAATATATGAGATCGTGGTCAGTTAATTTCGCGATAGAAGGCACGAGGAAAATACTTTGAGCCACTGGATGTATCTGTACGTTAAGGGGCGTTCAAGCAGGAAGTTATTCACATTGCCTACAGTTCAATTTGAGCATGTTGAAGATGATCAGTGTCTGAATTCTGTATTTGATCTAGATGTTCTGGCCAAAGAAATGCAAGAAATTTCATCAGCAACCATAGAATTTAATAAAATCAAGCTGAATCAATGATTAATTATCGGATCTTAATCTATTTTTTCCAGGCCCAGCACATCTAGCCCGTTAAAAATAAGCTCAGGCTCATTCACCTGGACCCTTTTAATTTATTCTTCAAATTGAATGAACAACATGTCGTTCTTTTTTTTAAAGGAAGAGGAAGTAGAAGTAGGAGACGTGTAGTTTGTATCCTCAATTTTTTATCACTTGAGAGGCAATTAGAAAATCGAGACTGAGATTTGTTTTATTTAAAAACCTAAATTTAAACCTATTTTAACACAAAAACTCCTAAAAGTAAAAACATATTTTTATAACTTCAAACAACTAATTTTTCAACTCAAAAAAAGTAAATATATTACAAAATATAAAATCAAATCATGAAAAAAACATCTCACGAATTCTATTTTTTAAAAAAAAAAACAATATAAAGACTCTAAAATACTCATTTTTTCAAGAGAAACACTTTGACATCAAATTTAAACATTTCTTTCAACAACATTTAATTAACAAGTCTCATTCTCTTTTATTTTTTGTTTTTTACTAACTTTCTTTCTCATTTCAAACTTAAAAGACTAAAATATAAATAAAATAAAGTTTTGATTTAAAAATTCAATTGTCAAACTAAAAAGAACCAAAACTTTTTGGAAAAAGGCAAATTCCTCCCAAAAAAACAAAAAGTGTTGGCACCACAGTGCTTTTTAAAAAAAAAAAACAAAAGGTTGTCGTTTTTCTTTTATTTGATTTTGGTCCCTTCGTTTGAAATATTTTATAAACAATAAAATTAATTTTTCTTTCATAAAATCAAATAGTAACTCAATGTCAGGATATTTTTTGAAACCACGGTAATATTATAAAAATATAATAAAAATAAATTATCAACCCAAAATTCCAACCAACATAATATTAAAAAATAAAATTGAAAAAAAAATAATTAAAGCTAAAAAAAAAAGAGAGAGAAAATACAATTTAAACCCACAATGTTATGTTATGTGAGGAGGGTAACAAGTTTCCTTTATCCCTTTTAGTTTTTTTTTTTTTAATTTATTACTAAGACATAAAACCACGAGAGCAAAATATGAAACAGTGCACTTGAGAAGAAATTAAATACAATGACCAAACTGTAAGGAAGGAAAAATTTCAGAGACCAATGAGGAAAAACTTTGATATAAACAGTGACATAAAATTATAAATAATAAAATGTCAGAGAAGCTAATTTTAATTTTTTTTAATTTGAAATTAATTTTTTTTGGTGTATCTAAATTGTTTTGATACGTTGATATCAAAAATAAATATTAAAAAATAAAAAAATATATTATTTTTATGCATTTTTAAATAAATTTTTTTAAAAAAATAATTACTATTATAATATCAAACACTATCTAATTAAGAATTATACCTGCAATCTCCTAGCTTTGTAAATGTGATTTATAAATGTTAGTAACTATTAATATTTATTTAATAAGAGATAAATAAACAGGGTGATAAGAAAGAAAAAAAACATAAGAGAGGGGATTAAATAAAAAGAATCTGGATAGATAAAAATATATATTTTTATCTTGGATAAGATATAAATATGATTTTATCTGTTTTTTTATTTAAGTTTTTTTTTTCTATTGAATAAATATTAATAATTACAACGGTTTCAAATTCAAAGATGCTAAATTGGCTGTATAAAAACACCTGTTCAGAGAGATACGTCATCCATCCATGCTGGGCTAATTAATAGGCCTGAT
>Ga0325414_1003892_pt1 | contig 15587 bp, 14 predicted proteins | sample PopdelMetagenome_8_FD_206183 | JGI IMG/M metagenome (GOLD analysis project Ga0325414, IMG submission 206183) | Populus deltoides microbial communities from Bellville, Georgia, United States - Leaf-PdKOR-R3 | ecosystem: Host-associated > Plants > Phyllosphere > Phylloplane/Leaf | place: USA...
ATAAGCAGAAGCTATTTCTTCGAAGGGACAACAAATCATTTTTAATCTCTGAAAGCATATCTATTTGTAGGAGGGGATAATTAGACGCTACTAGTCATTCTTTAATTCGTCTAACTCCATTATTTGATAGCCACTTTAGGATAGCGTGTTAGTCATCAATAATTGTGTCATGTCTTTTCGGCCCTTACCCTCTTGTTTCACAGCAAACCAGTCAGGTTAGGGCATCTCCAACTGTCAGGATAAAAGAAGAGCTAAGAATTAAAAAAATTAATTCTTTCTAGCTTTTCTTTTCTACATTGCAGCTTTAAGAAGAGGCTCAGATCAATACAGATATTAATGTTAAATATATTAAAATATAAATAGATTGTTACGATGGCTTTTTCCCACTGATTAAAAAATTATACCAATCAGCTGTGCATTCAATTTTTATCCTTTAAAACAGTAAGAATGAAATGACGACGGTGATGCTTGGGAGGCTGTGTAGGGTATCGTTTTACCCATAAGAAATGGCCATCGATCCCAGTTGCTCGTGGAAAAGGGTTTCAAAACCTCCAATTATTGTTGTTCTGGCGATTTTTTTGGAAGCTGAAAGAGTAGAGAAACAGTGGAGAGTGTTGTTCCGTATCCAGCAACCATGTTGGAGTTATAAAAAAAAATTACACTTTTATTCGTGCAAACTAGAACAGTTTAATGGATTGACGTAGTATTTTCTAAGAGATTAATTACTGGTCGCATGTCCTTGTAGTATGATTGATTTGGACCTTGTGATAATGGCACGTTCTTCGTTCATGAAAACAAGTTTATAAATATTAAAATGAATCTTTGTTTTGAATTTCAACAATTAAACGACTCTAATTCATGTCATTTTACAAAGAGATTTCTACATTATATATCTCTTTATCACCATTTTTTGGTAATTACGTTCAATCAAGGATTGTTCTCCAAACGTTTCGAGGTGTTGTCAGGGGTGGACTTCATTTGGGGAGGCTGGAAGGAACCGGGCTACAGTTTTATTTTTTTGCCTGACTTTCCTTTAAATAATCTAAAATTTCAGGCTTTTCTAATCTTGGATTCCCTCGAAAAATATCATGGCTTCGTCCCTCGGTGCTGGATAAATGATTATAATACTTTAATTAAAATAAAATTGAAAATCGTTGCATCTAAGAGTTCAGGATGCTGTGAATGGTAAAATTCAGATGTAAGCTAGCTAAGATGTTGGTTGAAACAATTTTTATTTCTGTTTTTAAAGGATTATTCGATAACGTTGGCTTAAAAACATGTTAAAATAATTTTTTTTTAAAAAAAATTATTCTTAACATTAACACGTCAAAACAATATAAAAATATTTAAAAAATAATTTTAAATAATATTTTTTAAAATTTAGTCAATTTTCGTTTCGTTTGAGCCGTAATCCAAAATAAAGGCTATGTATTTTTTATTTAAAAAAATAATAAATTCATATTTTTTAATGATTTTGATATACTAATATAAAAATTAAAAATAAAAAAAATATATATTTTTTAATAAAAAAATTTATTTTAAAAATACCTTTCACGAAAATCCAAACATCTCCTAAGTCAAGAAGGTTAAAACGATTCCCTTGATAGTAAACAAAATGCATTCACCGTCAATCTGGTAACAACGTACCTAAACTAAATTTAACTAAGACGAGAGAGTGGTCCAGCAAAGCTATGAGAGAGCAGTCCAGCGAAGCTTTATTCCCGTTTATTTCTGTGGTTACAAAGTATTTTTATAAAAGTTTGATTTAAAAAAAAATTAATTTTTAAATTATTTTAATAAGATATGTCTGGAATGGATTTTAAAAAATAAATAAAAATATTATTCTAACATGTTTTAAAATAAAAAATATCTTGAAAAATAATAACAAGCGTACATGGAATATAATTCTTGCCTAGAAACTTGAGCAGGAGTACCCACCCTGCTGCAAAACCTGATGTCAACACTGTTGTAACGTGAGCCTGGCTAGAATATACTGAACGGGTGGCTGAAACTACGTCACGGGTCAATTGTTTTTTTATAGTAAAAAGATATCAAGAAAATGCAAATATTTTTTAAAAAGTTAAGATTCTCATCATTGATAAAAATAAAAAAAAAATCATTAAAAAAAACGAGTTAAACTTGGTAAATTTATTGAATTTATGACTCCAGATTTAATATCAAGTTAATTTTATAAAAAGAATAAATAAATAAATAATATCAATTTTCAATAACCTATTTATGATAAATAAAATAAAAAATAACTAAAGCCAGCCCGATTCAATATTCAAAACTTGTGAAATGGATCACAAGGCTAGATCGCAGTATAAAAGATAAATCTAAAAAAATAACAACGTAAAATTCATAACCAATCAAAACAGACTTGAAAAGAAAATCTAAATTTAAAAAGAATAAAAACCAAGCTAGTATAAAAATAAAATAAAATCAAAACTAGAAATAACAATCAAAAGACTTCATACCGGATTTGATATAAAAATCAAAAGGTAGTGGATTGAATTGAAAAAAAAACTAAGTTAGCAATTGGTTAATGACAACATATATTATAATCAAAAGAATAAAAATCAAATGTCAATAAATAAAATTAAAAAATAAGATTAACTTGATAAATAATTCTAGATCAAATACTTTGCAATCAAAAGAATGAGGATCTAACCTAACTCAATAAACAAATAATCATATTTATTTTTTTTATTGCAAAGACCAACATGTTTTTTTAGGATGAGAGAAATAAAAAAAAAAGGAGGAAAAACATGTCACAGGAGCTTAACTGATGATCTTCTAATCCCACGGGTCTTACCCCGTGATGTAGGTAGTGATGTGTATCGAATGTTGCCGTCATTCATATCTGTTTTAGCAATATACTCATCACGGCTCAGGCACATATTAGGTATGTGATAACCGTTTATTAATTTAAATAACATTTTATGTATATTAGAATACTCAATTACATCTTACCCTACATGAAAATATTACCATTGCATCCTAAGCTAAAAAATATTGTTATTTTAGGGGTATTTAAGCAAGTTAATAATTACACTCTATCAGAAAGGTAAAAAATCCCTCTAACCCCTTTATTTTCTTCAATGACTAATCTGATGAAAAATATCTCTCCACCTCCTGATAGTAAGCTAAGTGAGGAGTAAAAAAATAATTTCATTAAAGCATTGGAATGACAAATGAGGGAGAAGGGGAGGTGGCCGGGTGTATTTAGAACAAAAGAGTATCTGATGTCTAATAATAATAATAATAATAATAAATAAATAAATAAAAAGGGGATACAAAATTAAAGATAAATCCAGTCAATAAAAAGAGTTTTGAAAAGTTCATCCAAGAAACATAAAAAAAAGAGTCAAGAAATCAATGAAGGAAGTCAACCTTTCATACATTAAACAGGATTTTGCTAGTTGTACTTCACCCACCCAAAAAGTCTTAGATTCTTGAATCCCGAGAAAATTAAAGAAACAAATTATTAATAAAATAACAAAAAAATAAATGATTTTATTAATTCCCCATCCTCCTTCTATGATTCTCTCTCTCCTATATATCTATAGCAAGCATGAGCAGGCACCTCACCCTTTCTCACCTCCTTCTTTCCAGTCTCTCCATCTCTCAAAATATTCCTCTGTCACCTCTTCTCTTCTATATCTTCCAAGTGCTCCTCTTCCTTGTTTTAATCTCCTTTATCTTGTGTCTCCGAAGATATATAATTATAGACATGGTAGTGGCATCCCCAACTCAAATTCACGGGGAAAAACTCCTGGCCATTGAGCTTCCTGTAATAGATCTCTCAGGCGAGAGATCAATGGTGTCCAATCTCATTGTCAAAGCCTGTGAAGAATATGGTTTTTTCAAGGTAAAAAACCATGGCGTTCCTCATGACATCATTGCCAAAATGGAAAACGAAAGTTTCAACTTCTTTGCCAAAACATTCGATGAAAAGCAAAAGGCTGGGCTTGCTAATTCCTTTGGTTATGGCTGCAAAAACATTGGCTTTAATGGTGATACAGGAGAGGTTGAATATCTACTTTTTAATACCAATCCTCTCTCCATTGCTGAAAGATCCAAAACCATCTCCAATGACCCTACAGAATTCAGGCAAGTGCTTACACCCTTTATATTGCTTTGAGCTTTTCATTTATTGTATATGAAAATTTAACACTATCCCCATTTATTTATCTAGAGTTTATTTTCTCCTTTTTTCTTTCTTGAAATTACGTTTGCAATGTTAGTTACTTTCATGCATGTATTTGCTCGAGAGTCACCAACCTCTTGATGAAAGTGCAGGAGAGGTTTTTTTTTTTTTTTTGAGTGCTGCCTTGAGAACCCGGGGTAAAACATGTTTTAGCGAAGCTATTGGTAAAAGATCATTGGTGAACAAAGTCAACAACAAAATGATGCAAAGCCTATAAACTGAGAAGCCCACTACTACTACCAGCAAAGTACTAGCATTTTTTAAAATCCAAATTAGATTTATTTTCGAATTTTGAAAATGAAGCTACCATGCAAGTTGCTAATTCAATGTCCCGAGCACTTCTATATATATGTAAACATAGTGCTGGCTGGGAACTTTCTTGAAATTGAACTGTATCTTTTAAACCTCTTGTATTCAAGTGCACCTGACATTCCTAAAAATGCAAAAATCTTCTCTGATTTGCTGGTAGAATCTTCCTTAATGAATTTCAGGGTGAAACAAGTTGCTTTTTTTTAATATTTTATGTGAGCAGAATACTCGTACATGTTATCATAGGAATTTCTTTAATCATCCTTGGTAATGTGTGGTATGAAAGGAACATGAAAATGAAGAGAACTAGGTTTCCATAAGTAGAACGCTAGCTATGAAATTATGTGCAAGCTAGCGTGACTATTAGCAATCATCTCTCAGTAATAATTCACGTCTAATTTGCAGTAATTAAGCAAATTTATGAAATTAGTAAGTTACAGCAACTAAGTATCAAGATAATTGTATAAATCATACAAAAAATTAAGAATATTACAAAACACTCCATTTTTCTTAAAAATAATAACGAAAAATTAGATATAAAATCTGTAGTGTTTACTATTTTTCTTATAAAAATGTAAGAGGCAGGTTTCGTAAAATCTTTGAAGTTTTGAACTCTACCTGCAATTCCAAAATAATGTTCCAAGGAGTTATTGTAATTTATCATTAACAAGATTGTGCATGTAAGAAGAGCGATCGATTTCAATTCCATCTTTCTCGAATTTTTTTTAAAAGGGACCAACACTCGTGATTTTTATGAAATTCAATTTAAAACACCAAATCACACGGGAATATGGAATTATATGTCCTCCTGGAAGGTGGGATAACATGTCAGAACTTCTTTCACTTGAGCGTCGAAACATTCTCCATTACTGCTTGGAAGACTTTTTTTTTTTCCAAACAAGAGAGGTTTTATGTATTCAGATACTAGGGGTTGATTTACTGGTTAATGTCTTCTTAAGTTGAGTGTTCGGTAATCTTAAAAAAAAAAAAAGAGGTAAAGAAGAAAAAGATGGTGGTTGGTTTAAAAATCATTTAGTTTCTTTTTTTATAAACCAATCAAAAGTTTCTTTTTACTAAAAAGAACAAACAAATATTACCTCCAACCTCTATGTTCATCTATCTTGAATGTCGTCAGCATGCACATGTAAAATTTACCTAGTGGCAACACACATGATTAAGTGTTTCTTTTTCTAGATCACAATCTAAAACATTTGAAAAGAAAATGAAAGATAAGGTAACATAGTTGCATGAAAAATAAATGGAGAATCAAAATGCACAAGTCAGAGAGATTGTGAAATCTGGGGAAGGGCTTCGGTGACTTCTTTTCGCCAAATAATTCAATACTGGAATTTATGAATATTAGAGAAACTGGGAAAAGCAAAGGAGAGGCAGGTCTAGTGTACTTTTCTAGACGTGTGACTGGTGGCTTCGTCTTTTTTCTTTTTTATTTTTAATCCCTCCTAGCCTCTTGTTATATTCACCGACGTCGATAAGGCGTGATTTTTGTTCTCTCTCTCTTTCTATTTCTGGGATACAGCTCTGCTATTAGCGGCTACGTAGAAGCAGTTAGGGAGCTGGCATGTGAGTTATTAGATCTGATGGCAGAGGGATTGTGGGTCCCAGATAGATCAGTTTTCAGTCGACTAATCAGAGATGATGACAGTGACTCAATCATCAGGTTAAATCACTACCCTCCCATGCCTATACTCTGCAAGAATAAGGACTCCTCATCACCTTGTAACCACAACAAGGTAGGATTTGGAGAACATTCTGACCCTCAGATCTTGACCATCTTAAGATCCAACGACGTGGGTGGCCTTCAGATTTCCCTGAATGATGGTGCCTGGGTTCCAGTAACACCTGACCCCACTGCCTTCTGTGTTAATGTGGGTGACTTGTTACAGGTTGGTCTACTATTTTTCTCCTTCTCTCTCTTATCTTGTAGTTGATCTAGATTTGATGGAAGCTACTGCTACTATAGCTAAGCTAGCTAGCTAGCCAGTAACCAGGAGGCTTCGGATTTGGTTTCTTGATGCCAATGGGGCCCAAATCAACATCAGTTGGGAATGAGTAATTGAATCACTCAGTGCCCGTTTAGAGTATGGTATCCCTTGCTTTTTAGTATTTTTAAAAGAATAGTTTTTGTTGACAATAAAAGAATTTTCTTGAAAAATAATCTAATATTTTTTTTATATATAATTTCAACCAATAAACACCAGCTAGATTCAGAACTATTGGAACTGAAAAGTACCTGGCCGTTGTTTGGTCCTTTTATGATGTGTTTAGAATCCGACTTGAGATTACCGAGGAAATAATTCTGTACCCTGACTTCACCATTTCCAAGACATTTTCTGTGGAGTATCGTTTTACTTGGGTCTCTTTGTTGTGAGAATGAAATTGATTTTTTTTTAATTGACAATGACAAAGATATGTTACTAAGGTCTTTACAAGACCGGTTTTCTTGTGGAAGGTTTTTTCTTGAAATTTTCATTTTCAAAAGTAAATGCTTGTTGTCGTCAAAATCATTAGCTAGTTCTCATTTACTTTGACATGACCCTTTGCTCAGTTCCATTTGCCTTTTATTCAAGCATGGAAATCTAATTCTAATTTCTCTCTCAAAATTTTGTAGGCAATGACAAATGGGAGATTTGTAAGTGTAAGGCACAAAGCCCTAACCAACTCATACAAGTCTAGAATGTCAATGGCCTATTTTGCTGCACCCCCACTTAATGCAAGGATCGCTGTTCCACCAGAAATGGTTACACCCATCAAGCCTGCCTTATACAGGCCTTTCTCCTGGGCTGAATTCAAGAAAGCTGCTTTTGCTCTGCGACTTGGAGATAGCCGCCTTGGTCTATTCATGATGGAAGTAGATGAGCAAGTTGCTTGATGAGTTTTTGATAGTTTAGTATTATGGAATATAAATGTTTAACTATCTAAGTCTAGCGTCTTTCTGTACCCCTGAAGGGGAATTTTGCCGTTGGATATCCTTGCCATTGCTACTGTTTATCCAGCGAGAGACTAGTAGCTTGGGGGGGGGGGTGTAAATGGTATGTAACACTGTAGTTTAGCCGTTAGAGTAAAATTTTCCCTTTTGAATAATATTTAGTGGCCAGTGGGGTGGTGGTTAGCTCTATCATGGATTCTTTTGAAGTGTTAAGAAAAACAAGAATAGAGAGAGCCTTGATAGGATAAGATGTTAAATGAAGCCAAATCAAGACAATATAAATTTGAATCTGGAAAATCGATCTTTTGTAAGCAGTAACTAGAATCAAGGAGGTAGTAGAAATGTTGAGTCCTTGTGCATTGTATTTGTCTAGCGCGCACGAGTAACTGATACCAAACTACTTCAAGAAGAAGTGCATCAGTAAAAGGTCAACGACAATGCAAGGCTGGAACTATGGATTTATTTACTAAAAGGAAAGATTAATCATATATGAGGAACAGAAGCTTATACATAATGTCAGAGTTCAAAGAAATTTAGGAACAAAACCATCCACATCATTACAAGAAGGTTAGAGGCTCTAACAAGACAGAACCATCTAATTCAAATCAGTCATGCGCTCCAATGAGCAATCAGAACTTCAGAATCCTTGGTCTGTTATCATTTTACCTAAAGTGAGCCTCGAAAATGTTGATTTAGGGCTGCAAATGTTCTTTTCTGTTATTGTTTTACCAGGTATATAGCTCCCGAGTCAGGAAATACCTACTCAAGCACGAATTTGAGATCTTGCAGCAAGGCAAGAACACTTCTACTGACCAGTTCTGCTTAGTGCACAAACACGTATCTCCAGGATCTCATAATCCTCATCCCATAACAACAAGGATGCCTTCTCTGGGCTCTCTAAAATCATCTTTGAATATTAGGAAACCAGAGACTGTCCATGTCAGACAAAGCCTGGGTTGTTCGCCTATAAACCTTCCACTGTGCGTGTCATAGTAACTGGCAACTGATCTACTGATAACCTCTTCTCTGCCAATAAAAACCGCCTTTTGTGCTAACTCTGGTTTCCCCATTTTGATACAAGCCAATGCGAACTGGAATAGCAAGCAACATTGCATTATGGAACGCATTTACACAACTCGATAACATCAATTTTAAGTCTTTAACGAATATTACCTGCCACAGCTTGGCTATCAACGAGCTGACCTTTATTTAGTGTTCATTGATCATTCGTGTGTTCCATAAAAAATTTCATCGGGATTAGTTTACATTTAAATAACTGTAACCTGAAAGAAAAAATATTTTTAGTTAAATATATTTATAAAAAACAATAAATAAAAAATAAATGCAATTAAAAAAGAATCTTATCATCTATTTCATAATCTATCTTGTAAATTAAAAACAAATTTACCATAAATTTATTATTTTAATATATTTATTGAAAATTACTTGATTGTATTTTAATTATACTTCATAATATTCTAAATGAAAGTTAATTTAGCCGCCTCATAATATTATTAAGAGGCGGGATTAATAAATGAAGGAGCTAGAATAGCGCCGCTCTAATTTAAAAATGCTCACCCATAAACCAGGCAGGGGGTCATAGTGGCATGGGGTATAATTGTTAAATCCAGCTTAGCCACCCTTGTTAATCTAGATTAAATTTGTAATTAGATTGGTCGTTCATTGATTTAATTAAACCTAGTTGATCCTTCATGATTTAAATCTTGATCATCTTTTTTAGGCTAAAATTAGACATAACTTAGTTTTAATTATATATATATATATATATATATATATATATATATATGAAATTTTAATATTATATATTATTATAATTAATCAACTAATTCAACCCACTAACCTAGAGTCTCTATATGATCCACAATTCAATGACCTGAACTAAGTCGCAGGCGGATCTCAACAACTACGCCATTAGAGACTTTGACTCATGGTCAAAATATAGTTAGTTTTGTTTTGTGGGTGCTTAGCTCTTATAACTGGTTGGCTCACTTCTTTCATGATGGATCTACAAAAATTGTTCACTTTAATAATGATAATGCTGGCACACAAGCATTGTTCATGAAATACACAAGTGAAGAATACAAAGTCATGGCATTTAAGGAGCAGTTGGGAAATCATTTAATAAAACTAGCAACAGATTGGTTCAATTTCCTTTCTGATAAAATAAAAGAGGTTTTCAGTACTTAGCAATTATCTGTATTCAATAATCCAAAGGTAGTTAAAATTATCTTTTCCAGTATTAGCTCACACTCATCATTCTCAACACGACGACTCTACAACTTCGTATCATTTAGACCGAACACAGCTGAAGAAGCTCTCTGTGTTTGCCTAGTAGTAAACCGTAGCGGATAGAACTGAAACTCACAGCACTGTATCGAAAAGAAAAAATAATGGGAAAGCAAAAGGATACCTATCCTAATTTATATTGCAAATCGATATGTATATATATAAGTTGACAGTCCTGTATATCTAATAGAATATCATTGGCTGGAAGGATATCTAATAGCAGCTGTATAGTTATGAAAGCTATTCTGTACAAATGGGACTGGCCTTTCTTGAATTGGACTGCTTAAAGCCGAGTTACATGAGATGTTGTAAGTATCTATTTCGCACCTGGTCTTGTTAGTTTTAATAATTTGCATGCGTGCCTGCTTGTACTGAACTACCCAATTCGACTCATGTTCAACTTGTTGCAAGCTAAATTTTTGGCAGTCCTGAACCTCCGACTTCGAAGTTCATGAATGTCTCCATGCCTCTTTTAGACAGTTAAACATTTAGCACTTAATTGAAGATTTCGGATCATGTGAGAAGCAATATTTGATTTCCGTATAAAAGTTACTTCTCCTCAGCCTTGTATGGTTGAAATAATGCTCACAGTAAACTTGCAGCTCTCTCTCTCTGATCAAGTGTATCAATCTATGCCATGACAGATACATGCGGTCTATACCACTCGCAGAACAACAAATACTTGACGTGAGGAAAGTTCAAAGAACTTGAGAGGAACAAAAAATGGAGAAAGCATGATGGCAGCTTTTGATGTAATTCAGTTTTACCACAGCATAACAGAAGTGGCTAAGGGATTCCTTCAGCTCGGAAATAACAAAATTCACAGCAGATGGAAAAATAAGATTCACAGAGGATAAAATAACCAAGACTCTTAATTAAGTACTGATTCCAAATATTAAAATGTAGAAAAATACCAAAACTTCATGATTGATCGCAAACATTATATATATATGGACAGCAAATTAAATACTTCTAAGGTAGCCCAACACCTCACGTTTGAATAGGAACCCCGGTCTAAAAATGCTTCTTTACGGTCACCGCCCTGGAAGAATACCCCCCAGCACCACAATCCTTGAACTCGTCCTCATCGGTACAAAAATCCTCATTAGGCAATCCATCAACAGAAGCATTCACCCAATGCAGAGTGTACCTACTGGGCAATCCTGGATAAGAAGTCGAACCACTCTTATCTCTTACTTTCTCTCGTAAAGACCCTGGAACAATCCTCATAACATCCTCAACATTCACATTATCAGGCAGCATTCATCCAAGCTCTCTTCTTTCACAGCTCTATAAGCAGCAGTCTCACTGCCTTCCCCTGCCTTCATCTTTTCCCCTGGCTCCCTCCCTTGTGGTCGAAAGGAATCATCAGAGAGTTCCTGCTGGGCTTCCAGTAGTATTTTCTTGGTGCTGCAAGAGGAAAGGATGCGGACAACCATGCAATGGACGACACAGAAAGAGGGTATGGAGTTTTCAAGGATTGTCTCGCCCTCAGAGATTTCAAGCCAGAGGTTTAGGATACTTTTACTGCTTGGTTTTACCCCCCATGATTGGGAATCAGTGGTTCAGATACGTGGCTTTAGCGAATCTGATAGAGCTTCTAGTGAAAGAAAAAAACCGTTTGGATTTATTCGAGGTTGTAGTGGAATTAAACTCGTATCAAATAAATTGGAATCCTATCCAACCGGTGATGTCGGCCTAGAAACTAAATCAAACTTTCAAGGCCAGCCAAGATAAGTCAAACCTGACCGACAATACATTATTAAGCCCAACCAAATACTATGATTCATGAAACGAAGTCGGAAAGGAAGAGTTTGGCCCGTAGCGTATATAGAGAAAATTATGGACTCATGAAATAGAACTTATTTAAGCTTTTAATTAAGCCCATATACACATCTCGGGGAGAGAAAATTATAAGCCCAGCTATAAATAAACCTATAGTTTACTTTTGAGATATACAGGTTTAATAAATGCAACCTGTAGTTTAGGATAAACTAATCTGTATATTTAACGAAGATAATTGTTCCAAGCTTATCGAGTCAGAAAATTCCACGTTGAATTCAACGTTTTTCGATGATGTCGGCAATGCCTCAATTTTCTTCAGTGCTCAATGCATAACTCCAGCTGAATAATTAATTATTTTTTTTATCATTCAAACTCAGCGGACTGATCTGTGATTTTGTTTGTAGTAATAATGCTAAACATGAATTAAAGTCAAAGTGCTAGGCTGCTAATGTCACTAACTATCATTGTCTGGTTATAACAACCACGTTAGTTAATTCTAACTAATATGAAATCTCCAACTTAATTTCTTTAGTGGAACAGTTAGGGAATTCGACTCAATTGTCAAGTTTTAGTTTTGTGGGATATATAGTTGGGTGTTGACCTTAATTTCTTGCAACTGGATCTCTTTTTCAGACCAGTAAAAATGGAAGCATAGAGAATTTGATCAATCATCTTCTTCTATTATTAAAATCATGGGATTAGTTTGCATATGCTAACCTTGTTTATTATTATTATTATTATTATTATTATTATTATTATTATTATTAATTGAGAATGAAGATATTGGCATCTTAAGACTACTACGTCAAGGCAACAGCGAATATTTTGGCTAGTTACTTAAGCTTTTAATCGAGACAAGCTTTTTTGAACAATTTGTGACAAATGAGAAATATATACGAGATCGATCGACCTCAATAAACTTTTCTTGGAATGAGATTTCTGTCATTGCTTATTGTATTTTTTTTTTTTAAAAATTCCAACAGATTTCTCTGCCAGCTTAATTTTGATACTGAGATGATGAGAGTCTTGATATATAGCTTGTAAGTTATAGCTTTCGTCAAGCATCATCTTAATTTCTCGTCTCAATCCCTTTCCATGCCAAACCCCATGAAGTATACATAGACTATAGATAGAGAGTTATAATAATACACTCAGTTTCAGACATTGCTACATATATGTACACTTGAAACCTAAACAAGGAGCTGGCATTATTTTTTCCAAACTTTTCTCCTTTTCTAACCTCTTAAATATTAGGAACCCAGAACAGATAGATGGGTGAAGGATGGAGGAAGTTTCAGATTGTGGCTGACATATCGCTATTTCAAGTACAATTACCGTATCAATGATGTAAGCAAGCAAGAAAACCGCTCGTTTCCTACGTAATATGATATTGTTCTTGACATTATTCAAAAGAACTTCGGTTCAAGAACATGTAACAAGGTCAAACTCATTTTGGTGTTGTTGATAAAACGGAATGGATCAGCCACACATTTGTTGAGAAATATTGTATATTTTTACACACTAGCTAGTGTTTTTTTTTTTTTAATTAAATGTGAGTGTTTGGATTAGCTTACGCACACCTCTATTAATCTCCCGAGACCCTAAAGTTAACAACCATGTGAATCTCAAGTAATTCTGAAGTTGTGGCAATCAAACTGGTAATTTGGAGAACAAACTCATGATCTAATTAGTTCAAATACAACCCTTAGAGTTTACATACTATTTTTTGATAACTAACATTCAAAGTCAATTTTGTATACATAAACAATTAAAATAATTAAATTCTAATATTAACATCCTCTCAAATTTAAGTTTAAATACTTATCTATATCCTACTTTTCCTATTTCTAAAAACCAACGTAGCTTTTATTTTTCCATCTTCATTTGTTTTCTATTCAGCATCTTTTTTCTTAATTCTACCTGTCTAAGTTTCTTAGGATTCAAAAAACATATATTAAAATCGGTAGATGTCCAAATTGATTTTTGAGGAAAAAAAAGTTCTCTCATTAAAATTCTCCACCGATGGATAAGCACGATTAATAACAACATAGGTTCTTACTTATAGTGGAAGGCCAACAGGAACATTTACTTTATTTGTTACGGGTTGGAAAGCTCTTCTGTTCATTTCTGTTCATCATGATCTTGAAATTGAAAGAGATAACCAATAACTTCTATCAGCCAGCTGATCGAGGACTCGTGGTTGTGGGGCTATATAGGTTTAATTAATTTGATGGCCCTAAATAAGCTGAACCATATTGTGACTTAGCTTTCATATAAAAGCCTTCACGGAAGTGCTAAAGGAGAGCATGAAAAGGAAGTGGCGTTTGGAGGCGCCAGTTATACTTAAAATGGCAGTAAAAGCTGAAGTGCACAAGATATATCTTTACTACTACTACTATTATTATTATTATTATTAATATGCGTGATTGAGTTATCTTGTATGTATTTTGATTAATCACACAAGTCCTAAAGTTAATGATCATATGAACTTCTAGTGATTCTGAGATTTATAAGACTCGAATTAGTGATTTTTAAAAAATAAATCTAAATCTTAACCAGTTAAAATATACCTTTCAAAGTTATACAAGATATATCTCGTTAATATATATGTAGCGTGTTTCGGGCTGCAAAACGCATATTGATTTTATACAGCCATAGGATTTGATGCATGGTTTTGCAATCTTGTGAGAACCCATGTGGGTTCATCTATTATATTTGCTTTCGGAGGTGATTTTTCAGGGAAACCTGGCTGCCAAGGTCTCGTCCCATGCATGCTTTTGTTACTTCAATCATTCAGCGAATCGATAACCTTGGATGATTATACAAAATATCATTAATTTCACTTTCGGGTCGCGTGTGAATATTAATTTTACTTGACAAAAATGTCACATACCCGTGTTTGATAAACAATGGTGCCGAATTAATTACACATCTTCAAAAATTAAAGCCCATGATTCATTATTAAAGAAGCAATGATAGAGAGCGCCATCATGCAATTCGTAGAATCATCAACAGTGATGACAGCATTTAGCCAAGGAAATGGAAACGAAAGCTTTCAAATGACACTGTAGATATGACAGGTTACTCAACAATGCCAATTGGCAAATTAGAAATCATAAAAAAAAAAAATGAAAGCCCATGCGTGTAGAAAGAGCAAAGACGCCAGGACCAAGACACCCAGCACACCATACATTACATTGGCCGGACATAGATCCTTGAGAGGTTGTTTGAGAATATTATTGAAATCATGTTTTTTAAAAAATTAAAATTATTTTTTTAAAATTATTGTTTTAAATTTTTAAACATTCTAATATTTTGATATTGAAAATAATTTTTAAAAAATAAAAATAATTTAAACCACAGTCACAATCCAAAAAAGCATCTCCAAGCATCATCATCATCAACAGTGGTGACAATATTCAACGAATGAAAAGAAAATGAAAGCTATCCAATGAGAGTATTATGCCAAGCTATTAAGTAAAAACCTAACCCGGCGTGGACGCCCGAGGGAAGTACTGAAGTCAGAACTTGGGGATCCATTCCATCATCCATGACCAAGATAGCACAGCATCAGATGCCCACGTGGGGCAACTCAAGGCCCCACATTTTGACTGAGAAGTCTTTGTACTTAAGAGGGCCCCAGCACAAGATTATACTTTGAACTTTTGAACGAAAAGATATGAAGATCAACGTGGCGGGAAGATAAGTCTTTCCTATTTCTATTGTCTATTGGTGGAGTTCAGTTGTACATTCTTCGTCTCTCCCCGCTCCACAGTCCATTCTCCTATACGTGTACAGTCAACCAACCAACACAATGTGATCGTATAACATATGTATAAACATGTGGCGGAGTATTATTATATTATATTATATTATATTGTTTATTTTTTTATTACTGGAAATTATTGAGGCTGAGGACCAACAACTTAAAATACATCAGGTCATCTGTATTTAATGGTCAAATTTGGATTGAGACAAGAGTTTTTTACATCGAAGTGGTGTTTAAGATTGCTGTGCAGTGTATTTTTT
>Ga0325414_1003893_pt1 | contig 15582 bp, 17 predicted proteins | sample PopdelMetagenome_8_FD_206183 | JGI IMG/M metagenome (GOLD analysis project Ga0325414, IMG submission 206183) | Populus deltoides microbial communities from Bellville, Georgia, United States - Leaf-PdKOR-R3 | ecosystem: Host-associated > Plants > Phyllosphere > Phylloplane/Leaf | place: USA...
TAATTATATCATTATATTGCATCGTATCGTGTTCATATTTTGCACCCATGTTCATGCTTCATTGGTGAATGTGCTCACTGCTGAAACACGTGAAAATCCATGATTTTCAAGGAATAATCTACTTGGAATCTAACTCTCTTGCAAATTATATATTTTATACCGCACGTTGTCCAAAAACTTCACCCCCAAGTTCAAGCCGCCTATAATTAACATCTCTCTCTATGGAGTGGAGACCAAACAAAGCTTCGAAGTGGTCCTTCAACTCGGCTCTCGCATCTTTAATTATTTTTTTTTGGTTAATTATAAATATTCGGATTAATTTGCACGAATTTCAATTAATTTCACATCTAAATACGAGTATATATATAATCAACGAAGAATGCATCAAGTCTTTCTTTACTTGAATATGATTGAAGCATTAATTGACTTAAACACGGAATCATTCTGCCATCTTGGTTGCATGCCTTGTAATGTTTCTTGCAAGCTACAACTCAATTAATTATTAAGAAATTCCATGAATCAATGTATAATTTTTTTTTTTTTTACATTAACGGGAGTGTCTCGAACCAGCCTGCGCGTCCCTCGATTAATTTTACAGGCCTTTAGGTTTGTAAGTGTCCAATAACCCTGAGGTTTGTGAGACTCAAATTGATGACCTCTAGAAAATAAACTCAAAGCTTGACTGGTTAAACTTCTTTTCTCATGGTTAAATTTAACCTTCCCATTAATTGTAGTTAAATTAAAGCCAAGCATGTGATCAAAGATTTGTTGCATCATCATGGAGGCAAGCACATGACCTCATCTCCATGACACAAGCTCTGGGAAGTCTGTAGAGAGGAAATAAAAAACAAAGAAAAGGAGAAAAGACCAAAGCGCCACCAGCTAGCAAGTGTTTGAAAAATATATTGATAGTACTCTGCCTGCCTCTTATTTTAGAAGGTCCCCTCCCCTCCCTTCCCTATATATCTGCCTTGAAAATGTGGTGGTGCACTGCTCCATGTGACTTTTCTTCATTTCTCATGGCCATGCCACCTAGTTAACAATCACTGTCTATCTTATGGTTATCAAAAATTAATTTATATCACTAATGTCCCTTTCTTTCCTTCCATTAACTTTATCATTCATTGTTCCAACTTAATCAATTAAGGTTCCAGCGCAATTAGCTACGGTGGTTGTACTCGCGTTCCCAAACTAAAATATTAAATAATATTTTTTATTTAGAAACGTGGATGCAACCGTAACCTCATCGATGCTCGATCCCAAGCATATATAATAATAATAATAATAATGATATAACATTAGATCATAATCTGAAACTCTATCAAGCATCTGGTCATTTTCCACAACAATTATAGAAAGCTGATTTATTATGTGTCTTCTATTCATCTATTGTCACCCTCATCCAACTTGAAATCAATCAATCTCTACCATATATATATATATATATATATATATATATATATAATTTTGCCAGAACATGGCATATAAAAGGAAAACTTCGTGACCAAAAAGCATTCACGGAACTTGGATGTCTTAATCAGAATCGGCATCTAGATAAAATATATCCTGCTAGCTAGGCAAATGGCCCATGCTACACTGCCAAGTCAAGTTAAATTTTTTTAATATAAAAAAAAATTATGTATTATTAATATTTAAAAAAAAAAGTTAGAAAAATCTAAGATTTTAATAACCGAAAAAAATTACACATGCTATCAGGGCAGTAACCCGAAAAGAAAATAAAAACAAAACACCATGAATCACACATCTCATATTTACTCTCACATAATTAATTTAATTTAATTAAAACATAAAATTTCTTTTAAAAAAATTAAATTCAACAAAGGTGAGGAAAAAAAATTTTGAGTTAACCCTTATTAGTTTCAAAATAACAAAAAAATTACTTAGAGAGTGAATAGACAAAAATAACATAATGTTGGTGGATGAAACCGGAAAAAAAAAACAAGAAAAAACCAAACAAATCCGGGTAAACTTTGTAAACCCGGATTAATCTTTCAAACTCATAACCCATTAAATTATAGACTGAACTAAACTAAGAAACTCAACACCTGAAAATTAAATATCGAATGATAAAAAATATAAAGTTTAATTTAATTAAAAATATATTAAAAAAATAAAAAAAACTAAATTTAACAAAAAAATAAAAAAAAAACGGAGGCAAGATGATTATTAATTATTGCAGGGAATTACTTTGACCGCCACTGCAAAGATATTATTGATCATTGCCAAAGTGAATGGGCCTTTTTCTTTTTTCAATCCTCCAAATGGTTGGGCTAGACGAAAGGCAAGATGTTGTCAATATGTTTTTCTGGTTAGGATATGGTTTTTTTTTTTTTTTAATAGCAAGAATTTATTTGTTTTTTATTTTAAAAATATTTTTAAAAAATTTAAATTTTTTTATTTTTTTATTTGCTTTAAATTAATATTTTTTTTAATGTTTTAAATTTATTTTATTGATATTAAAAATAATTTTTAAAAAATAAAAAAATATATTATTTTAATATATTTCTAAATAAAAAGCATTTTAAAAACAACCCTAATCTCATTCTCAAATATACTCAAACAGTGTGGCTTACCATCTGGACTTGGACTTCTTGTGACATCACAAGGCAAGACTTGCTGCATATAATGGCGTGCTGCATTGCAGGATTTAATCCCTCTCCATAGTCATTTGAGCACTTGAAGTCTCCTCCACTCCTGTATGCTATCCAGCATGTTTCTCACCATTTAAAAGGGAACCCATCAGCTAATGAATCCAGTCAACTGGAATTGCATGACCACAAAAAGCCCTTTTCTACTGGAAAAAGTTCCCACCGCTACGCTTGAAATAACCATTTTCGATCTCCAGTTACACACTTGAATCAAAACTGGATCATAACTGGCAGCAGAAACGACAACGCTAGGAGTTACACGCAACGACTTCAAATTCTGTTATAGATTCATCCTCATAAAGAAACTGAAGTGCATCAATGAATGATCACTGCCGTGGAAGTTTTCGACAAATCAGACTTTCACTGATCCTCAGTATTGAAATCAAAATTATGGTATGCTATGCTCTTTCAAGTGGGAACAGAAGATCCTTAACATCTAGGGAGGAAAGTTAGCAGAGCAGCCAAAGGTAACCTTTACAGTGATATAACATTTCACCCCTTCTTTCTATGATAACAGTTGCCGAATTTTCCATGAGATGTAACAGTTTTGAGTGATTTGAGAAGTACGAACGAAGTGCTAAAAACCAGGTGCCTATGTAATTGTTATAAACCACAAAACCCAGAACACAACAATAAGCTTTGCATCAGCGTAATAAGGAACATAGGTCCATGAACCTGACCTGATTGAAGAAGGGAATCATTGATGTTCAAAACTCTCCATAATGAACCACAAAGAAATTAAAATCTGCTTGAATTTATCCGTTACAAAATAAATGGGAATCTGATTTAACACAAACATGGGAAGGCCATTCAGGAGCCACCCCTGCTCATCCTTCATCACTAGCAATCAATCTGTCTCCAAAACTAAAGGAAGAACCAGACTTGAAAGGGTGACTTTTGTTGAAGGAGGTGCATGCATTATGGCCATAAATATTACCCGACCAGATACTGGATCATGACCAAGCCATTCAACAACAATGTCAGGGGAAAATTGCAGGTGAGGCTATAGAGCAAAGGGAACATGGACAACCGAGCAAACATTTGAGAATTAAAGTCCTGGAGTTGTGCAAAATGCCTAAAACCCAACACGAACTGAAAACTAAGAACCTGAAAGTAGCCTCGAATCTGAGAGAAGCTAGGGGGGGCAAGTACCGAAAGATGCAAAATTTGCACATCCAACTCTGAACAGCATGGATTGCAGTAATAATATTGCACAGGGTAAATTACAATTCTACCAAACTGTGAAACAGCATGCATGAACTAAAATGGTAGACAGGCATAAAAGAGGGTACTTTGTAGTTTTGTAAGGAGCAATTCAATTGTTAACTAGAAACACGCTCAAGTTTCCATAACACTACAATTTAACATTGAAGATAATACAAGAAAATTAGCATCAAAGATAAAATAAAAACGAATATTGGTATTTTATTCACCTCAAACTTTTAAAAGCTGCATTTTATTTGAAAACGCGATAGCAATCCAATCAGGCAGTGCAGCAGACCATTGAAGCTGGTTAATTTCAGAAGCAGCAGAGCACATGGACATTGGATCAATCCCATTAGGTCCAGCCACAGTAGGCAACTCCCAAATAAGAGCCTGTGAATCATCACCAGCAGAACAAATATGACAACAACTCTGCGGAGCCCAAGCAATAGCATTCACACTCGAACGATGCCTCTCCAACTCCGCCACAGGTATTGTTGGGAACCTAATATCCAAGATCACAACTTTATTGCTATCCATCAAAGTGGTGGCCATATACCTCAAATCCTGCTTGTTCCAAGCCAATCTCAACAAGGGTGTATCAGGTCTAGGACTCTCATATATAATAGTAGAATGTTCCTTATCTCTTAAATCAAAAATCCTAACTGACCCATCAGCTGAAACTGAAGCAAAAACCCTTGCTTCACCCCAAGCAATATCATAGACTTCCTTATCATGAGCTATAAGTTGTGTTTCAACAGCACCCTTTTCAATATCCCAAATCGTACAGGTTGTATCAACACTACAAGTACCAATTCTTTTAGGTTCAATATCATTCCAATCAAAAGAAGTTAAAGGAGCACAAAACTCACCTGTCTTACTATTGTTAAGCACAAAAACAGGCTCAATAGAAGCAGAGTCTCTAACTTCCCATAAGCGAAGATAGTCACCAGAAGAGGCTAAAAGGTCATTGGACTTGTGAAGAGAGGAAGGGCCGAACATGAGCTTGGTGGGTGGATAAGGGTGTTCAAGAGAGAGATTTTGATGGGTTTTGACAGAGAGGGTTTCAGGGTCAAAAGAGACAATGTCTATGCGGTTGTTGTAGTCTTCAGTGAAGCTGCCCAAGGCAATGCGTTGGTATTGGTTTGTGCGAGATGGGGTCGAAGAGATTGCCATGGCATAGAGAGGGTATGGAGATTCATAGGTTATGGTGTTTTCTGATCTTAGGCGGGATTCTTGGGTTGAGTTCTCCATCGTTCATGCAAGAGATTGGATCTCTGTGTTTTCTTGGGGTGTTTTGGCGTTGGGGTCAACAGGGTATTGGGTTTCTCCTGGTTTTGAAGATGGGATTTGTGAATTTTCAAGGAGCGTGGGGGAGAAGGTGAAAATTCAACAGTTCAGACTCCTTCAACCGAACCGAATTTCGGAGCAAGCTTACGTAGCAGAGGGATGGATCACGTGGCTTTCTACCTAACTTGTTAGTTAGTTAGATAATCTGGTGGCTGGGCTCCTGCTAAGCTTTCTGCCGCAGAGCATCCACACCCACCCTTACTCTCTAAATTTTAGCTAAAATAACTATTATTATTTTTGAAATATTATGAATATTTTAAAATAAAAAATATTATCATATTTATATTTTTTAAAATAAAAAATCATGAATATATTATTATTATTATTTAAACCAGTTAATAATTATTATTCTTAAATTCATTATGTTCTTAACAACGGCTATATTTTCACCTATAAAAGAAAACCCACTTAAACTTTTATTTTCATTCATCATTTCTCTCACTTTGTCCATCCCAACTATATTTTTTTATATATTTTTTGTTCATCCAATCTGTATGGCTTTTAAGAATTTCTTACTTGGAATGTTTTTTCTTGATTTAGAATTATTTACAGCAACGAGCAACCAAGCTGGTGAGAGATGGTTGTCCCGACAACGTGGCCCTTCCAATCCTCGCAAGAGACTTGAAGGTCATGTAATGCATGAACATCACTGTTTTGCTAAAACCCCTTTATATCCGCCACATTTCTTTCGTATTAAATATGCGGTAAAAGCATAGGGTCCATACTTTGTTCAAAGAAGGGATATGCTTGTGAATTTCTCAAATTATCACCCTCTCAAAAGAGAGTAGCATCAATGAGAATCCTTGAGCGTGAAGCCTCTGCAGATTTTATGAATGAATATTTGTAGATCACCGAAAGCACCTCAATAAAAAGTCTTGAGCATTTTGTGAAGGCAGTTACTGCAATATTTCAGTAGGAGTACATGAGGTCACCAAACAGTAATGATATAGCTCTCAGCATTGAATGCATCCATTGGAAATTTGGAAATGGAAGAATGTACAGCATCGTGGATGCATTCAAGTCATGTCCATGATCCATCACTTATTCTACAAGTCGTGGCTTCATGTGATCTTTAAGATACGGCATGCTTCATGTGATTTTAAGATTCACGCGGACAGTATGAAATAAAATTAGAATTACGATCAAATTTTATAAATATTACATCATCATGTCATGTTCTTCTAATTTATATAATGTTATTGAATGATATTAAAGACTAATTTTTCAAGGAAAACACAATTTAAAAAAAAAAAATTTACCAAGTCAGACGCGGTCCAATGAACAGTTAAGACACTGTTCACGTGAACAATGCCAAGTGAGATTTACCCGGCATAGACGCGGCGGCGTGAGAAGCGAACCTGGGATTTCAATGGGCCTCACATACACTGTAATTTGAGTTTTAATGTTATCAAATGTATTATTCACACGGTTTGCTTTAAGCTAAACAAACGGTATCCCGCAGTTTGTGCCGCACTTTTCCAATGTTCTAAACAAAAGTTCGAGACCAAGCAGTTTGCATGGAAAAAAAAAAAAGGAATTGTTTTACAAGTTGCAAAAAAATTACTTACCCTTCATGGATTACACAAACAAGGAAACAAGCCATTGCAACTTAAAAAGGGGCGACATTCACATTCTTCAGAGCAATCACCAAAAAAAAGAGAAATGGGGACATATTGCCTCGTATATATTAAGATCTCACACAAAATTAAGACTGCACATCAATGTCCCATTAAAGCATTCAAAAGCCAATCATCAATTTCAAAGATTCAAAAAGTGTTAACCACATTTCTACGTTGGAAATTTTTGTGCCTGGGTAGGCACCAGATGAAAAAGTTTCATAATTCGTTGCCTCACAGCATAGGCTTAGGAAAACTGTCTTTCCAGTTCTACTAAATCAGCTGTGCTTTTAGTAAAATCACGGCTTGAAAACAGATAGCTTGAGCAACCAATGAACATTATAGGAAACAGGGCTGACCTCTAAAGATTTACATTAGAAGAAACGCACTCTAAGAGGAACACCCACGCCCTAATATTTGCTCAAGCTTTGTAATTCAGACTTAAATTAAGACACCGATAAACAACAAGGATTACATATATTTCCTTGTATAGAACAACAGCACAGTTCACACATCAGAGCAAGAATTGCACGTTTCTCTTTGTAATTCAATTCAAGATCATAATAGTTGATTATTGCGGGATGGTATCTGAAAATTTCAATCCCCGGTTTTTTCACAGCATTATAGAAAAGAACCCAAAATAATATGTTTTTCTACCCATTTCCCCATAACCAAATCTAGCTCCTAAAAACCCTTTTTGTCTGCTCACATACAACAACCTTGAACACAATCTAGTTTTGAGAGAAAGAATTGAACTTCGACACCTTGGACTTTTGAAGAGTCTCTCTCTCAAAATCAATTCACACCATCTTTTCTTCAAAAAAACATAGAGAGAGATGGATCTGTGCCAACCATCTAGATCTATTTGTGGTGCCTTCTGAGCCAACAAAGAACAAAGAAGGGAAGAAGAGAAATGAGGAGGGGGACTCAAATCAAGAAAGAAACCCTGGTATGCTACTGTCAACCCTTTTAGAGCATCTAGAAGAACCATGCTCTCTACATTTTACTTAAGATTTAGCTAAAAAATAGCTAAAAAGCTATTTAAAAAATGATATCACATTCATGCTCTTCAAAATAGAGTCATGAATATTTTTTATTATTTTTTGAAATGATTAGTGATTATTATTTACATAAAATCTTCTTTAAAAACATGTTCAGAGTGAGCATCATCCAAACAATGAAATAAATTGCCATTCCTTAAACTCTTTTTGTTGGCTCTCCAAGCCATCTCCTGTGTTCATATCATAAGTAAATTGCTGGTTGCAGCATTTACAAGAATGTCAAGCCTACCAAAAGGCTTGACAGAAGATTCAACCACCCAAATTGCATCTCCTCTTTTGCAAACATCCCCGTCGAATCTTATTGCTTGCAACATACATAAGAAAAAAATATTTTCACTTGCACACTCACAAACTCAGAAACTAAGTTTATCACATATCCAACTAAATAAAACAATGATTGGTTAGCATTGATGAATGAATTACTGGGGAACAAAAAATATAGCAGTACAAAAGAATCACTAGGGAACAGGCGATTACCCAACACCTTCACAAGTTTTTCAAAATAACGAGCACAAACATGATTTTCATATAACTTCAAAAAACAATATTACCAAACACATTTAACTTGAGTAGAGAAAAGAATTCATGCAATCCCATTACCTTATGAATTGAAGAAGCAAGGTTTGAAGGATTTGACAGTGATTTCTTCAAATAATCAAGATCGTTAAGCATCTCTTTCAATTCCACCTCCATTGCTGTTGCTAATCGCGCGCGCTCTCTCTCTCTCTCTTTAAATCTAGAATGTGTGGTTCAGCTTCAAGATCTACAAATGTAAAAACAGAAATTAAAAAGGAAATCTTTAAAAGTTTAAAAGCCAAAAACACAATTGAAGAATCCAAAGAAAAAAAATCAAAATCACATGCAAATCACCGAGCCCGAATAGCTCCAACTCATCCCACACAACACCAAAACATTTCAGCCACCACCATAGACTGCGCAGCAACCGAAACAGAAACTAGAAGCACAACCCCATCTTCCACTCTTTCCTTTCCCGCGATCACCTTCTTTCTCGCTACCAATCGAGGAGTGCTACAATACTCGCTACATATAGCGAGTACTGTTCATAGTGTAAGAATAGCTAGCCAAATAGAGAGTAACAATGCTATTCTTTTTTCACTCATACCAGCTATTACAGCTAAGGATTAAGTTTGGGTAGCATGAGCGTGGATGCTCTTACCCGCCATTCCCTCTCGTCTAGCGCTGTAAATTGGAGAGAGCTACAGCACTCGCTATACAGCTAGTTATGTTAACAAATCTAAAATGGCGAGCTATTTAGTGCTCTGCAAAAATAAAAATTTCTACCTGCTGGCTATTATAGCTGGGGAGTCCTTGGATGCTCTTACTAGCTATTTGGTCGGCGTTTTACCGCGGGGTATCTATATATTTTTTTTTATTAGAACTATAGGTTTTTTTCAACTTGTTTTCTCATATAAAAAATTATAAATTAAAAAGTTTATACAGTTATTTAATTAAATAATTTAAGAACTATTTTTATAAATAAATAAATTATTAATAATAACTTTAATTTTTTTAAAAAAAATTAAAATATTTAATCTCACAGTATAGAACATTTAACTAATTGTTTTTATTGAATATATTTATTTAAATTAATTTTTTATTCAATAAAACAATAATAAAAATAGACACAAATATAAAATTAATTAAATAAAAAAATATTTATGCAAGGCTGCATGCATTATAAATATTGTATAAAAACAAATGTTTTTTTTAAAAAATAAAATTTACCTATATAAAATATAAAAAAACAAATAAATCAAAATACTATCTTTAAAAGATAAATATATACATGATTAAAAAAAATCTATTAAAAAAAATCTAAATAAGCAAAATAAAAACTCATAGATAAGAGATATTAATTAAAATATAAAAAATAAATTATGATTCAAGTTATGAGAATGAAATAACTCAATAAAAAAATTAAATAAAACTACAAAGCAATTTTAAAAAAATATTGAATGATGAAATTAAAAAATAAAATAAGCTAAAAACAAAAATAACAACTTATGTTAACTTTTCAAACATGTGATCAGAGTCATTAAACTGAAAATATTATATATGAAAAACTATGAAAGTCAATCTCCAATAAATCAAACACCAAAGAATAAAAATTAAAAAAAATTAATTACACGGTAGGATTTAAAATGAAAAATAATAATTTAAATAATGAAGTTAAAAATTAAAATAAAAAATAAATTAGAGAATAGAGTTAACATGAAAGAATTAAAAATAAAAAAATATTTTAATATATTTTTAAATAAAAAATATTTTAAAAAATAATTTATGATAATACAATGAAGTGAAGTTGTTAATTTCATTGCGTTCCGTTAGAAACAAATATTTTTAATAATATATATATAGAGAGAGCATAACTTTAAAGCAGCACGTCGTCAAAACACTGTAAAATTAAAACATTTTATTTTAATTAAAAAAAATACTTATCAAAATAAAATTGACAACCTTCTATGAAGTGGCGGACCCATTGACACCAGAGGGAATCATCAACCAAGAAGCCAACAAAATATTATCTGATCCGAAACTCAAAGCAGCCCTCTGCTCAAATCCAATCCTCTGCTTCTCACCATTTCTTACACACGAACTCCTCTTTCCTTCTCCCTTCTCCCTTCTCCCTTCTCGCAGTGGACCTAATCTCAAAAACCCAATCTCTTACAAAAACTAAACGCTGCTAATTACCTTGCGCACCACAACACAACACAACACAAGCATCATAATTGTCATGTCAGCACCCCCTCCACCTCCACCACCGCACCAAATACACATAACCCCCAAACCCACCACCACTTTCCCTGACCTCTTCCTCACAGCTCTCTCCATTCTCTTCCTCTTCTCCTCCTCCTCCTCCTCCACCACCACCTTAACCTCCTTCCCCAAACCCCACTTCCCCAAACTCCCTTTTCTCTCCTTCCCATCAAGCCCTCGTAGATTCCTGAAAATTCCCTCCATGTCTGTCTCTAGAAAGACGAAAAACAGCCACCATTTCTCTACCCCACAATCTCTCTCTGATTGGCTCAAACCTCGCCTACCATCGGACTCCTTTGCCTCATGGGGTATCAAACCAGGCACCAAAAATATCCACAATCTCTGGCTCGAAATCTCTCAAGGTGAGACCTTTTTAGCTGACTCTACTCCTCCAATTCGCACAGTTAATGTAGTTACTGTTAAAATCATCAACAAGAATCAAACTTTGATTGAATCCCATCAAGAATTATCCGATGGCAGTGTTAGAAATAGGTGCAGACCTTTATCAGAGAAAATGAAGCCTAACGAGTCTTTTAAAGATGCAATCTTTCGTGCTATAAATGAAGAACTCGGTTCAATCTTGAAGGATGGTAATGAAGTTAGTATTAATATTGTGAATGGTTCTTACAAAGAGAAAGTTGAGGAGAGAAATTCAATGTCTTATCCGGGCTTGCCGGCACGGTATGTGTTGTATTCAGCGGATGTAGAAGTGAATGGATTGCCTGATGGAGAGTTTTGTACTGAAGAGGCTGAAGAGTATCCTGATTCGGAGGAGAAGAGGGTTGCTGAGAAAGCTGTGTCTGTTAAGAAGCATTTTTGGAAATGGGTTAGTTCTGATTCAGTTCATTCTTGATGGATTATCAGTTTTAGTTTTTGAATGGCAATTGAGGTCAGCTTGTTATTTTTTGAACACGATCCGATAATGGTTCTTATTGTCGATCATGTTGTTTTGAGACAAATGAGATGATGAATAGCAATATTATACTAGTCTTAGTTTTTTATGAAGTATTGTTATTATTTAGTTTACGGGATTGATATGAATATCAGATATTACAAGATTCATTTTGAATTTATATGATTTTTTTTATTGGTTCATGTCGTTGACATTGATAATATTAGAATCTTTCTTCTTATCAATTTATAATTTCAGAACTTTATAGTAGTAATTGCTTTACAAGCTCCATGCTTTAGTTTCAATTCAGGTTTTGGCAGTCCTTTGGTTATGTACCCCTTGGTGATTATAGCTTTGCAATTATAGAATAAGTTGAGGCTCTTTGTTTTTGAGTGATGATGGCTAGATTTAGGCTTGTAATTGAGCGATGGTGGCAGGGTTCTGGATGGAAATTTTGAGTGTCTAACTTTGGCCGCAAATGACCTAGAGCAGAATCCCCGTAGTGTTAGTTTAGGATTGTAGTTGCAGGGCTAACCAATTAACACAGCAAGCTTTTAATAGCTAGGAATTGCTCCTTCCTGTGGTGAGAGCGTTCAGTCCATAAGAGTACTGTGGAGTTGGATGTGCATGCCCCAATGCAACAATTGCTGTATCATAACAGCTTCCTGTGTCATTGACAAAAAACCAGGCCAGCTTCGTGCATGTTTCTCTCCTCAACACCTAAAACTGTGAGAATTTGCTTCTTCAAAGGGATTTCCCTATACCTTTTACAGCTGATTCTCTCAGTGAACAAACATATGGAAAGGAATGATACACGTGTGAGTGTGACTCCACATGCTTGTTCATTTTTTTTTTTATAGCTGAGCCTTTATAAAAGCTAAAATTTAGTCATTTCCAAGCACAACATTATGTAAAGAAAACACTTTCAGTTGTTTTCAGGTCATCTGAATAAATGGAGTATTGGTAGAAAACCTCTATTTTGCTGTTTAGGTCCCCCCCCCATGGGGCACAAGCAGACATACCTGCATGTGCTGTTAACTCATTGAAGGGAATGTATGCTGTACACATTGGAGCCTGCTGGTGATTATGACCTACCATTTTAGACAAAAGTACAGATATTCTCTAGTTTTCTAGTCTGTTTGGAAGGAAAGCTTCCGCCATAAAATTCAGTTAATCGAATTTCAAGTGAGTTCAACTAGCAAAGTAGTTGTGTTTCGAAAAAATACCACTCGAATATATCTATGAAAATTTGACCCCAAGATGCTGTATCTGTGTCTCATGTCCTCTCTATCCAGCTCAATCTGTTTCGTCTCCTCTATCTATCTCTCCACATGGATATCGCTTCCATATTTCTTCCTCCCTCAATCGCGCATTTTAATTGTAAATTTATGCTGTGGAGAACCCCAAAATGGTAGGACAGTAACCATGGAATTTCTTTGCCAACTACGATGAAGTGTAATTTTTGTTTTATTCAACTGGTTTTGGTGGAGATGATTTACCTGTTTGGTGGTGGTGGTGGTGCTGCTGCTGCTGCTTGAGAATTAGGAACAAAATTGAAGGTTTGGCTATAGAGGGGTGTGGAGGTGGTATTTTAAGTTGCTTTTGATCCTGAGTTTTTAAATATGTTGATGGGTTGGAAGGATTTTCAAAGAAAAAGGAATATGAATGTTTGTTTGGTGTCGTCCTAGAGTGCTTTAATTTGGAATAGATGCCATATTTTGAGCTGAAAGGCTTATCAACAGCATTTAACAGTAATGCTTGCTTCATGTTTGCTTCTCTTCCCCTTAGCTGAGCTTGTGCTGCATTTAACCTGGTTAAAGCAAGTTCTCAAGGTTTATTAATTACCAGAAACGTATATGAGGTTGAAAGTAGCTAGCTTTTGAGATCTTGAAAAGGTTGATCACTTTTGAAAATTGTGGCAATAAATGTTTCTTGTTTCTTTAAATTTTATATTTTCTAAGAAAAATAGCGGTGGAGCTATCTTTGTCTGTATCACATTTTTCTTTCACCACAACATCAATTATTAGTCACAAAATGGCATTGAGTGTTTGATAGTTGGCTTATATTTGGCTGTGATGTTCAGACCTTGCCAATAAAAGGTACCAAATGGAAAAAAGAAAAAGAAAAATAAAAAAAGAATTGCAATATTAAAGTTGGTGGCATTTGTATGTGATTCCTTTGAACCCTTGTCCTTCCATGAGGGAAGAATTTATAATAGTATATTCCTGTCTTTATATGCAAAAGTTTGCCCTCTGGTGTAAAACATATTTTAGCTTTGGATTACAATTTTACCTTGGATAGTTTGAATGATTTTTGTTTTACATGGACAAGGGGAGTGGGGAGAGGATAGCTGGGATAAGAAGGGAAAGAAATTCGGTATCTTGAATTCAATCTTCACTCGTAGCATCAGATGTGTTTGATTAATATAGTGTTTTCAGCTCTTTCAGAGACAGCAAATTCCATTACCTGGAATTAGTATGTTCTTTAGTATATTCATTAGCATACAGATCCAATTCCACAACATGAGTATGGTTGAAATCCAGAGAAAAGAAAGTGAATTTGAGAAAAGATTCCAGAAATCTAATGGCCATAGGGACCCAGTAATTGTGGCTAGAATAATGTTATCTTGTGAGTATTAAAGCTGAGGGATTGACGTGGATATTTCATTCTTAGCAAAGGTAGAGTGTAAATTTCCCGCCTTTTATCTCCTTTTCTCCTCAGATTCTCATCTCTATCATTCTCTCGCCGTTTCTTTCTGCTCAGAGGACATGCAAAGAAGCAAAGTTGAAACAAGAACCCCTCAAAACTCTCTTCAATCCATATATAAAAACCCACCTTAAAAGAATCTCTGGAATCCTGCTTTTTCACTCTCAACCATCACATGCTAAGCGACATCAAAGTTGCAATGATGAAAGATAAAGTGCATAATCCACAAACTTTCAGTGACACTATCATCTTAACTTTAGTCTTATCATGTACTATAATTAATTTACAACACTTAGGAGAAGCAAAAACATTTAGAACTCGAACTTAATTAACTTAGCAGGTAGTGCGAAGTAGCTCACAAGCAGCTTAGTTTGTTGCCTGACGGATCTTATTCAGACAGTGGTGGAACATATAGTCCCTTGCCTTGAACTCAAAGGTCCTGTTGGGAGAGTAGGTCCAAGAGCCATAACAGCAAGGCAATTAACATTAATTCTGTATCGCCCTGAAACCCAAGTTCCGACCTTCCACCTGATTCTTCCATTCACCTTTAGATTTAGAACTAGTTTTCCAGCAGTTCGATCACGCCCCACTTCGTAATTGAAGGATGGAGCCACAGGTAATCCAGTTCCAACCAAAGATGCTGTTAATAGATTGCTATCCTGATGTCCTTGGTAGAATGGGGGAACGAAGGTGTCAACAGTTATCTGTTGACCCTTGTAGGCAGCATAAACTTGTAACTCGTCGTAGTAAATGCTGACCTTTTGATTTGGGTTCTTAGAAAGTAGGGTGAGTTGGATAGAGGAGTTGAGAAGGTTAGGACCAGAGAGGCTGAGTTGGTAGATATCAGCCTCTTTGAGAGTGAACTCAGGCTTGGCAGGTCGCAGGATAAGCCAGATCATCAGTATTAGTAAGAGAAGAGTGGTAAAGATTCCTGAGAAGGCAAAGAAAAGCTTTTTGTAGAGCTTGTCGAAGTTAAGTCCTTGCTTAGCACAGTGTTTTGGAGATTTTATGGAGACTTGAGACATTTGCAGTAGGGAGGCAAAGCAGAGAGAGAGGGAAGGAGAGAGGAGGAGAACAGCAAGTTTACAGGGCTAAGGAAGGGAGAAATGACGGGGTTAATAAAAGGAGCACTGGGAAACACACAAAGCAGCAATTATTTTGACTGGTGCTTATCCCGATTATGGGAGTTGCTAGTAGACACTTACTTCTAAGCTTCTTGAATTTACCTTTAACTCAATGGTTATAAATTCCTTTAATATGTCAAGCATGCATCTCGACCGTTGGATCATTCAACTCATGCTCCCCGC
>Ga0325414_1003894_pt1 | contig 15580 bp, 8 predicted proteins | sample PopdelMetagenome_8_FD_206183 | JGI IMG/M metagenome (GOLD analysis project Ga0325414, IMG submission 206183) | Populus deltoides microbial communities from Bellville, Georgia, United States - Leaf-PdKOR-R3 | ecosystem: Host-associated > Plants > Phyllosphere > Phylloplane/Leaf | place: USA...
CCCCCTGAATCTTCACCACCACCTCGGGCACAACTGCCCCCTGAATCTTCACCACCACCTCAGGCACAACTGCCATAGGGAATGTAGATGAAGTAGACAGAAAGGAACGTAACAAGCAAGCTCATAATCATTCAATGGAGATAAAAGTCATAAAAGTTATGAAGATTTGATTTCGTATTCTTTTCTCAGATGGAACATCAAGGGCGGCTTTGAATAATCAAAGTCATAAAAGTTATGAAGCGTTTTAATTCTACGTCCCTTCAAAGTTTTAATAGCATGAAAAAGACTTTACGCGGAAAGACTTTACCTGTATTATCTGAACAAGATTATAGATAAATTATAAATAGTATTATTTGTATAGCGCCTACATTGATAATTAATTAATAATCTTTTAATAAACATTGATTTGCGGGTACTTTTTTAAACTTCTTTTTTTATTTAGTTTTTTTATAATTAAAATAGATATTTGTATGAAAGGTTATGAGTTAAATTCTTAAAAATATATATTTCCTATGAAAAAACAAATTTGCAAAGCGTCATCTATTAGCAAAGATTTCAGGTATCGGAGATGGTCAAAAAATCAGAATTCATGTTTTTTACCTCAAAAACTACTTTTCAATCATTTCTTACCTAAAAATAAAATAAAATACTTTAATGAACTCATTTCTAACTTAAAAAAACTCTTAAATTAATATAAAAAATCTAAAATTAAATTGTAAAAAATATTTCTAAACTCCAACCTATTTTTTTAGTAAAATAAAGTTTAAAAACATTTTAATGACATTTAATACCAAAAAATCTACAAATACAAAGGTAAAAATGCGAACCCTAAGGCAACATCTCTTTTGTTTGGAAATCACGTTTCCCTCTCGTTTTCTTTCTTCCCAGAGCCATTCCTCATACTTTCACCCCTCCAAAACACTTTGATTATACTTGGAATGTGCTAAAAATTTGGATGAGGAATATAGGGGACTAGGATTTAAGGATGAAATATTTAAAATATAATAAATATTAAAGAACAAAAGGATAAGGATATTTGATAACAATATTTTTTTTTTCCCCGAACGTTTTGGACCAATTAATTTGCACGTCGAAGTAGACACAAGTCAAGTTCACCAGAGGTGGGACCAGTTTCCCTAATCTCATTCATTGCTAATGGAACCCACTTGTCTATGATTTGAGTTGTCCTCATGGGAATTCATAATGTTACCATGTTTTTAGCATCCTCTGAAAAAAAAAAAGCACTTTCTTATATGTCACCAGTCTTTCCTGAGAGGAAGTAGAACGCTAGCATTATCATATGGCTTCAGCCTATTCTGCTTTGTTGCTTGTGTTTTTCTTTTGGATTTACGAACCTGTAAGTCCCCAGCAGAGCCGGACACACTCGATAGAATTAGGTTCTTCACTCTCCACCAATTTCCCACCAACTTCATGGCGCTCCCCTTCTCGTCATTTTGCTTTTGGGTTCTACCGACAGGGCAGCGGCTTCATAGTGGGAATTTGGTTGGCGAGTAAGCCAGATGCTACAATCACCTGGACAATAAACCGAGATGTCCCTCATGTGTCATCAAATGCTACATTGGAGTTGACCAAAAAAGGTAAGCTCCTTTTGAGAAGGCAAAGAAATAATGCAACTGATGAAGAGATATTCATTGCTAATTTTACGGGGTCAGCTTCATATGCTCAAATGCTTGATTCTGGGAATTTTGTGCTCTACAATGAACGTTCCGAAGCAATATGGGAAAGTTTTAGCTTTCCTACGGATACTATATTAGGAGGACAGAATCTATACAAAGGGGGTGAACTGTTTTCCCGTGCATCTGCAATCGATTTGTCCACGGGAAGGTTTCATCTTAAAATGCAAGATGATGGGAACCTTGTTTTGTATCCCGTAGACACTCTAGACCTTCCACTGGATGCGTATTGGAGCTCTCGAACTTCTGATAATCCTGGTATCCATCTAATTTTAACTGGTACAGGAGATCTGTTACTCATTAACCAAACCTTGCGCAAAATCAAAACCGTGATATCCTCTGGTTCAGAATCGAACAGCACCTCAATTATCTACCGGGCAACATTGGATTATGATGGAATTTTCCGATTGTATTCCCATAACTTCGATGGCGTAGCTAAGTACATCATTTCCCTTATGTGGTATGTACCATGGATACAGTGTGAAGTGAGAGGTTTCTGTGGAATCAACAGCTACTGCACCATGAATGATGATGATCAACCTGACTGTCTTTGTCTTCCTGGAACTGCTTACGTTGATCCCACCCAGAGATTTCGTGGATGTGAGAGAGACTACAACGAAGGATCCTGCAAACATACAAACGACATGTCATCGTTATATAACATTACTGTTATGGACCAAATTGCGTGGGATAACAATGCTTATTTTCAAGCATCAATGTCAGAGGAAGGTTGCAGAAAGTCCTGTTTGGAGGATTGTAACTGTGCTGGTGCGCTGTACAAATCAGGGAACTGCACGAAACAGAAGTACCCAGTGAAATATGCTTCGAAAACGCAATATCAATCATCAAAATCTTTCTTCAAGGTGGCTTTGGAGAGTATCAAAAGCAGCAACCATTCCAGTGCCATAGGAATGGTGCCTTCAGTAATCCAGAGGACAAGCAAGAAGGCAGTGGTACTAATTCTTGTTATGAGTTTAGCCTTCATCACATGGTGTTTAGTCGCCCTAGCAATCTCTGGCCTTTTCATCTTTAAGTCGAGAGTCATTAAGGGTAGAATGCAGACGGAAAGTGGAAATTTTGGCTTGGCCCGTGAGCTCACTCTGAGAGCATTCTCTTATCGTGAGCTTAAGAAAGCAACCAAGGGTTTCAAAGAAGAGTTGGGGAAAGGATCTTCTGGAGCTGTTTACAAAGGGACTTTATACAAAGGTAAAAAGGCTATTGCGGTGAAGAGGCTGGAGAAGGTGGTCAGTGAAAGTGAAAGGGAGTTCCTGACGGAGATGCGTTCAATTGGAAAAACTCATCATAAGAATTTGGTTCGGCTTCTTGGCTACTGCACTGAGGGTTCCCATAGGCTCCTAGTATATGAATACATGAGCAATGGGTCACTTGCAAAACTTCTCTTCCGAAATGAAAGGATTCCAGATTGGAGCGACAGAGTGAAAATTGCTCTAGATATTGCTAAAGGGATCTTATATCTGCATGAAGAGTGCGAAGCACCAATCATCCATTGTGATATAAAGCCTCAAAACATTCTGATGGATGATTTTTGGACTGCTAAGATCTCTGATTTTGGGCTGGCAAAATTGTTAGTGCCTGATCAAACAAGAACGTTGACTGTAGCCAGAGGGACACCAGGTTATATGGCACCTGAATGGACTAAGATCAGCACTCCAACATCAGTGAAGGTAGATGTTTACAGTTACGGAGTTGTGCTCTTGGAAATTGTTTTCTGCAGGAGAAACATGGAAATCAAATCAAAACCAGAGGAAGTTCTACTTTCTAAATGGGCATACGAGCTTTTGGTTGCAAGAGAATTTGACAGGCTTGATCTTGGTGAAGATGTAGACAGGCAGAAATTGGAGAAAATGGTTATGATCGGCATTTGGTGTATTCAAGATGAACCAGGTCTCCGCCCTTCTATGAAGACTGTTGTGATGATGTTAGAAGGAATTACTGATGTATCTGTTCCTCCACGCCCAACTTAGCTTCAGCATAAGTGTCCATGTATGCGTGTCTACGCAGGAAAACTATCAACCGCTTTCTCTAAAAGTCTCTTGTTTCCTATAGGTGTAGGAGCACTCCCAAATAAAGAAATAATTTATTGGTTTTAGGGGTGGGGAAGTTATGGAAGCAGTAGTTTAAAGAGCATGATGATCTTGATTGTGTAGTAATACTAACATGAAGCATGCTTATGTTCTGTTTCCTCCAATTTCAATGTGCTTTGATAATTATTAATGGCCACTCTATATATAGAAAATATTAAAGCTTGTTCCATATATATACGGTAATTGTTTCTGGTGAATCGGAAATGTTTTAGAGTTGCAGGTCTTTTCTTTTTCTAGGAAATTTGTTTTGTGATGAACATTTCACGTTATCACTAGAACTGATGAAATTTTATTGAGAGAATCTTTACTGGGAAAAGATAGCAGTTCAAGCTCTAAGTATCTATTATATCCCAAAATTTAACAAAGGAATCCACAACAGCATCTTGTCTTCTTGGAAGAGTGCTTTTGGGTATCAGTAAATGAAGACAACGACTCAGCTAGTTGGGTCTTACACGTAACTTTGAGAGACTTTTATGGAAAACTATACCACAGTTACAGACAGGTCTAGGGCGGTAGGACCGGTACTAAAGTTTCTACTGCTAGCAAACAAATCATTCATCATTTCACGCGGTTTTAGTTTTGAAGTTGGGTAGAATTTTCTTCTATTTGACAATTAGTCCGAATGCTCTCAGGTCTCAAGCAATAGCTATCTTTTCTGTATCTGTTTTTCTCTCTCCACCTCCTTCCTTCCTGCATGGCTTTGGAATCATGCCTTTTGCTTCTCATACTATTTCTACTCTTTGTAGAAACAAGAACTCAACCAAACCAATGTGGTGAAATACACTTGGATTCTCAGTTATCTCCCACTTCCAACTTACTTTCATGGCTCTCCCCTTCAGGCCATTTTGCATTTGGCTTCTATCCACAAGGAAATGGATTTGCCATAGGAATATGGCTGATCGGTCAACCTGATAACACAGTCGTCTGGACTGCAAATCGAGATGATCCACCAGTCTCCTCTGATGCTACAATTAACTTCTCGGTAGAGGGTAAGCTGCTTCTTCGAACCGGGCAAGGCTATGAGAATCTAATGGCTGATGTGTCTGTATCAGATTCAGCTTCAATGCTTGATTCTGGTAATTTCGTGCTTTACAGTGATTGTAATATAACTTGGCAAAGCTTTGATTTTCCAACCGACACCATTATAGGAGGCCAGAGTCTCACTCAGTCTCAAGAATTGGTTTCAAGTGTGTCGAGCTCAAATCACTCAAGTGGAAGGTTTCTACTCGGGATGCAAACCGATGGAAACCTTGTGGCCTACCCTAGAAACAGTGCTGATCTACCTAATGATGCTTACTGGTCCAGTTATACTGATAATAACGTGGGGTTGAATCTCTCTCTCAATCTCCAGGGACATCTGTTCATGAATCTTTACAAATCTGAACCACAAGTACTCTTATTTGCAAACAGTTCTTATTCCTGTGAGAACAGCACTACAATTTTTCGTGCGACACTTGATGCTGATGGGATTTTCAGGCTGTATTCACACTGTATTGAGAGTAAAACTAGCTGGAGTGTGCATGTTGAGTGGTCTGCATTGAATAATCAGTGTGATGTTCATGGTTTCTGTGACTTCAACAGTTATTGCTCAGGAACGGGCACTAATTATGAATGTTCATGTTATCCTGGATTTGTTTTCAATGATCCCAATGAGAAATTCAACGGATGCTACAGGAATGCCAGTGAAAGTTTTTGTGCAGGCAGGAAAGAAGGGAGAAAGTACCATGTCACCGAAATAGAGAATTTATTGTTTGAACGAGATCCTTATTCTGCCGAAGAGCTCGAAGAGGAAAAATGTCGTTTGTCTTGCCTGGAAGATTGTCATTGTGACGTTGCTCTATATATGGATGCGAAGTGTGAAAAGTATACTTTTCCAATTCGGTATGGTAGAGAGAGTAAAACCATATCATCTACAGCCTTCTTCAAGGAAGAAACAAACCCAGGCCAGAAAATCATTATAGAAAGCAAGAAAAGTTTAATTATGTTTCTTGCTATAATTTTTTGCTCTATAGCTATCTTATGTTTCGGCATTGCAATCTCTACTTTCTTCGTGTACAGGGATCGAGCTTTTCTATACGAAAAGCTATCAGAAATCATAAGCTTGACCGGAGAGTTTACCCTGCAGTCATTTTCTTATGATGAGCTTGAGAAAGCTACAGATGGTTTCAGGGAAGAGTTGGGCAGGGGTTCAATTGGAGCAGTTTATAAAGGGAAAATAAATGGGGGTCAAAAAACTGTTGCAATTAAGAGACTGGAGAAAGTTTTAGACCGAGGGGAAAAAAATTTCCAGGCCGAAATACCAATCATTGGACAAACATACCACAGGAACTTGGTTCGATTGCTTGGTTTTTGTTTTGACCACTCTAGGAGGTTTCTCGTCTATGAGTACTTGAAGAACGGCACACTTGCAGATCTTCTGTTCACGGCTGAGAGGCGCCCAGTTTGGAAAGAAAGAATAAGGATTGCTCTAGACATAGCTCGAGGAATTCTCTATCTACATGAAGAGTGCGAGGCCTGCATCATCCATGGCAATATAACCCCTCAAAACATTCTCATGGATGATTCTTGGATAGCAAAAATCTCCGATTTCGGGTTATCAAAGCTATTGTATCCGGACAAGATAAGAAGCTCCATGGCCCTCCTCTCACATAGTAGAGGGCACTTGGCACCAGAATGGCAGAACAATGCCTTGATATCAATAAAAGCTGATATTTACAGCTTTGGAGTTGTGCTACTGGAAATCATCTGTTGTAGAAGCAGTATAAAAGCAGACGTTTCAACAGAAGATGAAATGATTCTTTCCAGGTGGGCATATCAATGCTTCGTAGCTGGACAGTTGGATTTGCTTCTAAAGGATGAACATGTAGAATACGAGTCATTGGAAAGAATGGTGAAGATTGGACTATGGTGTGTTCAGAGTGATCTGGCTTTACGTCCCTCTATCAAGAATGTGATTTTGATGCTAGAAGGATCCGAAGACATTCCAAATCCTCCATCTCTTGCTCCAGTCCTTACCACTCCTTAGTCTACAAATAATTCTCCCGGTGTTTTATGCATAACTTGTATGTATGGAACCATGTATTTGTGTGTTAAATGGCTGTTCTATAAGGTTGTTTTGTATTTGTGTGTGAAACACCTTTAAAAATGTTATCTTTGTTGTTTTTTTTTCCTCCAACATGCTCTGATGTGGTGTTGGAAACGCTTATTTGTCTGAAAAGAACTCCAACTTATGGTAATGAAATTGTCTAATTTATATGTCTCGAATGGTGTTATGGCAAAATCCCAACTTTTTTATTTTGGATTTCTTGGAATGAACTCACGTAGTATCAATGGCAAAATTATTCTTTTATGAAGCTGGAAAATGAAATTGCAGAGAGTTCATTAGCAGGATCGATACATATACAACATATGATGCAAAAAAGCATCTAGTTGGTTCGATTATGGGGCTATTTATACAACATGTTCTTAGAAAAAATGTTGGAAGATGGAAAGGTCAGCAAAGCCTAGGGTTTCAAAAGTATTTTTAAAAAACGTTTAAATTTTTTAAAATTTTTTTACTTTAAATTAATATTTTTTAATATTTTTAAATTATTTTAATATGTTTATATTTAAAATATAAAAAAAATTATTTTAATATATTTTTAAATAAAAAATACTTTAAAAACCATTTTCATTTCTAAAACTAATCTCGATAGAAACAGTGTTATGCAGCCCGCCGTCGCTACTCTAGCAGTGTTCTCCAACCGGGCCCCGCTCATGGCCTCGCTCTTATGCAGCGACGAAAGATAATTGCATATACTCCTAACAATTAAAGCTGATCTAAAAATAATTGAAAACTTGAAAAAAATATTGTTTTTTTTATAAAAAAAACGTTGATGGGATATCATCTAGACTTTGATAAGATCACCAAATTGAGATGCTAAGTCTACTGGGTTTCTCAAATCACCTAATTGAGATGCTAAGTCTACTGGGTTTCTCTGAATCAACTGCATGGTCGGTCTGAAAGAAATCCCAACTTTGTTCAGGGCCAGGTCAATGAATCTTTGAGATTATTTGCAGGGCTGAGCTGGGTTTTGGAACCATGTACTCTAGCACTTATGTGAAGAGGAAAAGGTTTTAATGGAGTTGAAGGGAGGCGTGTCAATCTTTTTTTAGCACTGTCCAAGGTTGACTGATGCAAATGGGTTTGATCACTCCGTTGTGAATCTGTCATAATGAGGAGGCTAGAGGATAGTTTCTCAAAGATATTTATGGTCAAAGAGCTTTTATTTTATTTTTTATTTTTTTTAAATTTACTAATTTGTTTAAGTTAGTTTTTGAGTTTATTTAAAAAGTTATTTAAAATTATTTTGTGTAGCGATTCTATTCAGATTTCTTTTAAAAAAATAGCACATTTTATTTAAATATTGATAAAATAACACCATTTTAAAAAAATAGTAAAATAGAACAACTTATATATGTTGCGATAATAAAACGTGACATTCTTACTTATAGCTACTCAAAATCATGATATTTTAAAAGGGAAAAAAAAACTAGTGAAATGTGATGCACATGACGAGAGATAAGAGAAGAGAGGGAAAAAAAACACACCCTAGAAGCACATTGAAGCTCTGAGTACGACATCACTGGTACCATAAAAAAGATCTTGACAATACGAACCCAACAACACTAAGAAAAGTTATAAATAGTTACCCGAGTGTGTCACACTTGCTGCTCAAAGGTGACGAGTGACTCACTAGCCTTTAACAACAAGTGTGACCCACTCATGTCACTATTAGTGACCTTCCTTTGTGTCATTGAATCAATCTCATTAAAATCTTTTTTTATGGTACCTATAGTATTGTAATTGAAGTTTTGATGAGTTTCTAGTTTTTTTTCTTTCTTTCTCTTTTCTCCTTTCCTCTCACCTTAATGTAATTTGTGAAGAGAAAGGAGAGAGAAAAAGAAAAGAGACATATAAAACATGATGAAGCTTTGATTACAATATAGAGAAGAGAGAGAAAAGGATCGAAAGAAAAACAAACGCATTTTAGGCACACCGAAGCTCCATTTACGACATCATTGGTACCATTACAAATATCTTAATAAGACAGATCCAACAACACAAAGGAAGGTCACCAATAGTAACCTAAGTGAACTACACATACAATCAAAGACAAATGAGTTACCTTTCATCTTTGGACGATAAGTGTGACACGCTTGGATCATCGTTAGTAATCTTTCTTGGTATCGTTAGATTTGTCTCATTGAGATCTTCTCAATTGTACCATTGATGTCATAATCAGAGTTTCAGCATATCTCTAGAGTCTCTTTTTTTTTCTCCTCTCTCCTCATGCATAGGCCATTTCATATACTTTTTTAACGATGTTGTCGCACCCGACATCGCGGCAACCCTAAAAATAATTCTTGATTATGAAAAAAGAACAGATATCTGGCATCTGGTTTTTTTAGGGGAAAAAGTCTTGTTTAAGGAGTCGCCACCTAGTATTATGGTCACTAGGAACCCTAACTGGTCAACAGAGATTCTATGGTACGGGATTGGTTACGTAAAAGGGAAGATATTATCACCCCTTAAACGTCCTGCCTGAGGCAGACTGCATTGCTGATTTTGTCTTAAATTGCTAAATATTTATTGGTTTATGCTCTGATGGTATACTTGCAATATTTCTGACTCTAGCGCCAGTGAATATTCGAGCTCGAATAATTCCAACTCTGGCGTTGGTAAAAATTCGTAGCTACGAAAAAAATTAGATTAATATTTTTTATTCCATACTCTAGCGCTAGTGAATAAATAAATAAAAATAAATTTATTTTTATGCATGCACATATTTTTTTATTTTTCTAGCTAAATAAAATAAAATACAACGAATAAAAATAATATAAATTTAAACCAGTATTTTTATTCTTGACTCTGGCGTCAGTGAATAAACCAATAAATTTACATTATTTTTATTCATGCATACACATTTTTTATTATCAATTTTTTCAATTTTTCTGTTTTTTTATTTTTTATATTTTTTTATATTTTTTGGGCTGGGCCCAGCTCAGCCCACATGGGCTGGGCTTGACCCAGCCAGCCCGGCCCGGTCACTGGTCCAAGCCAGTGACCCGGCTGGGCCAAGTCAGCAAGAAGCACGCGTGGATTGGCTCCACGCGGGCATCATGCACAGTGCGAAGGTAATTAATTTACCTTCGCACCGTGCAACATCACATTCAAAATGAATGTACAAAAACGAAAGCAAAATGGCTTACCTGGGCGCAGGGAAGCAGAGACGCGATGGAAACGATGGTGAAGCTTTGGCTGGCCGACACTACCTCCTCTCCTCTTCGTTTCTCTTTGTTTTTTTTGGTAAGGTCAGTCCTTCAGGGTGAGGGAAGGCTAGTTTTCTGTTACGGGGTTCTGGGAAAAATCTTAAAAGTTCCTCTGGTTTCTTTGTGTCCTTCTCCTTCCCTGTGCTTCCCCTGTTTCGTCTGTGCTCTTCCCCTGCTCGCTCCTGTGTTTTTTTTTCTGTGTTCGTCTCCTGGGTTCACCCCTGTTCTAAGTCTCTCTCTATATCTCTATGTCTAACTCTCCCCTGTATCTGCCCGTTCTTTTTTCTAGTCTGTGAATTTGTGCTCTGAAGATGAGGGTGAATCTGTGGTACGCTAGCTTTTTCTACGGTTTTTTCTTCCTCTCCACTGTTTTTTTTCGTCTCTCTCTCTGTTCAGCCTCGGTTCTCTCCACTTTTGCCTCCCGCGTTCCTTGTTGTTCTCAATCTTTATAAGCCAACCAACACACATACACCTCCTAGCATGTATTAATGGCACATCGTGGGCAAAAACGTTACCCACGTTCTCAGCCGTTTCTGTTGAATCGGGATGGAGGAGATGAACAGTGGAGTGTTTAATGGAAATTTTCATTTAGGTCCTTAAAGTTTTGGAAGTCTTGTAATTAAACCCCTAGTTAACTTGTAATTGGACCCATGTATTTCGGCGCCTTTTACAAGTTAGTCTTTGGACTTTAATTTTGCAATCTTGACCCCCAATTAACCCCAATTTTGTTATTTATTCAATTAAGTCCCTGATTTCACTAATTTAATTAAATCCACGTCAAATTAAGTTTCAAACGTTATCAATTATCCAATTAAACCCTTGATTGGATTAATTAAATTAATTTCAAGCTCAATTAAGTCTCAAAACTTATCAATTCTCCAATTAAAACCTTGATTGGATTAATTAAATTAATTTCAAGCTTAATTAAGTCTCAAAACTTATCAATTCACCAATTAAACCCTTGATTGGATTAATTAGATTAATTCCAAAGTTTAATTAAACCTCAAAATTTCCAATCATGTTGCCCTAAACCCAAATTTTAATTCATTCTTCATTTATTTTATTTTACTTGTTTTTCATCATCATTATTATTTTCATCATCATTTTTTTATATCCTTTTTAATAAATAAAATAATAATAATAATTAAAATAAAAGGATTAAAAATTGGGTTATGACAGATGCGATTCTCAATAGCGACAAGCAAAAATGTTATGTTTTTCAATCGCAACATTTACAAATTGTATTATTTTGTTAATTTTTTTAAAATATGTTATTTCTTCAATATTTAAATAAAAAAACACGTTAATAACAAAAAATACCCCCTATTCATTATAATTTGTATTGCTTGTGTTTGCTGTATTTTTTATATTGTTTCTTCTACTATTGAGGCTGGAAGCATTTCTTCTGGCAGGCGATAATGGTCTGTGTGAGCTTTTTCTATGACCACTGATCTTCGCAAGGGACACCAAATGTGAATGTGAACGTGCCGCTTGATCGGCGTCTTTAATAAGTCCTGAACAGTTCTTCTATTTTCATTCATGAGGTAGCTCAGATCCGTTATAGCAAGAACTAGTTGCATGACCCGCGCGATGTCGCGGGTCAATAATTTTTACATAAAAATATTTAAAAAAATTAAGATTTAAAAATATTAGGTCTTTTTACAAAGCTATACCCAAAAGTCTTGGGTGTGGTTGCAACGCTTGATCCAAGAGTAATATTTATAATATTAATAATAACATTAAACTTGCATGATCCAAGTTTAAGTGGATCTGAATACAATACCAGACCCAATAGTCTTGGATATGCGTCTGGCTGCAAGGTCATGTCATAAAAGTGTGATAATTAAAAAGAAAAAAACAAAGAAAAAAAACCAAAATGAAGAAAAAAATTAATGAAGAAAAAGAAAAAAATCTGAATTAACCGGGTTAACATTTCAAACCGGGTTAACCCTTCAAACCTTGGATTCCTGTCGTGAAAGTTTGATAACTAAAAAGAAAAAAAAATTGATAGGTTAACACAAAATTAACTGGGCTAACCCGTCAAACCAGGTTAACCCGTTTAAACATTAACAAACTAAATTAAATAAAAAAAATAATTAAAAAGAAAAAAAAATAAAAAGGCATCAGTCATTTCACTGTGTACTACAGTGCGCAGTCCACAGTTAAAAGCATAAAAACATCAAAAAAGCAAAAAGAAAAACTAAAGGCATCATTCGATAACTAAATAGAAAAAAATTTAATATTGATGAACTAAATTAAATAAAAAGAAACAATAAAAGAAAAAAATTATAAGAAGAAAAAATCTAACAAAGAAAAAGAAAAAAAATCTAAATTAACTGAGTTAACCCGTCAAACCTGAGATCCGTGTCATGAAAGTCTGATAACTAAATAGAAAAAAATTTAATATCAACAAACTAAATAAAAAAATTAATTAAAAAAAAAAGAAGAAAACATCAGCTTTTTCACTGTGGACTGCACTGTGCAGTCCACAGTGAAAGACATAAAAAAAGCAAAAAAAAAACTAAAGGTTTCAGCCTTTTAACTGTGGACTGCATATAATATTAAAAGATGAAATCGGAAGAACAAAACTAATGAGAAAAAAAGAAAAAAATCTAAACCAACGGGGTTAACCTGCCAAATCAGGTTAACTTGTCAAACATGAAATTCGTGTCGTGAAAGTGTGATAAATAAATAGAAAAAAGATTTATTATTAATAAAATAAATTTTAAAAAAATATGATCCGTTAGATTATATTGTATTTAATAATAGGTTTCACAGTCACATATGCATAAACTCTTCCAACTTATTCTTATAGATTTGTTTACATTATGTAAACCAGATGCTTCCACGAAAAGTTAAATCTTCTTTGCCACAGATGGAGTTCGAGGAAGGGGTTTTGCCACATGAAAGTTTGTTGTGGCCACAAACCATTTGTTATTATCTACCAATTGTTTGAAATAGACAAAAACCAATTTAAAGATCTTGTTTGCGCCTCGATCACAATTTAATCAACTTTCCCAGAGCAATATCTGCATGAGTCTCAAGAAAAAAGTTTATAAATCATGAAGTTGATGTTCCAAGTGAAGATAAATTAAAAAATCCAACCTTCTAAAAGTTTGATTCGCGTCATGAAAGTTTGATAACTAAATAGAAAAAAAACATTAACGGGTTAATCCATCAAGCCTGAGATACGTATCATGAAAGTCTGATTATTAAATAGAAAGAAATTTAACATTAAAAAACTAAACTAAACGAAAAAAATTAATTAAAAAGAAAAAAAGCAAAAAACAAATTCCGGGTTAACTCATCAAACTTTAAAAAAAGCGAAACAAATTCTGGGTTAACTCGTCAAACCAGGTAACCCGCCAAACCCGGGATCTGTGTCATGAAAGTCTGATAACTAAAAAAAAATTAACATTAACAAACAAAATTAAACAAAAAAATTCATTAAAAGAAAAAAAACACAAAGAAAAAAAGCAAAAAAAAAAACCTATAAAGGTATAAAAAGCAAAAAAAAAATATTAAAAAAAATAGCTTAGCGTTTCACTGTGGACTGCACAGTAAAACACTGAACAGTTTTAGTATATGTTATTAATTAAAAAAAGAAAAAAAAATTTCAGATTAACTCGTCAAACTTGGGATCCGTGTCATGAAAATTTAATAACTAAATAAAAAAATTAACATTAACAAAAAAAAATTCAATAAGAAAAGCACAAAAAAAGAAAAAAAAACCAATAAAGGCAAAGAAAAAGAAAAAAAATTGAAAAACAGAAAAAAATAGAAAAACAGAAAAAAATAGAAAAAAATATTAAAAAAATAGCTTAACGTTTCACTGTGAACTGCACAGTAAAATACTGAACAATTTTAGTATATGTTATTAATTAAAAAAAAACAAAAAAAAATTTCAGATTAACTCGGGATTCGTGTTATGAAAATCTAATAACTAAATAAAAAAATTAACATTAACAAAAAGAAATTAAACAAAAAAATTCATTAAAAAAGCATAAAAAAAACAAAAAAAACCCATAAAGGCAAAGAAAATCAGAAAAAAAAAACAGAAAAACAAAAAGAAAAAAAACAAAAAAAAAAAGAAGAAGAAGTTGAAGACTGCTCAGCGTTTCACTGTGGATTTGCACAGTGAAACACTGAGCAGTTTTAGTTTATTCTTAATAAACCATGAAGCAAAATTAGTAAATGTCATTTTTAACGATATCAAACGTGGTAAGAATTGATTTAAGAAAGGATACAATCAATTCAAATGATGCATTGAGCATTGAATCAAGGCTTTAAAGTAAGCAGAAGAAGAAAATACCTGTGACAGACTATGTGTTCGTATCAAGGAAAGAGATCATCTGAAAAGGAAAGGTTTTGGTGGAGGGATTGGTGTTGGAGGGATCTAACTGAGCTGGAAGCAGTCAATATTCAAGCCAGCCGTGGGGTGATATCAATTTCCAAAGCACTACCAATTGAATGTCGAAGTCCTGTGACAGAAAACTTTATTTGGCAGCTGATGAAAATGGGAGAACAGATCGATGAAGTTATATTTTATCAGTCACTTTGTGCCAGGTGGAATGAACGCTTGTCTTCAATGGGCCATTGCTTTTGAAAAAGAAGAGATGATACCGGCCAGTTAGCTATGAGAAGATTGTTTTTGCAGTGCGGATGAAGTGATAAAAGTTGCTAAATTTGTTTTTGCTAAATTTATTTTTAAATTTGTTTTTGAATGAGATCATTATAATTATTTTTATATTAGCAAACCCTCATTTTGTTGTCTTTAATGATTGTTTCTAGTTTTTTCTTTAAGTTTAATCAAAATTAATTAAGATTTAATAAGTAATATTATATTTGAGATATCGTTTAATTAAATAATCAATTTAATCGTCTCAAATTTTAGTTGCCACAAACATATTTAGCACATATAATTTTTAAATTATTTTGTTAAACACATGCATCTTTTCTGCTATTTAAAATTACAGTTTTTCTTGGTGGTGTAAGAAACATTGCCAATGCCTGTATTTTTTTTTACAAGTTAGATAAAAAAATTTATCCGAGCAGCAAGACTAGTTAAATCTAATGGAAGGATATATGTTTTATTAATCAGTGTATTTAAATTGTTGCCGGTATACAAGAATTGTATACTAACAATATATCCATGACTGCGGATGCTGACTGCATGTGGCAAATATACGGCATAGTGTGTAGTTTTATCCTTTTTTTTAATATAAATATCTTAAATCTGATTTGAGGCTACCCCCTGAATCTTCACCACCACCTCGGGCACAACTGCCATAGGGAATGTAGATGAAGTTGACAGAAAGGAACGTAACAAGCAAGCTCATAACACATTCAATGGAGATGTGGACGGACAAGAGGGAAGATTTGATTGCATAAACAAAAATTAGATTCCTAAAGCATAAGCAAAGATATGATTAACTTTGAAAATTCCAATTACGAAGTACTAATCTTAGC
>Ga0325414_1003895_pt1 | contig 15579 bp, 7 predicted proteins | sample PopdelMetagenome_8_FD_206183 | JGI IMG/M metagenome (GOLD analysis project Ga0325414, IMG submission 206183) | Populus deltoides microbial communities from Bellville, Georgia, United States - Leaf-PdKOR-R3 | ecosystem: Host-associated > Plants > Phyllosphere > Phylloplane/Leaf | place: USA...
CGAAGTCTAAACCACCATAGCTATATAATCCTTTGTTTTCTTGCATTAGATATATCACGTCAACCATCGAAGGAACGAGAGGGTGTAAGATATGACAGTCGGTTGGAGGTTGGCCACTGAATTACGTCCTGTATACCTCGTATTTTTGTCCAGTGTTTTTTCTTTTGTTTTTATAAGAGATTTAGAAAATGGTGTTCGGGGGATGTTTGAAGTGCGGTTTAAAGTGTGTTTCACTTGAAAATAAATTAAAATAATATTTTTTTTATTTTTAAAAAATTATTTTTGATATTAACATATCAAAACAATCTAAAAACATAAAAAAATTCATTTTATATCAAAACAAAACTTAAATTTAAAAAAAAATATAGTTTTAATCTGTTCTCAAACACTTTGACGTCATTAATGCCAAAAATTTATAAAAAAATAAAATAAAAAATAGGCCGTGACATGGGTCAGGACACGAAAAAAAAAATCTTTTCAGACGAGATGACAAAAAAATATATATATATATATATATATATATATATATATATGTATATATATATATATATATATAGAATTTGCTTGATTTTAGGATGACCTTTACCCTTAGACGTCATTAATGCCAAAGCTTGATTTCAGGATGACCTTTGCTTTTCTTTTTTATTTTTCTATTTTTGTGGAGGTTTTTGCACATGAACTTGAACTGCACACGTTAACCATAGAAATCAATCAATTACAAGCGGAGAATTAAATAGTGACCATGAATCTAGCTACTTTTGCATCCTGATTAAATTATCCTCATATTAATGCACTTCTCCAATTTCTTACATTAAATGTCATTCTTTGAGATTTTTTAAAATTTTATATATATATATATATATATATATATATATATATATATATATATGATGGGATTATATGCATGTTTTTTCATTTAATTTCCTGATGATAAATATCATATCACCAAAATATAAACAATTTTCGACATTATATTCATAAGAAAAGAAGAATGTTCTACATATATAATTATCAGTATATATCATATACATAAATATATATGTATATATCACTTATCTTCTCTCTTTATCTCAAAGAAGAAGAAGAAAAAACCCTAAAAAATCTAGCCTTCATACAGTAGTTGATGGTTACAGCCAACGCCTTTCACCAGCTCCAATCCCTCTCTTTTTTTTCTCGATAGTTTTAAATCACATGAGCTTCTTTTTTCTTTTTTTTATTATTTATTTATAGCGTTTTTTAATCTCTTGTCATTAGGATCTTTTTGCACGGTCTACTTATCTGCATATGAACAACGCAACTAGCTAACTCTTACATGGGCAATTCAGATTTAGGAAGTTTAATATATTACTAGAAAAACTATATGTTAAGATTATTAAATACTTTTTGAAATAAAAGGTATGACTATCATAATTTTATTTTATCTAAACATAGCGCAAGAACCCAAAATAGTGATTTGTTTATATTTTTAAATATGATCATAATGAAATTGTTATTTTTCTTCATATAGAAAAGTGGATTTTATATATGTATCACATAAATTATTAAGCAAGTGCATGGTAATTAGAAATCATTAATTTCTTTAGCGAATTCAATTTTTTTACAAAAGAAAAGGTATTCGCTGATGTTTGTATAAGAGAAGTACATCCATATTTAGTATTTACTTTTACGTTTTAATAGTGCTTTTGAAAAAATTAAAAATTTTTTTTATTTTTTTCTTTACTTCAAATTAATATTTTTTTTGTGTTTTCAGATTATTTTGATGTGCTGATGTCAAAAATAATTTTTTAAAAATAAAAAATTATTATTTTGATACATTTTCAAATAAAAAACACTTTAAAAAACAACCGCAACCATATTTTTAAAAATACTCTGACAATATTTCTCATAATCTCTTATTCTATGTTTTTCGTGTGTACTTTGATGTGAAATTATTGTGATGCGACTTTATTTTTTTCCGATAATTAAAAATATTCACGAATCATAAGGTACATGATGAAGAGAATTTGCCCTAAAATAGCCCATCTAAGCATTATTTCTTAGCGTGTGATACAATGAGGTTGGAACCGACAATGGAAACACAACAAGGAGTGGCTTTCCAACCATAATCAGCATGTAACAGCTAATAAAGTGTCATCGTAATGAGTATGGGGCTGAAACCTAAATTGCATGCCTTTTCAAAAAGTGTCTTAAAAATCACCTAGTGTGTGTGTATATATATATATTTTTATTGAGAGGGTGATTGTAAATATAGTAACGGTTGTTTTTTAAAGTGTTTTTTACTCTGAAATGTATTAAAATAATAATTTTTTTATTTTTAAAAAATTATTTTAATAACTGTACATCAAAACAATCTGAAAATATAAAAATAAATTAATTTTAAATAAAATTAAATTTAAATTTTTTTTCAACTCTCATTACAAACATAAAACCAAACAGGGTTTACTGGTACGTATTTTGGATCCCACAATTCCGAAACCAAAGAGAAAATAAAGGGAAATCTTGGATTCCATGCTGGAAGCTAGAAAACTTTCTCTTGGATTCCAAAGAGAAGATTTTTCTTGTCTCCTCTTCTTCTTTAAAATGAAATCTCCTTGTATTTGTGAGTTTTGAGAGGGAAGAAAACTGGCTTTTAGACGGACCTACATCGATCTGCTAGTGCATGGCCAAACAGCCTGGCTTCTTTAAAATTCTGTCCAGCAATTGATGATGATGATGATGATGCCTTAAAAGTATGATTAGTTTTCAAATTAAAAAAAAAATTAAAAAAAAAGGGGGAAATCTAAGTGGGCCTAATCATCTCTAACCATGTGATTTGAAGATGTCGGGAATATCAGAGAAAATGGGATTCTCTGTTCTTTCGCAATTTGGGATAGAACATGAGATCAATCACCCGATCTTAGAAACAAATTCTTCCTAATGAATTAAGTAGAATTCTTTTGGAAATAATATATCCAATTTTTTTTTCTCATGTCAATTCTCCACCTAGGTTTGGAGATAATTAGATAATTCATCATATATAAGATCATCACATACCATATTTACTTATAATAAACATTAAATCTTGAGTTATATTATATTATACTATACTATAAACTTTAAAATTAAAAAAAAAAAAGAGGAAAAATAGAAGTGACAATCACTTTGCATCTAAACTTAGATGCGCGCTTTTTTTTCTTTTTCTTTACCATCGAACTTTATTCCTTTATAATTTGAACCTTTGAAGTTATATTAACATGGTTTTTTTTTTTTATTAGAGTTTCTTTTCCTTTCCATACTCTTAAATATACAAAGTATCAAAAAATATTATGTGGATTTTTTTTCTTATGGCAATTCTTAACCTAAGTTTTGAGATAATTAGATAATTAATCGTCACACCTCAACCACTTATAAACATTAATAGCCTATTTGTTTGTTTGTTTTTAAGATAGTTTTTATGTTTAATTTGAATCAAATATGGTTTTATAAGTGGGACCCACCAATAAATTAAGGTCCAACCTTAAGAAATATCTTTCACCGACTTTTTTTTTTGGAGGTTCGGGTTTGTTTGTTTTTACGTTTCAAAAGTATTTTTTTAAAAAATTGATTTTTTTTTTCTTTGCTTCAAATTAATAATTTTTTGGTGTTTTCATATCATTTTGATGTGCTAGTATCAAAAATAATTTTTAAAAAATAAAAAAAATATTATTTTGATGCATTTCCAAACAAAAAATATTAGATACTTTAAATAAAAGAATGAGTGTTTTTTTAGAAGATCAGAATGTTTTTGTACACATTAGCATTAGATGCTTTAAATAGAGAAGTTCATGAGAGACTTCAACACTCGAGAGAAATTGTCAGCAAATATTTTAATGAAGTTTTTAGAATAGTATGTTCACTTGCAGTAAATGTTATAAAACCAAAATATTCAGAATTTTTAAATACATCACGCGAAATAAAGAACAATCCAGGATATTAGCCTTATTTCAAGGTAACGATAATGTACTTTTTAATCAATATAGCTTTGGATTAATTATTTCGCTAATGTCAGAGTTTAATCTCATAACACTAATGGTTCCTGCTTATGATTTTTCATATAGAATTGTATAAGAGTTATCAATGGCACACGTGCAGCATGTGTAAATGCAGAAAATCAAATATCATTTATCATTATAAAAGATGTGCCGACTCAAAATATAATGGATGCATATAGTTTTGACATGCAATTCATTTTTGTTTGGGATGGACGGAAAGGTAGTTCACACAATACATAAATTGTTTTTAGGCAACAAACATTCCTAATATCAAATTCCCTAACCCCCTCGAAGGTATTAACGATAAAAAAATTATGTAATGTTATTTTTTTGTTGAAAAGTTAAAGTTGTTGTAAGTATTGGGAAATATACAACAAAGTTAAAATATATTATCTCGGGAAAATACTACTTAGTCAATTCAAAATATCCTAATGAATATAGTTTTTTATATTCATATAAAGATAAAAGATATCATTTACAAGAAATTTTTAGACTGAGGTCAACCATGAACTCAAGAAGAAATCTTCACAAGTCTGGACCATGTCTTATAACTATGTCTTATAACTATGATATACTTATAAATATCTTTAAAAAAATTAGTATCAAAATTAAACAAAGGCGGGCATTAAATGCTGTTGTCCGATTTCGGGGGACTCTTAGAAGTATTGTCAATTTTATTACTTATCCCTGTTATGCAGATGGTGCTGGTGCTGGCATCAATTTGCATGCTCTAGTTAATTAGAATTATATGCACTGACCCACACACACCTTAGTGATATACCTTAGGCATTGCCCCAGAGACATACAATTATACTTGATAGCTTTCACAATCATAATAAATTGGTTAAAAGACAGTTCTTGAATAAATATATTATTCAATCATTTATCCATGTTACGTTATCTTATATATTAATCGGATCAATTTTTTTAAAAAAATTAAAATAAATATTGAAACGATAATATATTAAATTAACTCGAATTAACTCAGGTCAACATGTAAAATCTATGATCTGATACATGAGACCATGACAATCTCATATAAAACAAATCAAAAAATATATTGAAGCTAAATTCTAAATTAATTTAGTGTTGAAGATTTAATTTTTAAAAAAAATTAAAATGGATAAGAAAAAAAATATGAGTCAATCCAAGTTAACATATTAAACTCAGATTATGAAATTTGGATAATCTAATAAAATACAAATTAAAATAAATTATAAAACTTAATTCTTAATAAATCCAATATTAAATGATACGATTGAAACACATTCCATATTAATGAATAAATAGACCTACAGTGTGATTGTATGTTTTTACGACCCTAATTAGTGCCTGTAAAATTCGGATTAAGTTCTCTTTAATTCCTTATGAAGAGGGATTTGAGTAAACTTGGGATCCATAAGCACACGTATACAATGAAAATTGAAAATCAAGCAAATAATTAAAAGACGTTGTGATTTTTTATGCTATGGTATTTTATTTAACATCATTACAAAATTATACGTAAGAATTGCAAGAAATCAAATAAAAAAATTACAGTAACTGAATTTTCAGCAAGAGAATATGAAAAATTCTCAATTTTTCATGTATATATTCTAGTAAACAAATATTTATATCTCGTAATTATAGAAAACATTCAATACTAAAGAAAACTATAGTTTATTTCTCAACAGAAATATACGATTGAACCGCAATATAAAGGTTCAAATATATATATATATATATATATATATATATATCCATGGGAAGATGCCTGTCATAGTCTGTCATTGCCTCTATATTTAGGATATTGTTGTTTTAATATTTGTTTCAAAAGCAGGCATGCTCGTGAGAGTGAGAGAGGACCTGTCTTTATCATGTGTCCCTACCCGCCATTTGCCAAACTAGGGTTTTTGGATTTTTTTTTTTAATTTTTTTTAGCTTTTCGGGTTTTTAAAAATTATTTTTATAGCTTTTCAGGTTTTTAAGTTTGATACCCATATATTAAGTTTCTATTATATCTATATTTTAGATATTTATTACTAGAGTCATTTTCTATTTATCATTTATTAAATAAAAAATTTAATATATATATATTCAAGTGGGTTTTGAATTGGATTAGATAATATTTATACCTAATTTATTAAATTATTCATATAGTAAAATAATCATTAAAAAATAGCTTATATATTCAATTAATTTAAACCAAGTTCAAATTAAATTATTATCTGTAATTAATGCAACCATCATGATGCCGAAGCACGCACGCCATGCCTCCATGTACATGATAACATGCTCATGCAATAAAAGTTCCTTGTCCAATTATAAGGCCCACCACCAAAATATCGTAGATTCGTACGAATGAAAATGAAGATTTAGAGATTTTTATGCCTTAGTTTTTTTTTTTTTTTTTAATTTGAAGTAAACCATACATCTAATTAATTATGATAGTGCTTTTTTCATTTTTACGCGTTACTTTGTGTTTTGAATAAAACAAATTTAAACATAAAAAAAAATAGCTCCAACAAACTATTTATAATTATTATTAAATTTAATCTAACAGGTTAATATTTAATATTTAATTTTTTCGACCCCAGTCCTTGCATAACTTTGATTTAAAATTAACTATATAAAAATTATCATTACATGATCTAATTAACTTAATGAGTCCAAAAATAATATAAGATGTCATTTTTTTTTTTAAATTGAGACGTGACATGTTAGATCGATCTGGTTTTATGACTTAACCCACCAAACTCGCTACCCAGATCATGGACTCTACTAGATTAAATAACTTTATTTTTTAAAACAAAAGCTTACAAAATTAATCACCAACCAAATGCTAAAATGTTTGTTTGAGACTCCGATAACCTTATATAAAAAAAACCAAAATAAATTATAAATGTTAATTCAAAATTAATCAAATGTTAAATGATGAAATTAATAAATAAAAAAATAATAAGCAAAGTAAGGCATATCGAATGAAGTAGACTTTTTTTTATCAATTTAAACCTCTTCCCAATTCAAGTAGGAAAAAAAATAAAAATGGAAGATTGATTAAAAAAACAAACTATTTGACATTGTTATTAAACCGGAATAGATCAACCCTGGCCAAGTTTAAAATTAACCCTTATAGGAGTTGACTCTACATGACCCTGTTGACTTCATGTGTCCAAAGATAATTTAGATGACCGATAAAAGTATGGTTTGGCTATAAAACAAATTTCAAGATGAATCTTTTTTATATAAATTGAAGCAACGACATATTGGATCGACCCCAACTTTGTAGATTAACTTGTACAATACGTGACCTGGATTATAGACTCAATTGGATTTAAAAATTTTGTTTCTAACTATTTTTTATTTAATAATATGATTAAAAAAATAGACACTTGCAAAAATCAAATGTTAATCAAATACCGAGATATTTGTTTTAGACTGTGATAATCTCATAAAAAACAAAAAATAAACAATATAAAATCAATAAAATATTGAAGGTTAGAAATGGAAGAAAAAAAATTAAAAGGTAGAAATAGAAAAAGATTTAAAAAAATTAAAAACAAAATTGAGGTGTTTCATTATTTATATGAACAATGAAGTACCATGTTATCTTCTCCTCTTTTCTTTTCTTTTTTTTTTTTTTGTAAGTGTAGAGAAAAAAGTCAATAACTCTTGTATCTTGTTGGAATGTGTAATGTCACTGCTAGGTTATGAGATCAAAAGCATATAGAGAGAAACTACTTAGGCAGTGTTTGTTTTTGTAGTTAGACTATACTTTTAATTTTTATATATATATTTTTATCTTTCAAATTAATTTTTTCTTTTGTGTTCTTCGATCATTTTGATGTGCTGATGTCAAAAATAAATTTTTTTAAAATAAAATTATTTTGATGCATTTCCAAGCAAAAAACACTTTAAAAACATAATCTCTATCACAATCTCAAACACACTATTGCTAGCTCAGTAACATTTCATAATTTGAAATTAAATACTTCTTTGGATTTTTCTTTCTTGTATCCCCTTTTATTAGCAATGAATATAACATGTAATCCTTTCCTTTGATTGTAGTAAGTATTTGTACGATGTTAGCATTTAATAGGGTCATCATCAACTCTAGATACACTAAGCTAATATGTAAAAGACCCTTTGGGATTACTTTTGAATGTCTGTGTATCACAAGGGGGGACACCTATCATGCTTTGAAGATTCCTTATTTCATCTATAAGAACATGAATGCCCTTGTCTAGCCATACTCACTTCCACTATACAAATGTAATTCTTTATAGTTTGCTTTACATTGAGAAGAATCATATCAGGTAGAGCATATAGTTGCTTCTAAAGATAGCAATTATATACATTTCTAATAAGAGCTTATATAATCATGAGCAAGGTTTTCAAAAACGCATTTTTGACACGGCACGAAAAATATAAAATAAATTCAGATCGTAAAATCATAAAATCGTAAGAAATTTTTTTTCATGTATAGTTTAAGCATCTTAAAATACACGGTTCAAATAAAAATTCATACATGATTCCAACATCTTACAATACATGGTTGAAGCATCTCAATTAGTTTTGTAGAATGTTTTACAGACAATAATATTTTTGCAATATCATTTAATTATTTTAATAATCGTCATTTTTATTACTTCCTTTAATGATGTCGTTGATCGACGTCATCGCTACCTTTACTTTCAGTTTCACCTTCACTCTTACCCTCATTTCTATCGTTATTACTACGGCGATTACATCCATTTTCATCCTTTACCAATACTACCATAATGACCTAAAACACTCACGCATCATCTATGTTAATGAGAATAGCAGAAGCCAAAACAACATCAAGCATTGAAAAAGAAAAGAAAAGAAACCTAATCTCAGTACCGATCAAACAACTCAGTAGCTAGCACAACACACATTGAAGGGATTTTCACCTAATCTCACCAATCAAACAAATTACAACTGTAAAGCTAAAGGGGGCATGCTTGTGATTGCCATGTTCAAAACCTCTCATCTCTTCCCTACAAAATGAATGACCCACCCATCATCAAAGCAAATTGTTTATGAATGACTTACTCTTTTCAGTAGCCTAGCACAACTTTCTGCATTGGGATTCCTGTGAGCTAAGATGATAGAGAGAAGGGCAAGATGTTGGGTCATGCTCTTGCTAAGGGGATGATGTTTTGAGAGAAAGAAAGAAAGTGGAAGGCAAGTGAGACAAAAGGATGGAGAGGAGAGGATTGAGAAGAGTCAGTCAATAGTTTTTGTTAGTTTTGTCAAACTCGGTAAACTCAGTCCGAGTTCACTGAGTTTGATCGATTTTAACCGAGTTTGACTAAGTTTGACCGATTTTGCTAGTTTTCGAGTTTTCTACCCGATGTCACACGGTATATCTGTGTTGACTCATAAAATCATTCAATTATACGAATCAACTCGCGAGTTTGACAACCATGATCATGAGTTCTAGCAAGTTTTCCACTTTTGGCATATCTTCATTAAATCTGTTTATGTAGGCCTTATTACTTTGTCTTTTTTATTGGATGATGGTGAAAAGTTTTGTGAAGCTCTTCTTTTTAGGTGTATTAGTACTAAAGTGAGTAATTAGCTTATGACACGGGTCAACAAAGTTGATTATAATGTTTGGTTATAAACTATGATTCCAAGCTCTATCCGACCTATAAAAAGTAGTGGGAAGAATTTCACTCATGGTGTTGGTATTTTAGATCACGTATTCAAGACTGCTTCTAACATTTTGGATATGTTCTCTAAGATAAAAAAAAAAAAAGTCATTGTAGTTGTTCAAATTCATCTTTGTAACCATAAAATCTTTGAAAGACGTGTTATCAACATGTTTTAACATAATAGAAAGTCTATTATATATCATAAAACATTTCTATCATTATTTTGTCCTCGTTTCCGCGTGGCTTTTTTTAGCTCTGAACTACTAGAATGAGATTTTCATGGAGAATGAGGTTGTTGGTAAGAGTCGTGGCCTATGGCCTTGCTTTTTGATCTATAATATTGGTTACCTTATGTGAGAATGCTCATTATGGTTACTCGTCGAAATAATAGGGGTGTTGTGCCTACTTTCCTTCATTTTGTTTTGCCTAGTTTCTTTTATAAAATAAAGTTGTTTATGCATAAAAGGTGTTGAAAGAGAAGGTTGTTGAAAAGTCAGTGGTGGATGGATGCGGAAAGCCCTAAGTTGTTGTTGGGTAGCCAAAATAGATTCTCTAAGTGCTCTTATTTGTTGAGCAAATTTTTAAAAGTCGATCAGAATTGATAAAGATGGTTGAAGCTCTATAATTCTTCCATCTGGTGTTTCCATGTTATCAACTGTGAAAAATCTTAAGAAATAAAAGGAATGGGAAAAGGTTTGGATCGAAAACTACAAACGATGCCACTACTAAAGTTGATGAAAAACTTCAATGAATCTCTTTATGTTTTTCCATAGCTAACAACAGACTAGGCTGCACTAGTGTGGATTGTGTTGATGTTAACTGCAAAATAACTCTCTGATGCTTATGTTGGTTTTGAATTTTTTTTAAGAGATAAGTAGGTAAAAAAAACTTTAGAAGATAAAAGAGGTGATTTGTTATGTGTGGTTGAGAGATGATAGTCATAACATCTCGCTTGCATTTAATTCTTATAAAAACTTGTTCCATGTCTTCCCTTTTCCAAGACGAAGGTCAGTTTTAGAGGTGACAAGGTTATTCGTAGCTTACCCTACAAAGTGGCTATGCTGAAAAGATCCTTACCTTGTGGAATAAGAGAGGGAGCTTTATTAGTTTAGAAAACAGTGCTTGATCAGTAGTGTTGTTCGTCCAATAAAAAGTGTGAGTTTAAATATTTTATTTATTAAATTGTGTACTAAGATTTATTATGAGCAGTGAATACTCAAAAGATATAATGTAAAAAACTTTGGTCAATGAGAAAAATATGTATAAAAATACATGGGGTTGGGTTATTCTCGCACTGACCTGGGATGCGCTCAAGGGCGCACCCAGCTCGTATAGCCCTAGCCCAAATAAACCATTGCTTTTACTCGCTACGTTTGGCCTAGGTGAGTACGCCTTATAGCCCAATACTTTTTCTTTAATATGGTGCAAACACTTTTTATAGGTTTGTTATGATGCATGATAGGTTTTTTCAAAAAAATTTATTTTTTGATGTGAAGATACATGTGTAACAAGAGGAAAATTCTTCACACCGATAGGTTGCTGGAGTGAAAGAGCACACTAGCTCCTTCTCTTTTGCATTATAATTTATTTTCAAACTAAAATGTTTACTTCTCTAAATTTTTATTTTATTATTTTATTCTTCATGTAAAAATCTTCCTTTTATAAACTTTAGGGTAGCATTTGATTATTGTTTCAAGACAGAAAACACTAAAATAGTGGAGACAAAGAAGACTAGATAAAAATAAAGACAAAGATATAATTGTGTTTGGTAGTGGTATACAAGACAAAGTGATTGTCTTTGTATTATATTTTGTAGTGTTGTACAAGACAAAATAAAATATGAAAAAGTTTATCTTACCTTTAATATATATTGTTGTCAATCTTATATATTTTTAAAAATAATCAATTTTTTTTATTTTGGTTTATATTGAGTGTTGAAATTAATAATATTATAATAACCCTAGTTATAAGACAAAATAAATACAATACTAAATAAATTAAATAAAAGAATTCAGGTATTGTGAAGGGATACAATAAGATCAAAGAGGAGGAGTTATGGTGTAAATTAAGTAAAAATAAAAATTGTGGGACAAAAATAGAAATAAAACGTAATGAGGGCCAATGTGTAAATACAAGAAAAATTAGACTATAAATGCCCCAATATCTCTCTTGGCCAATGGTTTGAAACAAAGAGAGGGAGAGGATTTATGTGATTTTTTTTTACTTGAATTCTTGTTGATTTTATCAATAATTTGTGAATATATTTGAGGTCGTTACACCAGGCCTTGTCCTGAGTCGACTACCGGATTTAAAATCATGACAATAACTATATTTATTCTTATGCTGACTCGAGTCAATCCTTTCAGTGACTCAAGTCTTGACTGGTGATTCGGGCTTTGACCTACCTAGGCTTTGCTCAAGTTGAGTGAGGTTTTAAAACTATAATAACAACTATTTTTATCCTTACATGTTATAATTGAACAATTTTAAAATTAAAATTTTTTTACAAGAGTATTTTAAAAGTAAAAAATAATAAATATTGTTTCAGTGGATATGTTCTTTATATATATATACACACACATATAGACAAAAATTAAATAAAAATCGCTGAGTCTTATTTGTTTGAAATACATAAGACCTTCAGTTTCATAAACAGAATATATAAAGTAACGAGGATCAATGTAATTAATAGAGATATATTTAATAAAGTCCAGAGGTATCCTTTGACGATATAAGGCAACAAGAACAATTTATGAATCGAAAGAATACAATTTTATATACAATCTGTGCAGATAAATCCTCAGAGACACAAATTCTTGAATCTATTTACTTGTTATTCCTTAAAAAAAAAAAAAAAATTTGTTTTTTGGACACCAAAGAAGACAGGGCATGCTGTTAAGTGAACTGACACTGTCTTGGAATGAATATTTTATCATTAACTTTTCAGAAGGAGTTGGAATGAATGAACAAACTTTATGGCGATATTAAACTAATTAAAGCAATTAACTACGTTGCCTCTCTAATTAATTAATTAATTAATTATGACAATAAAGTAGATTACACACACACACTTGTTGATATCATAAAGCCTGAAATACATTATAAACAAACAGCCCTATAAGCTGCCCACCGTAAAAGTGGCTACTTCAGTTTCTCCGGTTAAAAAAAAAAAAAAAGACTTTTAGTTTCATGTGCAATTATTTTTCTCAAGGGACTTTTTTGTATTTTACCAATGATATTTTTTGTTATTATTAAATTAATTGAGGAATATTTTATTCGAGCCCTTTAGTAGGTTTATCTGTTGCCTTCCAATATCTAAAAATATCATTTCATGTGCGCAAGAAGAGCTATCACGTTCTTTTCCCAGTGGTATCATTTTTCTAGTGGTATCATTGCATGAGAGGCGTTCGTGTTCTTGTAAAAATTTTATTTGTTTTTATTTTTATTATTCAATCTTAATTAGCAATATCTTTTTTTAAATTTAGTTTTTATTTTTTTTTTATTTTCTTTGGCCTTTTGTTGAATTCATTTTTCTTTGTAATTTTACCATTCAATCAAAAAATTATTTGTATTTTTTATTTTAACTTTGATCCTCGTTATTTTTTATTTTTTTGGTATTCTTTTGTGAAATTAATTTTTTTTTCAATTTTACCCTTCAACCAAAAATAAAATTTATTTTGTATTTCAATTTTGATCTTTATTTTTTTGTCGTTATTTTTTGTTTTGAATTCTTTTGTATAATTGAGATATATTTTTTTCAATTTCATCCGTCAACATTTGATTGATTGAGAATTGAGTTTCATGATTTTTCTAGTAAGGTATTTCTGGTCAAATGACTCGGATAACATGTTTGAAAAGTTAACGCGGGTTGACCTTGTTTTTTTAGATAAGCTTTGTGATTTTCATTATTTTTTTCTTTTAAGTTATCTTAATTTCATAACTTAAATTATGGGTTTGAAGGGATAATTCAAGTTGACTCGATCCTAATTATCGATGTTGCAAGTTTATCATTCTAACTCAAGTAGACTAGGACTAGTCTTTTTAGGTCATTTTTTTTTAAATTGAGCTATATCATTTCTCTTATTTTTTTAAAAATATTTTTTCTCATGTTATTGTAATTATTTCTTTTAAACATAGTTCTGCTATCATTATCTATTTTTTAAATCACCTAACTAAAATAAAATAAATTTATTCAACTCAATAAAATTTATAACTCGGATAGTAATTTGTTTCGGAAACATATTTACATTACCTAAATATTACTTTTTATGTTTTTTTTTTAAAAACACCCATAACGCGGGTCAACAGCTAGAGACCGTTTGTTTACGCGTTAAAAGTTGCGTTTAAAGTAAAATGCAGGAGTTAAGTGTTTGGTAAAGAAAAAATCATTGATTACTGTTCATAGGCTCCATCAATTTTTGTGTTTGAAATGCAGGATTAAAAGACGCAGCTGAAGGCTGCTTTTCTTGCACTGTTCATGTAATTGCACTGTTCAACTGTTCATTGAACAATGCAATTAACATGAACAGTGTGCATTAGTACACTGTTCATATACACTGCGGTTTTTTTGGTAAGTTTTTTAATATATTTTTTAAAAAATTAGTTTAGAATGAATTTATACCTGATAATATTTTATCTAATTTTATTATATGCTAAAAAAATTATAGAAATTGTAGTTCTTATCGGATATATTTTGTACGTAATGGAATTGTAAATGGCTTTATGGAATAATAAAAAATATTTTATATTAAATATGATTTATTTCATGATGTAATAACAATAGTTAAATTCACAATATTTAAATTAAAAATCATCAATATTAATATATATATTTTTTAAAATTATTTTATAACCTCAATTTCAAAAGCATTCTTAACCAAACACATTAAACTACTTTTTGTTCAATCTCAATTTCAACCACAGTTTAACCAAATATCTATTTTTTCAAACCAACCTCAATTAAAAATATTTTTTATAAAATAATTTTTTTCACATCACAACCATAATAGCTACCACAATACCAAACACACTCCTATTCTTTACATAAAAGGCAATGCTAGTTTCCTTTCTTATCAAACAAGTAACAAGACAGATTTCACCGTGTAAGATACTGCTCTCTCATCTCTAAATAAAAATGTCTTAATTAAGCACAAATTATCAAGAACAAAAAAAAATTAAAAAAAATGATTTTTTCTTATAAAATGTTATTATTATATTCTTACCCCATTCATGTAGTTCACTTCTATTATTGTTTTTTTTATATAGAATATCCTCTCCTCTCTACTCTAAAAATTATGAAAATATATCTAAATTTTTTATAAAGTCTAGGGAATAATTATTAATATTATATTAGTTATTTCATGAATTTATTTTTTAAAAAATAGATATAAGTAAGAGAAAAAAAATCCTAAAATAAAAATATTTTATTATTATTTTTTATGGATATAATTTTTTTATTTAAATAAATTTTAAAAAATAACTAATAAAATGTAAAAAATTTCTCATAAATTACTACTCCCTTTGTTTTTCATTTAAAAAACAAAAGGCAAAAATAAAGATAGAAAGAGAAAAAATTAAAAAAACAAAAAACAGTTAGACTACCCCCAACACCTTTCCTGCAACAACAACCATCACTTCACTTCACACCCTTCAATGCTCTCACACTCACCATCTACATAAAAGAGCTAGGGTTTCCTCTGTCACCTCTCTCTCAGTCTCTCTCTCACACACACATCAACCCCACCTATCTCCCTGCAAACAAGTTCTGCCTATCTCCCACCCCAAAAACATGAAACAAAACCTGCACTATCTCTAACACAATCCCACACATTTCCCTTTCCTTTTATAAAAAATCCTAACGGTTATCGGGGGGGGGGGGGGCCGGGGGGCCCCCCGGCCCCCCGGGGGCG
>Ga0325414_1003897_pt1 | contig 15571 bp, 5 predicted proteins | sample PopdelMetagenome_8_FD_206183 | JGI IMG/M metagenome (GOLD analysis project Ga0325414, IMG submission 206183) | Populus deltoides microbial communities from Bellville, Georgia, United States - Leaf-PdKOR-R3 | ecosystem: Host-associated > Plants > Phyllosphere > Phylloplane/Leaf | place: USA...
TTGTGGCTTATGAAGTTTTTTGGTGTAAAATGTTTTGTTTCGGACCTCATGAAAGCCAAGAGAAGAGGAGCAGCGGCCATCCTCATCATTTCACAGTCATGCTGATGACGGTGTGCAGCCTCTTTTTCGGCAGACAAGTTGCAGCAGCGGTGTGAACCCGGCAGCAATGGAGGCCGACTCCCAGCAACCGTTCCTTGCGGTTGTGAAGGTCATCTCCCTTCGCGCTTTTCTTTCTTATGTTAGTCGTTCCAACTGGTCCCTTTACTAGTAAGCCTCTATTCTCAGTCCTAAGGTGCGAGAGTCTATTAGACTGTGGTGACAGAATCCTCCCCCTCCTATTCTTTTTTGTCTAATTCAATTCATCTGCATGTTCAAAGAGCTGTTTGTCCAATTCCGGGCACTGTAAGAACCGATTCTCTAATTCAATCAAATATCCCAACCCAAAGGCCGGCCAGGCTTCTGAAGATGTTCTAAGCTAATTAAGAACAAGACTTTTCCTCTAAATATAGAAGTTCAACGACCCATCCAGTCAACTCTAGGTTATTAGCTTGTGTTCAGCTTTGTGATCGGCCATGACTATGTTTTAAACTCTTAGCCTTGTGCCTTGGTGTTTGTTGTAGTTTCTTGTCATTGTTTCACTCCACTTCCCTTGATATGCTCCATTCCGGCATCTGCTCGATGTGGGTGTGGCAAATAGTCATACTTAATATATTTGAATCTAGCTATAGACTAAACACAAGTCCACGTGGGTTTAAAAAGTTATCAGCCCTAAAATCTCATTGACTACATTGCACATGTCATAATTTAATTTTTAAATAAATAATAAAAGATAAATGAATAAAAATATATTTGAGAATTGGGTTAAAACAATATAAATTCAAAATTAAAGGATGAAATTATATTTGAGAGTAAATTAGTCAGAAATTAAAGAATTAATAAGTTTGAAAATTTAATTAAAACTTGGATAAGTTTAATTAATGAAATCAGGAGAATTAATAAGTTTGTGAATTTAATTAAATTTTGATTTTTTTTCAAGGGTTTAATTGAAGAATTAATAAGTTTGTGGACTTAATTAAACTTTGATTTAATTAATCAAATAAATTCATGGATTTAATTGAAATTAATCCAAGGGGCAAAATTAAAATTTATTGATTAAGGGACCCAATTGATACATTTCAAAACATCAGGGACCAAACTACAATTTGTCATTTCCATGCCAAATGATGCCGTTTTGGATCCTACTGTTTGCTGAAGACCGGTTCAACAGGGGAAAATCCAGCAGGTCACGGCCACTATACCCACGATGCGGCCATGATCTCTCGCCTCCACGATGCCCATCATTTCTGGAGGCAGGGACACCAGACCTTCTCTGGCTTTATAAAAACAAGAGAAAGGCCTCAGAAAAGGGGGGGAACGGAGACGAAGGAGCAGGAGGGAAGAACACTGGAAACAAAAAAAAAAGCAGAGCGAAAGAAAAAAAACAGAGCAAGAAGAGAGTAGTATCGACCCGTCAGCTTCACCATCGTCTTCATCCTGCTTCCAGGCAAGCTTCTACAGCTTCACCACTCCGAACCATCAAAAACAAGCAAAAAAAAAAAAGAACGAAGACACTGGAAAATTACACAAGGCAAGACGAAAACAAAGGAAATTCAAAGTAACTGGGGAGGGCTTTTCCAGAAGAGAAAACACTAGAGGACAGACGCAGGGGATGAAAGAATAGCAGCAACACAGGGGACAGAAGAAGACCAGAAGAAAACCCAGAGAAAAAACAGGTAAGAGACAGACACGAAACGAGGAGGAAGAAGACATCGTCTGGCCAGAGCTAACCGGTCGTCACCATCGTCTTCGTCTTCACCCCGCAGCTGCACCAGGGAAGTTTGCATCTTTCCTTCTCTTTCCATCTTTAATTACACAAGCACTGTGCACTTGCAGTTTTAATTACTTCCACCATGCTGAGCGTGCGTGAAGCTTTTGATGCGTGTTACCTGCCGAGCCGGGCCACTGGCTTGGGCCAATGACCGGCAGGACTGGCTAGATCTAGCTCAGCATAAAAAAAAACATTTTTATATGTATAAATAAAAAGTAAAAAATAAAAATTTATTTTATTGGTTTATTTAGCTACATAAAAAATAAATTATGTATGCGAAAAAATAAATTTATTTTATTTGTTTATTTACTAACGTTAGAGTCAGGAATAAAAATACTGATTTAAATTTATTTTATTTTTTTATTTAGCTACATAAAAAATAAAAAAATTTTGTATGCGAAAAAATAAATTTATTTTATTTTTTTATTCACTGCTGCCAGAATCAGGAACAAAAATACTAATTTAAATTTATTTTGTTTTTATAACTACATAATATTTATCAACGCCAGAATTGGAAGTATCCGTAGTTGAATATTTACCGCGCCAGAGTCAGGAATATTACACGCAAACCATCATAGCATAAACCAACAAAATATTAGCAATTTATGACAAAATCAGCAATGTAGCCTGCCTCAAGCAAGACGCTTAAAAGATGATAATATCTTCCCTTTTGCGAACCAGTCTCGTACCATAGAATCTCTGTTAACCAGTTAGGGTTTCTAGTGACCATAATACTAGGTGGCGACTTCTTAAATAAGACCATTCCCCATCAAAGAATAGGATACCAAAAATCTGTTCTTTTCATATTTATTTTTAAGGTTGCCGCGATGTTAGGTACGACAACACATAAAAGGACTTCTACCATAAATTATGTACTTATTGGGCTATAGAGAGGGAAATATTGACATGAACATTTGATTAACTATTTTTCAAATACTAAATAATCTTATTCTTAAGCATATCGGATTTTAAGACATCATCAATTGACATCATATGTGAAAAACTAATAAAAAAGTCATTAATTATTCTTCTAGAACTGGTTTATTAACATCCACAATCACCATCAAAGATAGATAATTAAGCACTCCTGGAATAGGATGCGTCACAAACCTCCCTATAGTTGTTGACATATCTACTCTATTAGAGTTCAATAACTCTTCAATAAAAAGTATGAAAGCCTAAAGAGTAATGAGATCATTCTAAGTCAGATATATTATGATTTTTTCTACTTGCCCATAAACTTAGTGAGACAAGTAAATTTGGGTTATGTGTTTGCTAACTTCACGCATGCAATTAGAGCCTTAAGATTTTGAAAAGCTTTCAATAAGTATAAGTGGAATGTTTAAAATTTTCTAAGTACCCATTTAGGCTGTTTAAAGGGATCCCTCTTATATTATTCTAAGTATAGGACATTGGACCTATATAGGCTGGGATACAGACTACTTAGAGAAATATTAAATCTATTAAAAGACCTTATATTCATACTTAGAAAATATAACATCATATATAAAAATAAATAGTTAAAGGTCGTAGGGCCAACTTCAGGGCTTGAAAGCTAAAATATTTATTGTGTGATTAAACGCCCTACAAGACTATGACAAATCATGTCTACTCAAAATAAATAAATAAATAAATAAAGTTTTTACATATCCATGCCCGGCTCTTGGGCAAAATAGACTTCATCATTGGCTGCAACGACCCTAGCAGGGAAGACGTCCTTAAAATTAAGAATTTGGCCAATAGAAAAGGACTCATTAAAGTCCACTTGCATTTCCCTAGAGAGGTTAAGGAAATACAAGTTAGACATGGATAAGAAGATTTTGTCTCTTATGATCTCTATTAAGGAGACAAACTCTCCATACTCCGTGTGGAATTCTTTGGATGAATTCTTTAATGTTTCCATCCTCGGACTATAATTATGAGCTTCTTCTATGGTAGCCCCCAACTCCTTCCTCATGGCCTCCCTAGACTCTCTAAGCTCAGCTACCTCTTTTTCTAAAAAATCTATTCGATTATACACCTCCCCAAGCTTCTTCTCAATTGAGCTCAGGATATAAGTTTGTCCCTTTATATCTCTCTCTGCAGTTGAGCATGAACAACCTTAATAGTTTTCAACTCTACATCTTAAGCAGTCTTTTCTTCATTTAATCTTCGTACCTCTTTCCTATCAGCATGATATTGCTTCATCGCCTCTTCTATGAACTTTCTCTCCTCAACCCATCAATTCTCGAATGAGCACACATCATAAAAGTTCAAACAAAAAACAAAATAAATTCAAACTTTTATTAAATAAGACTAGTTAGTATATTAGAAGAAAAAAATTGTGAAGATTATTCATGCATAAAAGGTCATCTACTTAGTTACAGCTAAGTGATGCTGATAATTAGGGTTTGTCAACACATTGACATTTGAAGGAAAGGTAAGTAGCCTGTCTAAGGTATCCATAATCTCTAGTCCTCCATACTCGAAAGTGGGTCTTCCATAAAGAATAGACTCTATTATGCTTATTTCCTCCTAGCTTAGGTTAGGAAAGCAAAGAGGAGCGCGATCCAAGTTCAGCTTGGAGAAGAAGTTCTTCACCCCTATGACATGAGGCACTTAGCTGGAAAACCCAATAAGCATAGGGATTTGGGCTAGTTTAAGCAAATATCACCCATATTCTCCTCCATTTCTTTGTATGAGTGGATTCTTCTTGAAAGGTGTCTTTCATAAACTCTCTTGGCTCAATAGAGAAGGTAAAAATCCAGGGAATAGAAGGTCCATCTTGAGCATTATTGGTTAGTGAATAGGAGTGTTTGAACACCCTAACCGTGAGTTTCTCCTTAGAGATCGTCATTAACTTGTCAAAGGCAAACAAGGTTGTCCATCTGTTATGATGGAGTTGAGTAAGACTCGGGTTAAAGTAACAAAAAAATCTCTTACAAACCCTTATAAGAGAAACAAGTACTCAAACTCATATATACATATGGGGACAATGATAATAAAATTACCCTCAATAGGTTTACTAGTGACCTAGGTGATACGGTCATCATCCTCCAGCAACTAAACCAAAAAATCACTTAGTTATTTAAAGTTGGTTAGGGTTGTTTGCTTATAAAAGACAATGTTTTCTGCCTCATCCCTAGGTGTCCTAGGTAACTTTAGTTTTCCCTTGAGATTTGAAGCCTCTTAAAGGACAGGCTCATTACCTTTTTTTAATATAAGAGAGTTAAGTAGCATCACTTTCAATTCTAGAGCTTATTCTAATGGTCGTAGATCTCTGGTGAGAAATTCCAGTTTCAGGCTTAAAACTAAAATCTTTTCTCAGAAGATATGATTTTTCTTGCCTTTCATATAAGTCATTCTTAGAGAAAATTTGAAACATAAAATAAGCGATGAAGTGTGATTTCTATGTTTACCTATAAAACAACTCTTCTGCACAAAACAAAAAAACTTGATCTCTTTGTAAGGCTCTTAGTATAGGAAATGTAAAGAAAAAATTTGGCAAGAGTAAAAAATAAGATTAAAAAATAAGAAGGTTTATATAGGTCATCACCTCTTGTTCCCACCAATACATGTGGGATACGTGAAATCACATCATAACCCTAGAAGGGCTAAATGCTTATTGTATTGATCATACGCAGCCAAATGATATTTTTGAAAAGATTGTTTTGCCACCTTATAACAACATTTAAGATCAATATCGCACCTTCGCGGCGGAGCGCAGCGGAGCGGTGATCATCGATTGATTTCGAGATCTTTTGTTTTTTGTGTAAAAGGGAGTCGCCGCCTAGTATTATGGTCATTAGGAAACCTAACTGGTCTTTCAGAGATTTTAAGGCAAGAAACTGGTTGTGTAAAGGGAAGGTGTTAGCACCCCTAGTACGCCTTACCTAAGGTAAGCTGCTTGGTGTTTGGTTTGTCTTATAATTGCTATGGTGTTGGTGTTTTCTAATCCCATCAGTTTTTCTCAGTTTGATTCTAACTAAATTTATTAAGATAGAAATCCAAGGAGATTCCATGTGCTTTACAAGCTCATTTTTCCCTTGGTATTTCAAAAGTTTGCGACTCGTAAATCGCAAGGAGGAGGGACAAAAATTTAGAAATCTAGGGTGCTTTAAAAAACTTATTTTTTGTCTTAGTGTTTTATACTCTCACGGCTCGTAAACCGTCGAGTAAAAAATTGAAATGTCTTCGATTATAATCAAGGCTTCTTTCAAGGATGTGTGCAGATTTATTATTTATAGAAAATTATTTTGGATATTTACCACTCCGGTTTTCTTTATCCAAATATTAACTGTGAATAATAACAAATTATTCCCAATAATATTTTGGATATTCGTCCTTTAAGGATTTCTTCATCCAAACATTAGCGGTGAATAATAGATGAATTCCCCTCAAAATAAGATTTTTATATTTTTTGGAATATTGGCCAATACCCTTTGGAGTTTTACAAACATGTTGTAAAATTCAAAAATGCAAGAAAATAATTTTTGTGTTTAAGAAATCCATGCGAAAACACATTTTCAAAACTTCAAATATTTGTTTTTCTTTAGAGGAAATTCAAAAAGATGTTAGGGTATTGGTCGTATGCAACACACAAAAAAATATTTTTTTTACAACAAATACTCCAGTGCTTAAGCATAAATGATAAACCAGTGCACACTTTTTTATAACAAACAAACTCCACTGCTATAAATGATAAACCATGCTTGTACAAGGAGGATGCATTCACACGCCAAGACATTATTCAAGAGGGAAAAAAATTAAAGAAGACTCGGCTACTGTTCAAGTGAATTATATTTCACTTGAACAGTATAAACACAAAGGAAAATGCATGCAAAAAGGTGAGGAGAACATACCTGGAGGTAGACGAAGGAGCTGCAACGCTGTTGAAGGCTGCTGGCGAGACTATAAGTGTTGTCGTCTGTTCCAGCTCTTTCTCCCCTATTCTCTGTTCGTCTCCTGAGTTTTAACTTCTGCAATCTTCATCCCTCTCTCTCTCTACTGGTTATCTGCACTTTCTGGAGGTAGACGAAGGAGCTGCAACGCTGTTGAAGGCAGCTGGCAAGACTATCAGTGTTGTCGTCTGTTCCAGCTCTTTCTCCCCTATTCTTTGTTCGTCTCCTGAGTTTTAACTTCTGCAATTTGTAGTAAAAAAATGCAAAAAGGAAACTGCAATATTCTAATTTGGTGTTGGTGCTTTACGTCTGATTTATTTCCAGTTTTAGAGGATGGTGTGGCTCTTTTCTTTCCTTCCATAGGGCCAGCTGCTCCCTTTGAAATGAGGCAACAAAAACGTGGTCTTCAGATCCAAAAATCAAGCGTGATGAGAAAGGAAAACAGCAAAGAAAAAAGGAAAGAAATCAGATGGAGGGTGCAGCTGCAAAGTCTTATTTTCCTTATTTGATGTGGTAAAAATCATGTAATTTATGATGATCCAACCCCCCTCTCCGGCTTTCAATATCCTTCTTCAATTCAATCCCTCATTTTAACACTTTTCGATTCAGTTCTTGGTCCAAAAAAATCCTTCGAATCAGTCCCAAGAACTTGGGCAAAAACCCTTCTCGCGGCCAGGAATCCCTGCTTTCAACACTAGATATTCAAACGGGAATATCTTGAGCTTCTGATATCGAAATCAAGCAATTCAAAAGCTTAAATTCATCTACGTGTCCCAGACTACAACTTTGATGAAGGATTCGAAGTGAGATAAAATCATTTTGGATAACAAAATCCGGCAGGAATCTGGTTGGTCAAAAAGGATCTCCGGGTCTAATTTAGAAACTGACAATACCGAGAATCCTGATATGACTGAGAGTATGATATAAGAAAAAATCAATAAAATTTGTGACAGAAATAGAGTTTTTAGTGCAAAACTTGGGTCAGGGTCCTTCGCACGGTAGAAATCTCTACCTTCACGTTAGATATTCAAACGGGAATATCTTGAGCTTCTGATATTAAAATCAAGCGATTCAAAAGCCCAAATTTATCTACACATCTAGGACTACAATTTTGATAAAGGAGTCGAAGTGAGATAAAATCATTTTAGAGAACAGAATCTGGCAGTAATCTGGTTGGTCAAAAAGGTTCTTGATCTAACAATGCTGAGCATCCAAATCTGACTGAGAATCTGCCCTAAGAACAATGATCCCTAGGATATAATAAAGGTGTATGTCAATTTTTCAACATATCATGAGTAACAGAATATACCTAGGATGTCCAGATATCGTACGAAACCAAGTCAAAATCAGAGCCTAAGTTGGAACAAAAAATTGCGACAACAGCAGAACCATTTTTTTAATGCAAATTATGAGGGATTTATTCAACCTTAAAGACCAGATAAAAAAGGAATGAATTTGGCATTATGAAGACTTCTAATCAATCTAAGAAAACCTGACGATTTTGGCAGTAAAGGGAAAGGATAAAGAGAGCAGAAAACAACTCAAACAGGGTTTTGAAAAAATATTTCTTTCATCTGCTTTTGTCAATCTTCTAGCAAACATGGGGTCCAAAAATGAGTAACAACAATCAATATGGGGGAGGCATCATTCTTTTTAAAAAGAGATAAGACAAATCTAGTTGATTGTCTTTTTAATGTCTTTTCAAGTCTTTTCACACCTAATGCATAAAGACTTAGGGGGTAACTAATGAGTCAAACTTTTTTACTCAATATTTTAATGCTTTATGAAAGAGTTTAGAGCCCTCTTAAAGTGATAACCTAAGCGAACATGGGTTTGGTAGGTTGTCAAATCTAATATACTTGGGTTTAGTCATGTAAAACTCAAGTTAACATGAGTTTTGCAATATACTTGGGCTTAGTCATGTGCTGAGTCTAAGGCTATGTAGGTCTAGCTAGGTTAGTAGACCTTGTTGAGTTGAGCCATATGTTAAACCTAAGTCAATATGTGCTTGACAAGTTGTGTGAGCCTGACAAGTTGCTAAACCCAATATACTTGGGCTTAGCCATAGGCTGAGACCAAGTCAACATGAGTCTAGCAAGTTGTCAGAGCCAATATACTTAGGTTCAATCATGAGCTGAGCCCAAGTCAACGTGATGGAATTAACAAACCCATCTCTTCTAGATTTAGAAACACGTCAAACCTAATTGATCTAGAGGTTGTTAAAAATCTATATTAGGACCATAGAGTTATGTCTTAAACCTATTAATATGAATTGTTCACGTTAGAAATAATCATTTTTCTACATCCATATATGTATGTCGCACGTCCCCCGCACGGCGGAGCGGCAATCCATGATTGATTTCGGGGTCTTTTGTTTTGTTTGTGTAAAGGAGTCACCACCTAGTATTTTGGTCACTAGGAACCATAACTGGTCTTTCAGAGATTCTAAGGCAAGGGACTAGTTGCGTAAAGGGAAGGTATTAGCACCCCTAATACGCCCTACCTAAGGTAAGCTGCTTGGTGTTTGGTTTGCTTTATAATTGATATGGTGTTGGTGTTTTCTAATCCCATCAGTTTTTCTAGGTTTGATTCAAACTAAATTTATTAAGATAGAAATCCAAGGAGATTCCATGTGCTTTAAAAGCTCATTTTTCCCTTAGTATTTCAAGAGTTTGCGACTCGTAAATCGTAAGGAGGAGGGACAAAAATCTAAGGAAATTCATGGCGCTTTAAAAGCATATTTTTGCCTTAGTGTTTCATACTCTCACAGCTCATAAACCGTGGAGTAAAAAATTGAAATGTCCTCGATTATAATCAAGGCTTCTTTCAAGGATGTGTAATGACTTATTATTCCTAGAAAAATATTTTGGATATTAACCACTTAGGGTTTCTTTATCCAAACATTAACAGTGAATAATAACAAGTTATTCCCAATAATATTTTGGATATTCATCCCTTTGGGATTTCTTTATCCAAACATTAACGGTAAATAATAACAAGTTATTCCCAATAATATTTTAGATATTCATCCATTTGAGATTTCTTTATCCAAATATTAACGGTGAATAATAGATGACTTCCCAAAAAAAATAAGATTTTTGTATTTTTTGGAATATTGACCAATACCCTTTGGAGTTTTACAAACATGTTGTAAAATCCAGAAATGCAAGAAAATAATTTTTTGTTGTGCTTAAGAAATCCATGCAAAAACACATTTTCAAAACTTCAAATATTTGTTTTTTTTAAGAGGAAATTCAAAAGGATGTTAAGGTATTGGTTGTATGCATGAAAACATTATATATATATATATATATATATATATATATATATATATATATATATTGGAATATTGACCAATACCCTTTGTCGTATTTGCGTTGAAAACCGGGTATTCTAAATGCGAGATTGATATATTTTTTTATAATAAAAAAAATACAGACCTTAAAATAAATATGCTAGAAAATCATCAATCTCTCTCTCTTTCTTTTTTTGGAAAAAAAAAGGTGAAACCAGTAGATCCAGCCAGGTCACAAAAAGCTCAACTACTATTCAAGTGAATTATAATTCACTTGAACAGTAAACATAAAAGGCATGCACAGTAGCTATGTAATTAAAATGCAAAGTGAGGAGAATGCATGGAAACTTACCTGGCGCTGAAACGGGCGAAGGGATGGTGCTGCAGTTTCTTGCACACAACCGGTCATCACTGATTCTGAAGATAACGACGAATGCTGGTAACTGGTGTTGGTCTCTGTCTTTCTCGTCTTGCCGATGCTTTCTCTGGAGACGACAAAGACGATGATGAAGGTGTGATGTGCCGACGGAATGGATGTTCTTCCCTCTGTGTTTTCTTGCTCTTTCTCTATTTTCCTGTGGGCTACTGCTTTGGCTAATACCTATGGAAGAAAACATTGCATCACTGGAGGAGAAGAAATTGGAGACGAAAATGAAGGGACGAAGGCGATGGCGAGGGCGTGCTGGTTGGTCCCTCTATGTTTTCTTCTGTTTGTCTTCTTTCCTTCTGCTCATCCCTATTGTGTTCTTCTTCGCCCATTTATTTCTCTGGTTTTCTTTCCCGTGCTTTCCGCCTTATCTCTACTGAGAAGAAATGGTTACTGCTGCTGTGGGGCTCAGTAGAGGCCGGTCTGGGGCTACGTTGACAGAGAGGGCTTCTTCAAGTGCAGAGGAAGAAATGGTCGAGAGAGGGGAATGGCCAGGAGGGGGACTGGTTTTGGGTGCTCTCTCTTTCTCTCGTTCTTGTCAGAAGGAAATGGAAATGAGTGGGCTGTCGGGAAGAGTGACATGAGGAAATAGGGGAGGTGGTTTTAAAGGGGTTCTCTGGTTTTGCAAAGGAAGAATGGAGATGGGGGACTAACAGATAGGGGAGCTACTGCGTTTTGGAGGAGAGATAGCGATGATGGAACGGCTAAGAGGGGAATGAGGGTTCTAGTGAAAGGGAGAGGGGACAGTGTCTGGCCAGAGAGAGATCCTTAGTTTCTTAAAATGGAGGGGCTGCTTCGTTGTTTTTATTTTTAAAAGATGAGTAGTGGCTACGGCTTCTTTGCTAAAGAAATAAGGTTAGGGTTTTTCTGTGTTTCCTCCAATTTTTGTTTGTCTCTCTGTCCCCTGTAAATTTTTCTCCTCCCCCGTACATATGGATGTAGGTTCACTTATATAGAAAATCCCTATACGTACTATTTAAGAAAATATTGCAATAATTATTATAGAGATTATCTTCTATAATCAGCACCAACAAATCCTATATATATAGTATTTTTTATTGTAGTGATTATTTTCCATAACCAACACAAATCAAATCATATATCTATGATATTTTATATTGCAGTAATTATATATGATTCAATAATTATCTCCTTGACATATTGCTTCCTTAATATTAGCCCTGATGTTCTATGTTATTGCCACATGTAAACTTTTATTTTTTTATTTTTTATTTTTTTGAAAATTTATTAAAATATGGGTCAAAAATTAGATAGCATTAATGTATACAAGGTCTTTCAATGACATATCATATTTTCATCTCATTAATGATCTGTAAGGGATATTTTTTCTTCATTAATGATATGTAAGGGGTTTTTATCCCTCATTAATATTATTAGAAGAAAATGACTCTCTGGTCTCTCCACTCCATCAAAACGATAAGGTTCGGGGATTATAAATACTTTCTGAACCACCAACGTAAAGGATTCACTTTTTTCTACTCTCCAAGCATTCATACCGTAATCTTTAGAACATTTATCATACCAAAGCAAGAACAACCATTCTTGTTCTTGAAGTTTAAAGTTCTTTCTTTCATTTATTACAATTCCCATTTAAAGTTATTGACTTTATTATCAGAAGATTCCTAAATCCAACCGAAAGAGACTATTTTGCAGGTACCAAGACTTCTACCATCAATTATGTACTTTATGGGCTATAAAGAGAGAAATATGAATATGAACATTTGATCAACCACTATCTAAACAACAAATAATATAATTCCTGAGCATATCAAATTTTAAGACATCATCATGATGCAAACTCAAATGTATTCTATTGTCGAAAAGTTAAAAGAAATTGCTTTAGATGTACGAGTCTTATTTGGCTATGAAAGTTTGTATTTCTTAGTGCAAAGTATAAGGAAGGTGTTAGAAACATAGTAAATGAAAAATAATCTAAATTTTCTATTTCAAATTTTAGTAGAAAAACTAGGAATTAAAAAAATCAGTAGATTGAATGTTGACTAATTTTATTTGGTAAAAGAATTATGAGTCTCTCATCATATTAAAAGAAGATAAATGGCCTTGGGAAAAATATTCTAGCTCCAAAATAAAAAAAATATATATTATTCATTGGAACAATGTAAAGATGATTTTTCTCCTCCACTTAAAAAAATTGATATTATCTATAAAAGATATTGAAGTCTTTTCATAGGATTCATTTGTCATTGCTAAATTAATCGAGGACAAACAAGTCTTTTATCATCTTCATTGCATAGTGAAACAACCAAAATAATCTTTAAAGCAAAAAAAATAACATAAATGGGCATTTTTTTTAATTTTTACAATGTTTTTTTCATTATTATAATGTCAGTTGAGGGGCAATTTAATATTTTACTAAATATAAAAAATAATAAATAATTAAAATGCATAGTGAAAATAACAAAAATGTCTTTAATAGCAAAAATTCTAACCCATGAGTCAATGAGGTTTCTGGTCTTTTCACAATGGTTTTTTTTATTAATTTAACTTAAGTGCAAATTAGTATTTGACTAAATATAAAAATAATAAATAACCAAAAGATAAGTGCATCAAACACACTCTTCGACATATGGGAGGCGTATGTGCCCTTTAGGTGAAGCACGTGATGCTTCCCCACGTCCAAAAATGCCCTCATATTGTGCCATGAAAGTGCCCCACATCCTCTTCTTGGTGTAGGGGTGCATTTCTATGATGGCGGTCTAGTTTATCACTGGTAGGTCCTTTTTTTTTCTCTTTCCTCCCCTGAAAAGTACGGTTTGATCCTTTTTGTTATTGGTAGTCAACTTCAGCACAATATAAGTTTTGTTTATTTTCAATTTCATCCATTAATTTCAATTTGACATTTATTATTTTTTCAAGTTGGTCCTTATTCTTTTGATTTTTAATATTTTCATTGACTCTTTTATAAAAATTTTATTGGTTTTCAATTCCATTCTTCAATTCAAATTTATGGTATTATGTTTTTCAATCTGATCCTCATTGTTTTGATTTTTATTTTTTCTTGGCCTTTTTATAATAGTTTAGTTTATTTTTAATTTTATCCTTCAATCCAGATTTATGGTACATTATTTTTATCAATTTGGTCCTCATTCTTTTTATATTTTTTTGTTAAAGTGAATTTTTTTTTCAATTTCACCCTTTAATAAAAACATATTTTTATTTTTATGTCAATTTTGATTTCATTCTTTTGATTTTTTTTATTCTTTTGCTAAATTGATTCATGTTTTCAATTTTAATTCTTATTTTTTTAATTGCTATTTTTTTATTTTTTATATAATTAAAATTATTTTTGGGGAATTAGGATTCATCGTTTTTCCAGATAGGGTGCTTATGATATAATGACTCAAGTTATAAGTTTGAAAAGTTAATCCAAGTAGATATTTTAAAAAAAAAAACTTTATAATTCTTAATATTTTTTATTTTATTATTCACATCTCGACTACTTGATTAAAAAATATTAGTTACATGCCCCGCGCGATGCCGCGGGTCAATTATTTTTTGCATTTTAAAAATAGCCAAGATCTAAAAGTGTTAGGGTTTTTTTTTGCAAAGTTATACCAAAGAGTCTCAGGTTTAGTTGCAACGCCTGACTCAAGAGTAATGTTTATAATATTAATAATAACATTAAACTTGGGTTAACCCTTAGCATAAAAGTGTCTGGACTGCAATACCAGACCCAATAGCATTGAAAGTGGGTCTGGCTGCAAGGTCGTGTCATAAAAGTGTAATAATTAAATAGATTAGTTAAAACGAAAAAAAAACCAACAGGAAGAAAAAAACTAATAAAAAAAGAAAAAAATATATGAATTAATTGGGTTAACCCTTCAAATCAGGTTAACCCGTCATACCTTGAATTTGCATCGTGAAAGTTTGATAATTAAAAAAAAAAACAAATTAATGGGCTAACCCATAATTAACTAGGTTAACTCGTCAAACCAGGTTAACCTGTCAAACCCGGAATCCGTGTAATGAAAGTTTGATAACTAAATAGAAAAAAATTTAACATTAACAATTTAAATTAAAAGAAAAAAATTAATTAAAAAGAAAAAAATAAAAGGCATCAGCCTTTTCACTGTGGATTGCACTGTGCAGTCCACAGTCAAAGGCATAAAAAAAACTAAAGGCATCAGCCGAGAACTACTTACAAAAAAACTTTAACATTAATAAACTAAATTAATTAAATAAAATTAATTAAAAATAAAAAATAAAATAAAAAAACCTCTAAGAAGAAAAAAAACTAAATAGAAAGAAATTTAACATTAAAAAACTAAACTAAACGAAAAAAATACTTAAAAAGAAAAAAAGCAAAAAAAAAATTCAGGTTAACTCGTCAAACCAAGCTAACCCGTTAAACCCGGGATCTGTGTCATGAATGTCTGGTAACTAAATAAAAAAAAAAGTGAACATTAACAAACTGAACTAAAAAAAATTAATTAAAAAGAAAAAAAATCTGGGTTAACTCGTCAAACCATGTTAACTTGTTAAACCCAGTATTTATGTCATGAAAGTCTGATGACTAAATGAAAAAAATCAACATTAACAAACTAAGTTAAACAAAAATATTTATGAAAATAATAAAAAAAATTGACGGGTCAACCTAGAATTAATTGGGTTCACCCGTGAAACCAGGTTAACCCGTGAAACTCGGGATACGTGTAATGAAAGTCTAATAACTAAATAGAAAGAAATTTAACATTAACAAACTAAACTAAACAAAAAAAATTAATTAAAAAAACAAAGAAAGAAGCAAAAAAAATCCCAAAAAGCATAAAAAACAGCTAAAAAAACTTAGACAACTTGAAAAATAATAAAAATAAAAGGCCTAAGGAATAAGTGTTTTACTGTGGACTGCACTGTGCAGTCCATAGTAAAACACTGATTCCTTTTAGCTATTTATGAAAGTTTGATAACTGAATAGGAAAAAAAATTACGAGTTAACCCAGAATTAGCTGGGTAACCCGTCAAATCTGGAATCCGTGTCATGAAAGTTTGATAACTAAATAGAAAAAATTTAACATTAACAAACTAAATTAAATGAAAAAATTAATTAAAAAGAAAAACCA
>Ga0325414_1003899_pt1 | contig 15564 bp, 12 predicted proteins | sample PopdelMetagenome_8_FD_206183 | JGI IMG/M metagenome (GOLD analysis project Ga0325414, IMG submission 206183) | Populus deltoides microbial communities from Bellville, Georgia, United States - Leaf-PdKOR-R3 | ecosystem: Host-associated > Plants > Phyllosphere > Phylloplane/Leaf | place: USA...
AGGGCACCTCATTGCCTGTCAGGATTTCAATTCACGGGTCCCACATTTCTTACGTGGATAACGTTTTACCTCTCGTCATTATCCACGTGTCTTGTCAGGTAAGCAAACTTTGAGATGGTAACAATAATAGTGGTGATTGCTATTTGCAATTTATTTTCTCCTAATTCCAATATCATTGGCTTTTGAATTTATGAACAGTCCATTACGACCATGGAGATGGTCTTGATTTTTTGCCTAAAAAAATAATATAAATAATGAAAGATATGATTTTTCTACATTATTATCGGTAAAAAGAAGCATTCCATCATCTAGAAAAAGAAAATTCACAATATGGAGATTTTAAAAAATATAAATTAAATTCAATTTTCTCAAAGAAGAAGAAATTTTTTTTCTTATTAATCATCTCCAGCTTAAAAATAAAAACTTCCATAAAAATCATTTTATCTATAAAAAAAATTGCAAATTTCCTTTTCTAATCAAAAATAAATCTATTGTGTTTATTTTCATATTATGTTTTGCTAGTATTCTAAGATAGAAATAATTAATATGTATTGAAGAGATAAAAATATATTTAATTAAAGAGATTAAAATATAAACTAAAATTTTTTTATTAATTTTAAAATAAATTTATGTAATTTCAAAATATGAGATACAACGAGGTGTGTTTTATCTCTTTAGTCTTTTTATTTTTTTATATCAAAATAATAACCTAAACATCAGCTAGTTTTAGTTTTTGTTTGGAATTACGGTTCAATTATATTTTTAAAAAATTTTAATTTTTTTTTTAATTTCAGATTAATTTTTTATTGATTCGAAGCAATCATATGAAACATAGTTTTTGTCCGACAAATAACGGTTACTAATTTATTTCTTAAAACTCAATGAACCCTTTCCTTGTTCAAAAAGTCAAATATTCCAAGCAAATTACCTGTAAATATAGAGCGTGTTTCGATCCCAGCTGTAAAATCATTTTTATGTATTATTTCCTTCTCTTTTCCTAGACAGCAAATCATTGGAGAAAAAAAAAGAAGACCTTCCCAGGATGTGAACTCTTTGCAACTCTAGCTGTTTCTGTCTCTTGAATAACCTTTTTGTGTGTATAGTCTACGCAAATCTTAGGCAGAACCATCCACTCCTATATATATATATATATTTATATATATAAACCAATCTTCACAGCACAATGACCTCTCAATCTTTCTTTCTTGTGCTATATGTTGTTCTTCTTTGATTCTCATATATCATGAGCAGCATACCAAGACCTCTTACAGGCTCTTCTTTTACCCTTTTCAAGCTTGCCATTTCTGCCTCTGACCCTTGGCCTTTCTCTCTCGTTTTCTTATAGCCAATATCCAAGAACTTAGTGCAAAAACAAGAAAAGAAAGCAAGCTTTGGGCTTTTATATAAGTTTCTTTTGCTGTTTCTTCGATTTTCTCTTTCATTTTCTGGGTTCTGGGAAAATGGGGAGTGGGGATAAACTCCATTTGAATTTCCATATTCACTTGCCAAACCACCACCACCAGTACCATGGGAAGAAAGAGTTGAAAGATATCCCAAAAGGGTGTCTTGCTGTCATGGTAGGTCAAGGTGAGGAGCAACAAAGGTTTGTGATTCCTGTGATTTATATAAATCATCCATTCTTCAAGCTCCTGTTGAAAGAAGCTGAGGAAGAGTTTGGATTTGATCAACAAGGCCCCATCACTATTCCTTGTCATGTTGAGGAGTTTCGCAATGTTCAAGACATGATCGAAGAGGAGAATTCCCAGTATCACCACCACCACTATCATGTTTGGTGCTTTAGGGTTTGATTTATTTATGGAATCGTGTAAAAATTATGATTCGTTTCCTTTCTTTACTTTCCTTCGTCATCTGGATTAGTTATAATTAGCCAGCTCAATATTGTAAATTTCGATGATCCAAGGTCAAAATTAATGGATGAAAAAATACTGTTTTTTGCTTAGAGAAAATTAATTAAAAAAGAAATGTAATGTTTTTATGATATTTTCGTCTTGGAAATATATAATTGTATTTTTAGTTTGCTTATTTAATTTCATATTTTCTGGTTAATGGGAACACGAGAAATTTTAAGAGTTGACTACTGATCAACAAGTAGTGAGAGAAGGGAAGAGGAGAGGCAACCGTACAAGACACGGCTAGAGCTTGGAAGGGGGCAGAGGGTTTGCTTAGAGCCATTGAATTTGATTCCTTCGCTGTGATTTCACAAACCCTTTTGTTTCCTTCACTTTTGTTTCTATTTTTTTTTTCATTTTGTGATTAATATTAAATGGAATATATTCCATTCATGTCGATCACACCTGTAGAGATAAGCATCAAGTTCCTTCAGCAAAGCCAGGTTTTGTTTAATTCTTCAGTTAAAATTTTTTATATGAAATTATAAAGAAAAAGAATTATAGTATTATCGAACCACATCGCTTCTTAATTAGAGCCTAGTCAAAGGCTCTCTACAATATCTTGTGAAAATCGAAAATCATTTTAAAAGTTATGTACATGGAAAAAAAACCCCAGACAGTGTCTCTCTTCATCATGAACAGTGTGTCTGAAACACTCGGCCAAAGGTTGCTTGGTGTCGACTGTTCATGACTTCAAGGGGTGCTTGTTTGGGAAACCACCACCACCACCACCACGACGCTACCTTGGCCCTCCACTCTTAAATTCAAAATCATTTGAATTTCTCAAATCCCTGGAAACTATAAGCATAGTTTGTCCCGAAGTTAACCATTAATCCTTATCTGAGCTCTTTTTTTTTTAATTACCAGTAATTAAGAGGGTGTTTAAAAATATAATAACAGTTGTTTTTGAAAGTGTTTTTTATCCAGAAATATATCAAAATAATACTTTTTATTTTTTAAAAATTATTTTTAATATCAGCACATCAAAAAGATCTAAAAATATAAAAAACAATAAAAAAACATGAATTTGCACCGCGTTCTCAAATGATGTCTAAATTACAAAACATAAGGGTTGGTTGCATCATACTTACTTATAGCTCCATAGCTAAGCCATCAATTCTCCACAAAATATTGAATTCAGAAATAATTTTTTAATTTAATTTAATTTAATAAATAAATAAAATTTATATATTTTAAAAAATAAAATTTAATTCATTGTATTTTCTATAATACTCCATCACCTTCATTCTATTCCTTCTAATGTCTTAAAAAAGATAGGGAAATAAATAATGGATATTTCAGAGGGGTTATATATATAGTTCCAAGTTAATTTATTTTTTTTAGTGTAGTAAACTAGAGATGTTTGTTTCCGACTTATTTTTGTGATATTTTTAAAGGTTAAATCCTATTTAAAATTCAATTTTTAACATTTAAAATGATTTTAAATTAATATGAGATTTCATTAAAGAAAGATATTATTTGAATTTAATCAAGAAGGGTTCAATCATAATCACAGTGCCCCTCAAATTATGGGAAGAAATCACAATCCCAGAATAGTGTAGGAAACGTGACTCACATTCTTGAAAAGCTCGGACGGGAGACTTTTTCCGAGCAATTTGGCCAGATAAAGTCATCAAGTGCATGTGATAGAACAGCTTAATGGAAGCAATTTGGTCCCATGGAAACCGAGCGTCTGAGAGGGCCAGAAGTTGCTTTGCATCAATGGAATTGCATTTTGTTTTTTTTGCACCATTTAAGCTAACATCCTGTATCTTGCTGGGACCATTATGTTAAAAAACCATCTCAATTTAAAATTTAAGTTATTAGACGAGATTTGAGGATATGATTTATATTATTTTCTAATACATCCCTTCAAGTAAAAGTCTTTTGGACTTGAAACTTGCACATGCCCACATTATATTTGTGCTTAATTTTTATCAAATAAATAAGGATGGTGAGATTCGAACTCAAGACCACTTGGTCATCAAAACTCTGATACCTTATTAAAGAACCATCTCAACCTAAAACTTAAGTTATCAGGTGAAATTTCATAATATAATTTATATTATTTTAGACACATTAGACACTGTTCATCATTTTGGTGGATCAATGATATTAAAGAAAGGTTAGCCGGCAGATTCACCAAAGTCTCGATATTTAATTTAACTTTTTTTGTAATTACTAGCCATTGTTAATTCCATGTTGGGTTATGTATTTCTTATTATATAATCATTCAAGCTTAGAATTTATTTTTTAGGGAAATACTTTTTAAAAAACTAAATTAAAATTTTTTTAACTAAAAATATTTTCGCTGGAGATCTTTTCTAATAACAAATAATTATATATTAAAATTTAAAAAATAATTTTTTAAAAATTATTCTTCACGAATCAAATGGGACATTTGATAAAAACCCGGAATGGAATGATATTTTATTCTCATGATAATGATAATGATAATTGAGTTTTGATTTTTTTTCAATGAAAATTATTTTTTTAATTACTTTACGTGAACAAAATTTTTTTAACGCCGTATATAAATAGATTTTTATACAAAATATCAAAACAAAAACGATAACAAACATGTTGCCTATTGTTCAAGAAATTAAAAAAAATCCATGTAGTAAGGACAGCAATTACCTGTAAGTTGTCAGAATTTAAGTGACGACATCCTCAATATTAGGTTAGTTTTCTAGCAGTTAAGACTTGGAATTTATATTTTGACGTTGGTGTTTAATTTTGAAAATGTTAAAATGAAATTTATGGATGAATTCGGTTTTGTTTGTTTTTATAGTTGAGGTTATTTTTTTAAATGTTTTTCATGTTATTATTTGTTTTAAAAAATATTAAATTATTATTTTTTTATATAATTTTAATATATTAATATTAAAAATAAAAAAATTATGATATATTTTTAATTAAAAAATTGTTTGTATTACATTAACAAATACATATAAAGTGAAGACACTTTTTTTTTATTTGAGAAAACCTCACCCTCTGGAAAGTGTATTTTGTGGGTCTAGATGAGTGAGTAAAACCCTAACTGTCCCAAGCTCTTATAAAAGGTGCACGCCCTGACTCGAACTCGAGACCTATTATACAGATTTCAAGATCTTTGCCATTACGCTATGTTTTCTGGAGACTGAAGACACGTTTTTGTGTAACTCTGAATTGTGAAGAAAGAATTTAACTCTAGTAAAAAAAATAAAAATTACACGCGATAATCTTTTAGTATATTTTTTAATTTTAAAAAAAAACACTAACTTTAGGAAAGAGAAAGGGAAATCATGAACCAAAATCATGCCCGACAACTGTATATAATTAATTAGCTTAATGTTTTTTTTCTTCGAAGCCACTATTGCTAACACTTGTGTGCTTGGGAATTAATACGGTACACGATATGTTTTAAAAAATATTTTTTAATTAAAAACATATCAAAGTAATATTTATTTTTATATTTCTATATTACTATATCAAACCATTGAAAATATTTAAAAAATATTAATTTAATATTTTTTTGAGTAAAAATAGTTTAAAAAATCATTTAAATCACAAAAATTATTAATAGCAGCAGCAATGACCATCAATTTCATTGACTTAGCCCCTCTTTGAGAGTGTGGGATAAGCAAAATTTAATTTTTTTTATTTAAAATTATTTTTTTATATTTTTGGATTATTTTAATATGCTATGTTAAAAATAAATTTTAAATAATAATAATAAATATATTATTTTAATTTTTTTTATCAAAAAACATATTAAAACACAATTATTACCACACTTACAAATACCGTCACAAAAGTTATGAAAAATCAATGTGCTCTAATATATTATACCAAACATCAAACATATTTTTTATATATATATATATATATATATATATATATATATATATATATATCAACCATCACATTTAGTTTTTTTTTTCTCTCTAATATTTTGTTTTATTAATTATTTCATTAAAATTAATTATCACACATGTAACAGGTAATGCAATTTATTTTGCTAACTATACCAATTATCAATCATATGGTTTTAATAAAATCAACCATAAATAGATTTGGGCTTATTTTTTGGGCTGGGCTTGAAGTGCTGCTCTGAACACTAGTACTTAAGGGGCCCAAGCTTGGTCCTCTTCCTCAATGCATTAATGGGCTAAATTGTGAGCTGTTGCAGCCATGGGTTTAGTGCTCATAAACACTTGGGCTTTCTCCCAATCTCCATTCAGGATTAGAATAACTAAAACAACAATTAACTAATTAATCCACCCGCTCCTTTCCATTTTCTCACCTAAAATTTAATTTCATCCCATTTTCTCACCTTAACAACCCATTTTCTTACCAAACAAACACACGAAAAAAACATCGAAAAGGACTCAACCTGACCAAAAAGACCAAATGGAAGTAAAAACCAAAAACGTTTCGTCTCTTTTTGTCCTATAAATGGCGGGAGTGCCCCTCGTTTCCCATCAACCCCCCTCCTCTTTCTCACCGTCACTTGTTCACTACTGACACTCCAAGCCCTCTCAAAACCCTAAAAAAAATAATTCCCAAATCCTACTTTTTTCACTCAGACCACTCCTCAATTTGTTTTTTTCACTCAACGCAATTTCTTGTTCTTCTCTCTCATTTAAATTCCTCTTTTACAAAATTTTGTAATTCTAGGTTTTTTTTAATTATTTTTTGAAATTAGGGGTTTTTCGTTGTTGGGTTTCGTGCACGAATTGGAGAGGTATCGGTGATTTGTTGAGTAAATGGAGGCGACGGCCGGAGTAGCGGCAGCCTCACGAGGTGGTTCGTTGTCGAGGAAGGAGTGGCGAGCGGTTACGGAGCAGCAGCATCGGAATGGTGGTGGTGGAGATGAGGTATTGAGTGATTGCTTTTTTGGTTGATGGGAAAATGTGAGGGAAAAAGAGAAAAAATTGGTTTTATGTTTTGGGTTTTTGTTACTTGGTTGGGTTTTATGGAAATGATGTGGTATTTTTTTCTTATCATGTTTTTGACGTGCCAAACAGGGAATTAGGGTTCATTTCTTGCTTGCGTGTGTTAAAATTTACTTATCCAGGGACATGTAAAATATATAGGCCACACCCGTGCTGTGTAATGCTCGGTTTCCTTTGGTGGGAGATTGAACAAAGCTGATAATTCGTTTCTGTTTTCGTTTAAATGTTTTTGTGTTGTGTTTGTATATGGACATTTAAATGCAAATCAAAGCAACTTTTTTCTCGAGTTTTTCAGTATATACTAGGCAACCAATGTGGGTATTAGATTTTTCAGTATTTCTTAAAAAGATATGGGTATTAGATGTTTTTGGTCACTAAGTGTGGGAGTTGTTGATCACAGAACTTGGAACAGTCAAAGCTGGGGCAATCAGATGAGAGAACAATATATGAGGTAAATATTGTGATTTCTGGGCTGGACATTTGGTTAAAGTACCACGTAAAGTTAACTTGGTTTGATGTTTATCAAGGTGCAGCATGGAAGAGGGCCTGCTGATGTGGACTTTTGTTCGATCACAGTGGATGAGGGTTTAGATGATGACATTTTGCAGCAGCGAATTCACAGCATTGCTAGACAAAGAGAAGAGTTGCAACAGCTGGAGACTGAGCTCAGAGCTCAAGTGATTGCGAGGTCTGAGATTATGGAAATGCAGAGCAGATTCCATGCTCAAATCCAAGAACATGAAGATGCTGCCGCAAAGCTTCAGGTTTGGATTTTTTTTTATCTGTGGGGTCTCTGCTTTCTTCTCCCTCTGTGTAAATTGTCATAAGCTGTAATTGCATTAAAATTTTTTACGCTAGTTGTGTTAGAAGGTGTAAAATTGCTACTGTGTATATTTGATCAGGTGCAATTTCGTGTCACAAAAGAAAGCTATTTGTGTGTTGCAATTACAGTGATATCGCCTGAAATACTTAAGATCAGATCAATGAATTTTGTTGCATGTCTTAACTTTAACCCATATATCTGTTTTTAGACACAATGCATAGTGACAATTTCTCATTTCTGCGACTTCCATCTTAAATGCAAGCTTACTTTGTTGTGCAGGAACAACTGCATGAAAGGGGACAGACCATACATGACTTGGACAGGAGAATGGAAGAAAAAGACAGGGAACTGCATGCTATTAAATTAGATAATGAAGCGGTTTGTTCATCTCTGTGCTGTACTTTTGAACAAAGTATTTGTGGCAAGCCATGCATTATGTGCTGTCTCTTGTCTCATTTTTTTGCAGGCCTGGGCTAAAGAGGACCTTCTCAGAGAACAAAATAAGGAACTGGCTACATTCAGGCATGTGCTCATTGTTTTGACACTGGTTCATGCCTTTAAACCTTAGTTTGATGATAGCAACAACATTCTAATCTCCTGAAACGTTTCTATAAGATGTGCACATGAAAAATTCATAGAACTATCATACATTGAGGTCCTGATGACCGTTTTTAAATATGTTGAGGTTTATCTATGTATTAGTTTTTTTTCCATTTGTCTTTAAGGTTAGGCTGGGTTATTTAAGTCTGGATGGACTAATTTAGATGGTCTATTTCTTTATGCAGAAGAGAGCGTGATCATTCTGAAGCTGAAAGAGCACAGCATATACAGCAATTGCGCGACCTTCAAGAACATATTCAAGACAAGGAAAGGCAGATTATGGAGTTGCAGGAACAGGTCTGTTCATCTATTCAGTGCTGATCTGTTCTTCTGGTTCTGACCAGTTGTTGTTTATTGAAAATGAAAGTTTTCGTTATAAGATTGTCAAACAAGAATTTGTAAAACAAAAAGTAACATTGTCATGTTACCACTTAAAAGCAGGAGCGAAAAAGAATTTGTAAAACATGTGTTTTGTAGGGAGTCTAATATTGATCTTTATCTTTCAGCATAGGGCTGATCAGGAGACCATTTATTTGAAGGATGAACAATTGAAAGTTTGGATTGCACGTGTTCAGGAGATGGATGCCTTGCAATCTAATGCCAACCATTCCTTACAAGCTGAATTGAGAGAACGCACAGAACAGTACAATCAGCTTTGGCTTGGTTGTCAAAGACAGGTCACTTGCTTTTTTCATCCTTTGCACTTCTTTTTCGTCCTTGGTTTATATTACTCGGGCTTGAGGTGTGTGCATGCGAGTGCTTGTGTTTGCTAGTATGCATTTGTACACTTGTGTCTCTATCTGTACGATATTTTCTTGTATTTATTCAACTGAGAAACCAATTTCTACATTACAATATTGAAATTTTATTATAGCTTTCATTCCTTGGTTTGTTTTTGTTTGTTTACAACTCATCGCAGAACATTATACATTCCACCAAGGTTAATATCTTGGATTGACTATTTTGTCCCTCTCTCCTGGTTACTGATATCAGTTTGCAGAGATGGAGAGAATTCATATGCATACCATACAACAACTTCAGTTGGAGCTAGCTGATGCCAGAGGAAGGAGTGGATCTTACACAGATGAGTCACACCTATCTCAATCAAACCCAAAGGATGTGTCAAGCTTTAGCCAGAACAATGGAAGGCAACTAGATGTAAATGGCACAACTGCCTCCAATGCTAATAATGGAGCATTGCAAAATGGGAATGCAGATAATGCCCTGTCTTTTGCGTCAACTGTAAATGTACCAAATCAGGTAGGATTCCTTGTCGCAATGTTTTTTTCTCTACCATTAATCTTAATATATATCATCCTGTTCTTTTCCAAGTTATCAATGCGAACTGTAAATACTGACATCCCTTCTATTCTACGGCATTGCTGGTCAGCTGCAATTCAGTATATGCCACATTGGGTGACCTCATATTCCCTGTTCCCCTCACACTCTTGCCTCCATTATTCTAGCTTAGTTTTGAGTCTTTCATCCCTTTCAGGTAGCTGGTTCCATACTATACCCCTGGAGTTGAGATCCGAGGTCATACCTATTGTGATAAGAGCAATCAAAAGGATTCATACCATAGAAAAGATCTAGTATGATGAGATTATTAATTACAAATTGACAGGTCAAAATAAAACCATGGGCCATACAGATAGAATGTTTTATAGGGGTTTCCAAGTGTTTGTCCCTAGAAAACTATTTTTTTTCTGTTATGCAGTAGGTGATTGAAACATACTTTTTAGTAGGAAGGAAAATTAACTGTTCAAATCCTGTATCCATGACTTCCAATATTCTGTTCTGTTGATCAATAGACCAGCCATGCCGCTGGTGTTCCAATGGCTCCAACGTCCTTACTCGGGATGCCAACCTACCTTCCATCTGGGCAGGTGGCTGCACTCCACCCGTTCATTCTGCATCAACAGGGGATTCACCATTCTATGACATCACATGCTCCCCAATCTCATGCTGGGCATTTTCACTCAATACCAGCAATGTCATCTCTCCCACAGTGGCAGAATCAGCAGGTAACTATCAAAATGTAAACTTCTTCTGTCCTTGTTGTAGTTGCATATCATTGTAAATATGAAGTGTGCTTATTTCTATCTGTTATTAATAAAAAAGCATATTTTCTAACCTAGCTGTCCATGATAACAATTTGTATTCTTTTTGGTTTTTTTTTCAATCTTCTTCAGGCTGTAACAGAGAGTGCACAATTATCTACACAGAATCAACTTGCATCATCTCAAACTGATCATGATCCTATGAGGTCAGATGTAAAGTATGACTATGAAAGGCCTGTTAACGGCCACAACTTCCATCCAGACTATCTAGATGTTCATATCAGTCAAGGAGCAGAGCCTGATCCTGTAATCTTATCATCCACAGGGGAATCACAGGTTATGCATGTTAAGCTGTTGCACCACCCGTGGTAATGAACATGTTTCATGATGGTTATTGACTGGATTCGTAAAAAAATTAACCTCCTGCAGGTTATGGAGTCGATTGATAGAAGTTACTTGGTCACTCCTCAACCTGAGCAGAGCCTGCAAGAGATTTCTTCCCAATTTAGTGATGCCCTGAGATTGAATACTCTTGAACAGACTATTGAAATGAAGGTCTGTGCTTATTTTTGCTCAAAGTTCCTCTGCTTTTCTGCCATTGGTTAACGTCTTTTTAACTCCATTAGAAGCAGCTGGCAATTAGGGCAGGGACTAAAATCAGTTAAATTTGAACTGGTGTAGGATCAAAATGTTTTGAACTTCAATAACCAGGGGCTAGAGGGCCAAGCTTTGACAGAAGAGCAGGCGAGTTCTGCTGCCAGTGCATCGCTCTCTGAAACATCTGTGCATTCAGTTAATGTCAGTGAAACCACAATCAACAATGGCACTGGTGCTGTATCATCTAAAGCATTTATCTCATCTGACCAGACAACTGCGGTCACCGGAGGAAAAACTTCAGACACTCCTCTCCTTGATGAACGATCTCTCTTGGCTTGCATAGTTCGCACTATTCCAGCTGGTGGTAGAATTCGGATCAATTCAACGGTCAGTAGTGTAAAAAATTCTTTTCTTCTCATCTTAGCACATTTTAAAACCATTCAGAAGCAATGATAATTATCATTGTGTCAATAACAGCTACCAAATAGACTTGGGAAGATGCTTTCTCCTTTGCATTGGCACGATTACAAGAGAAAATATGGAAAGCTAGATGACTTTGTGGGTGGTCACCCAGAAGTGAGTTTTTGGGATCCTAATTTACATCTTTGCATGCATAGACTGTATCACTATATCTGAGCCTTTAAGTTGTGATTTCAGTTGTTTTTGATTGAGGGTGACTATATCCAGCTTCGGGAAGGAGCTCAAGAAATGATAGCTGCTACAGCGGCTGTTGCTAAAGTTGCTGCTGCAGCAGCAGCAGCAGCATCTCCTTACTCGTCATTTTTGCCTTCTGTGGCAGTTACTCCCATGGCACAATCTCATCGACTTAAGAAGGCTCCGTCAATTGAATCCAAATCTTCAAATGGTGTTAATTTTGGGGTTGCTAAAGGCATCTCCAATGTTAAAATTTTGAGCATATCGAAAGATTCTCACGAGCTAAATAGGCAAGATTTTGATAGATCAGGCATAAGCAGTACTCAAAGCAAGGGCTCAATTCATGGGACAACTAACTCAATTTATTCTGGAAAACAGCAGAGCAGGTATGGTTTAAATCGCACTAAATATTGCAGACTTTGTTATATATATTGGATAATGTGTTTATCTGTACCAGTGGTTAAGGGCTCATTGAGTTTTATTTGACTGAATGTTTTCAGTACAACCGGGGCTGCATTAACTTCTAGAAGATAGTATGGTAATAATAATGATTATTTTAGAGGAGCATTTGCATTTTATGCCAGTTCTTGGTTTAGTTGACCATGGTTTCTTGTCTTTGATTTGTGTGATTTGCCAATGATAAGTAATCAATTTTAATTTGTTTTTGCAGGAGGCAGTGATCAATGTATAAATGAACTTATGGAGTTAATTGGTGTGCAGATCGGGCATATATGGGAGTGATCTGCAGTAGAATGGTGCTCTTGCTGTAACTGCCAGCCATCTTTTGCTTCTTATAGAATCCACCATGGACTCGGCTGATTTTTTTTAAAATCCTTTTTAATCTTATGCTTTTGGAAAAACTGCTTTCTCTTTTATGTGTGTTTATGATACCAAAGATAACACATTCAACTTTCTGCATTGATATTCATGCACACAATTGCATCTGTGCATTTGATAGCCTATACTTCCTTTGTCATTCCCTTGTCTTTGTGAATTTTTTCCAAGTTGGTCATCCTTGCACCTCTTAGTTCCCTTTTTAATTTCTTTGCTTGGCAAGATTTTTAATCAAGGCATTATTTCGGCAGCAAATAAATGCTTCAAAAAAAAAAAAAAAAAACTTTTGATGCTGAATGTTATTGTCAGTGCTGTTCATGCATTCTTCAGATATACCCTTTGTGTGTGAGAGCTACTTTGGTCTCTTGATTGTAATCGATAATGTAAAGATTGCTCAGGTGAAATCTTCAGGATGTGAACTATCTACTCGTTGGGGACCAAGCTCTTTGGCTGGAATCTACCGTAGTGGCTGTCTGGTACCCCCTCAATCCAGAAATAAGTGGCAAAATCACACACAAAGGGTATAATTTAATTTAATTTTAAAATTATAATAAATATATTTTCCTATAAAAGCATATATTTTCTAATTTTAAGAGTGGAACATTTTTTTCCTTCTAATTCCGAATATATATTATAGTAATTTTTATTCCTTTTTGATACTGAGGCATTACATAGGTTATGCTTTATATAAAGGGTATCATCTGATATTAATATTGTTTACAAATGATTTTAAGGATATATACTTGTATCTTTTTGGTATATTTGATATATCTTTCCAGTATATTCAAGAAAATAAATTCTCTCGAATACTAACTTTAAAATTAAGAAATATATACCGTGAAATTGTTCAAAATTGTTAGTATCTTACCACTCTATAAATATATAGTTTGCAACCTAAATCTTCAGTCTCCTTGTCAAGTTCACCCGAGTATCTAGAATTGATGTAAGGTATCGAGGACTGACAATTGCTGTGAAGTAGTCTACAATTACGCAACCCCATCTTAAAACACATGGAGTAAAAATAATTGATCAAAGTTCATCTCCACACTAAAACAGTCCTCTGTCTTCACCTTCGAAGGGAAACCCGATTTTCAGTCTGCAATTATATGGATATCATCCAAGTTCCAATTAAACAATATGCACCAGAGTGGCCATGTTCATACTGATTGTTTCTCTGAAGCTTGACATTGTTTGAACGGGATTTAAAAATTCTTATTTTATGTAGTATTAGCACCTTTTGAATCACAGCCTATGACAAGAATTGGCAGTGACTGCTGCATTTGCTTGATTTGTGATGGCACCGTTTTGGACCAAACAATGCCTGCATGTTCTAACTTGTAAGAAGCTGCCTTTCACTGGAAGCTTTCCATTCAATGCAATGCAAAATAAAATAAATAAGCATTTTGGGTTTCACCTCTGCAGATTTGCCTGAAAATCTCCGAGCATCCATGAAAGTAAAAGATAAAGGTACTTAATCATACTCACAAGAGATATTAACTAGACAGCATGCATGAAAGAAAATGAAGTTAGATGGGTGTAGTTGTACTAGTTCTCCATGAAGTCCTTAAACTATAAACATTCAAGGCAATGAGCACCAGCTGGTTTCATGCATCAGAATCTCCGTCAGTGGCACTCGGTCTCATTCTCATTTGTCCTTGGAGGAAATGTTGCTGTTGGAGATGTGGAGGCAGCTGTGGCTCCTGCTGATCATTCATTTGGAAAGGGAGCTTCTGATTGAAGAACATTGGTTGTTGAGGCATAGCAACTCGAGATGGCTACATTTACTGCTCTTGCTTTAATGCAGGCTGCTGCTGCTGGGGCATCTACAGTATTTTTTTAAAACAGGAGACATTCCAATTCAACAGCAGGTTCTCTGAAGTCGAATGTTTTTTTGACCCAGGAAAAACAAAGTAAAAAAGATAAAGTGTTCAGGTATTATTCAGCAAATTACTTGATAAGGCATTGTGGTTCCTTGTGGTTGTGCATCAGCAATCCGTGCTAGGTACATCAGGTTCTGCTGTAACTGGGCTTGATACCTGAATCATTGGCAAATTTACATGAACAGATGTGAATACAAGTGCCTGTGTAGAGGAAATACAGAGTTGCAGAATAAGAGCTAGCATAATTTCCCGCTCTTTCTCAACAAGGGAAGAGAAAGAATGGCAAGAAGCTTTTCAAATTACACTAATCTGACAATTATCAGTAAGCGAAGAAAGAGATTCAACAGTGATGCTCTGTTCCATTTCCAATAGCTAAAGAAAAAGGAAATGAATAGAAAATGTCAAACAAAAGCTAGATGAAGCTGATGAACCAAGGACTGAAAGCAAAACTATAAAATCTCATAGCTGCCACTTCACACACTGTTCTAACGATCTCAAAAACATAATTCCAATCACCTCATTTTCAGCCAAACATGCTGCAAATGCTGTCTTTGTTTCCAATGCCATGTTTAAAACTATGGTTAAAGCTTATGTGCATTAATGCATGACCGTACCCTTTGAAACCAAATAATAATAATAATAATAATAATAGAAAAACTTGGATTTAGTCCCTAACATATTGCTTTATTATTAATTAACTCCTAATGTTTTTAACCCTATCAAGTTTATCCAAAATCTTTTAATGCTCATCAATTGCTTTCATGTAATGCTCTAGAACAAGTTATAATAAGCCTTAAAGGGAGATCTTAGCCAGAAATCAATTTTTGTTTTTTTTGGCTAAGCTTTGCTTAGATGGATGAAGAGGTGGTATTGTCTAAACACAAATGGGGTAGAATTAAAAGATCAAAAGTTTTAGGACTGGATTGATAATGCATAATATATGAGAGCTAAATCGAGGTTTCTTCAAAAATAATATATACAAATACAAAAATTAAGAAAAAAATAAAATGAAACCCAAAAATGAAAATACGTCGTCGTATAGGACAAAGAAAAGGGCTTCACAGCTGACACCATTTTAGAATCGAAGAGAGAAAAACGAAGGTAAAAAAAAGAGGGAGAAAAAATGGGTTACGTATTGAGAGTGAGATTGGCTTCATTCTTTGCAGGAGCAGCAACAGCATCATTTGCAGGACTCTATCTCCTTTACAAAGATTTCAAGGTTGCCCATGATGCCATCTCTCAACAGGTAATCATCAAAATCTCAAAAAA